>CEUY01488273.1_pt1 | contig 16381 bp, 20 predicted proteins | sample 361481 | NCBI WGS metagenome assembly CEUY01 (sample SAMEA2622737, study PRJEB7988) | marine metagenome | isolation source: saline water (ENVO:00002010), including
ACTCTATTGATTCTGTTAAAAATTATTTTATCGAACTTTGGGAAGATCAAACCGATGAACTTAAAGATTCTTTCGACGATAAAAAAGAAGAATTGAAAGACTCAATAGACGAAAAAATTGAAGAAGCAAAAGATAAAGCAGAAGAAGCAAAAAAATAATTTAAAATAAAAAAAGAGCCTTTTGGCTCTTTTTTCTTTTCCTTATTCTTGGTCTAAAAGGTCAGATAATCTTTCCCAGTCGTCATCGTCATCTAAAACACCAGAACCAACGATATCCATCCCTTCTGTATCTAAATGATAAAGAATACGTGCCGCAGACATATTTATTGATCTTGTTCCATTTAAATTTACGATTTTTTCTAAGCTTACAGAAGAAGGCCATTCTTCTACTTCTACTCCTTCGTCTTCCAATAAAGACATAAGATCTACTTTCAAAGAGTCTTCGTCAAATTTCTTACCTTCTATATCCATAAGTAATTCAGCAATTTCCACCCTTAACATTTATATTCTCCTTTGTTTTTGTTTTCAATAATAAATCCATTTGTTTTTTTGTCAAGACCAAAAACTGTTAAAATTAAACGCTTGATTTTAATTCAATCAATTCAAGTGTTTCTTTGATATCTATTTGATTATTTTTAAAACAAATAGAATCTGCATAACTTAACAATGTTCTTGTAAAGGAATCAGTGTCTATATCATTTTCTATCAAGTAAGATAATTCTTCTATCTCTAAAATTTCTTCTAGATATTTATCTAAAACTGAAAAATTAAAAGAAACTTTTGTCTTTCTATTTTTAAATATGAGATTAAATAAGTCAAATAAGTAGTCATTTCTTCCATATTCTCTTAATTCTTTTTCTTTTATTGGAAAAGGAATTAGATTTAAATCTTTATATTCTTTTATATTTTCGTTTTTAAAATTTAAGATACTTGACGATAACAACAGCTTATCTTCTAATACGATTTCTTTTTTCTTTATTGCTTCTAAAATAAGAAGCCCATTATTATTGTTTAAATAAAAGTAAGGATCGTTACATTCTTTTAGTTTTAAATATTTAACTAATACTTCTTTATTTGATTCTGTAAATTTATCTCTGTATTTCATTAAGTAAAAAAACTCAAATGTATTTCTTTTCACTGCTTTATTTCTTTCAGCATTAGACAAATTTGTGCTTTCAAGTAAAGTTTTCCATTCAGTTTCATTCAATGAAAGAAGCAATTCATTTGTTTCATCTTCTGCATATTTCATAAAGTATTCGTGACTCATAAACATTGAAGTTAATTCTTTCAGGAAACGTTTTTTGAAAATTATTTTGTTTTCAATGCTTTTTAATTCTTTTTTTGTATCCAATAATTCTCTTAAAAAATCATGTTTCATTGAAAGTTCTAATTTTGTTTCAAAGTTTAATTTATCCTTAAAATGATTTATTAAATAGATATATCTAGATTCCGAGTGAATATGAATGTTGTTATCCAGATCCATTATTTTTTTGTAAAAATATGATAATTTTTTTTCTGATAATGATTTTTCATAATAGCTTTCGAACCTTTCAACCACAGAATTATTATAATTTAAATTCGTTGAATCTTCTTCTAAAAGTTCTACATACATTTCTTTTGTTGTTTTGTTTGTGATTAAATCTTTTTCAAGAATATCATGTAGAGCTTTTCTTAAGCTTATGTTTCTTATAAGTCTTCTTCCTAAACCTTTTGTTTTTACATTTTTTAACATGTTTAATGCTAATTCTTGATTCATTTTCTTATACGCCTTAATGTTAAATTTTGTTTATTATATAAAATTTGTAATTGTTTTTCAACTTTACTTCCCTTTCTTTCTTTGATATTATAACTAGAAATCAAGCAACTAGGAGAATCAGCATTAGATTAATTAAACCACCATAATCTTCCCTCATACGGAGGTGGATTATGCAGAACTTAAATATTGCTATTGAATATATCAAATCAGAAGAATACCTATCTTGGGTTGTTAGCAACTTAAAATGGTGTGAACATGGTAGTGACTTAATTGATTATTTCGACTATGAAGGGCTAGATGAAGAATATGCCAATTCTAACGAGAGAAAAATTATTGTTAAAAGATACATTCAATCTCGTATTAGAGAAATCTTAAAAGAGTTTAAAGAAGAACAACAGGAATTATTGTATAGAACAATATATTCTAATTCTAAACCAAATGAATATGATTTTTATGGTCATTTTTGGAGTTCAAGAGAAGATACGAATCCTTGTGTTGAGCAAGATTTTAATGAAGAGTATCTTTTAACTTGTGCTTTTGATTCTGAAATCATTGACTGGATTGAAACTTTAAAATCTCGAATGGATTTCCTTTACGGAGAAAAAGAAAAAGAGTATTATTTAAAAAAGTGTAAAATTAAATTAATTAACATAGAAAAAATAAACTAAAAAAAACCGTAAGATTGGGGTCTTACGGTTTTTTTTTATATTTAAAACTTAAACAGTCAAAAACAATATTGCACTTGGGATAACGACAAATAAAGATATTAGATAAACAAAAACAACACCTCTATTTTTAATAGCCAAATCAGAAATCCAGTGTGAACTATTTAATGGTATTTTTCGCAAAAAAGGAATGCCAAATATAACTATTGTTGCCGCTAAATTGAATGATAAATGAACCAAAGCAATCTGAAGAGCAAACACAGCGAAATCTCCTGTCACTGCTGTTGCCGCTAATAACGCTGTAATGCACGTTCCTATGTTTGAACCAATAGTAAAAGGATAAATGTCTTTCACTTTTAATATTTTGTTTCCTACTAATGGAATAATCAAAGAGGTCGTTGTTGAAGATGATTGAACTAAAATCGTTACTAATGTTCCTGAAAAAATACCGTGTAAAGAACCTTTACCTATTGCATTCTTTAACATCTCTTTCGCACGACCAACCATTAATTTTTTCATTAATTTACCCATAAATGTAATGGCAATAAATATTGTAACTATTCCTCCTATAATAAGAGAAACACCTATCATTTCACTATTTAAAAAAGATAACTGAGATTCTATAGCCTTTACAACAGGTTTTGTAATTGGCTTGATAAAATTAAAGTTTTTTATGCTCATATCGCCAGTTGAAACAAAAAATGAAACCAACCATTCTGATACTTTTTCAAAAATACCAAACATTATTTCTAACGGAAGGAATATTATTACTGCTAATATATTAAAGAAATCGTGTATTGTTGCACTAGCAAAAGCATTTTTAAATTCATCTTTTTCTCTTATGTGAGCCAAAGATACGATTGTATTTGTTACTGTTGTTCCTATATTCGCACCCATAATCATTGGAATTGCTGTTTCAACAGGTAAACCACCTGCAACTAATCCAACAATGATAGAGGTTACAGTACTTGATGATTGAATTAATGCTGTCGCAACTAAACCAATCATTAATCCTGCTATTGGGTGAGAAGCAAACTCAAATAATACTTTTGCTTGATCACCAGTAGCCATTTTAAAACCACTCCCAACCATAGTCACAGATAAAAGTAGAAAATAAAGCATAAATGCTAGACTTGCCCAAAGTAGAGGCGAACCTACTTTTTTATTGTTTTCTAAATCAATAGTTATTTTTTTCATGTTTTTTTCCTGTTTAAAAAATATACAAAAAGAAAGAATGTTAGTTATTTTTTTCTATTATATATTTGTATTAATTCTTATTATAACATTGAATTTGCTTATCTTATAACAATGGAAGAAAACAATGTCAACAAAACAGATACAAAAAAGTTACTTTACCCTATTAACAAAGGAATCAGCCACTTGCTTTTTTCTTTTTTTTATTGTACTTTTTTAAAGAAAGGAGTTTGTATGATTGATTATTTTGAAGAAGTAAAAAGAATATTAACAGCAGAGTTTATTATTAAAAATAAGCTTTTCAATTCACACAGAGATACTATAAATCTTCAAGATTATTATTTTTTTAATGGAGCTTCTTTTTTTGTATCATTAAGTCAATATGATAATTACAATTTATTTGAAGAGATTAAACAGCAACAATGGTTATATAGACATGATTTTGATAGATCAAAAAGTATTAAAGATTTTGAAAATAAAATTTATGAGTATTTAAAAAAAGGAGATAAATATGAAGAAATTTATCTCCTATATGTCAATTAAACTATTGGTAAATAATCTAATATGTTTATTCTTTCGAACACATTATTCTCATTTGTATGCTTAAATAAATAAGCCCTCTGTTTATTCTCAACGTCACTTTCAAATAAAATTTGATTATCAGAATATCCAATGTAATGCTGTTCGAAACTTATTTTACAAGATTCCGAAAAATTACTTTCGTCTATTTCTATTTTATTTTTAACATGACTAAATAAGTCATAAATAGAAGGTTGAGAGTTAATATATTCTAAAAATGCAGGGAATTGTTCTTCCAATCTTTGAGCATTTGAAGAAGCACTTGTTACATTTGCTGGCATATTTGCGTCCAAGAACACAACTTTTCTATTTTTAACATCAACGTAAGCGACATACTTAGTTAAAGAGTTATCTTTAATATCAAACATCATTTGACATCTGCTTGGTTCAAACAATTCTCCCTTTTGTGGTTCTTCACAAAATTGCATTGCACCAAATACTGCAGGTGCTTGTGAAAATGGTTTAGAATTGAAAGACAATATTGACCATATTGCATACTTAACACCTTTTTCTTCTAACTCTTCAAGATTTAAATCTATTAATTGAGCACCTTGACCTTCTTTGTCATTTGCTGGCAATGGATCACCAGAGAATAAAGAACCTTGAAATCCTCTATTCCAACAACAAGCACCAACAGACTTGTAATTTTCGTCAAAAAAGTTCACTCCGTTATCAAACCAATGGTTCATTTTTTCTCCATTATTCCAGTAACTCGCCAATCTTACGGCTTTAATGTTTTCAGGAATATCAAACTCTGTTCCACGACCATAAAGATCAATTCTAAGATCGTTTGTAGGCATTTTAACCCTCTTAGTTTGTTTTGATAAAACTATACCATTAGGGAACAATGGTGATAATTTTTCATCAATTTTATCAGATATTTTTGACGTCAAAAAGTCAATATCTTCTGATTTAAATTTCACTTTCTTATTTTCAATAAGTTGAAGTTTAGACCAAGAACCTTTAGGTGCGACAATTCTCACCTTTTTCTGGTTTTCAGTTTCTAAATACTTAGACAATTTTAAAAGTTGAGACACAGATAGTTTATCCATGTTTTTGGAAAACAATTCAAAAGCGATAACACCAAATACTGCATATAATTGATGAATGTTTCTTAAATAAAATCCAGAAGATAATTTCAATGCTTCCGTCATTGCTCTTGGATCTTTTTGAGAAAGATAAAGTTTAAAATCAGATTCCAAACCTTTTATCTTCTTATTGTATAAAGAATCATATACAGATTGAACTCTTTTGAATTTATAATCACTTGGATTCAATCTACCAAATAATTTTTTCCATAAATTCCTTTTCATAGAAACATCATGCTCTAACGTTTTACTATTCTCAAGCATAGTCAGTAAGAATTTTCTTTCAGGACGTTTGAATGCTTTGAATTTTACTTTTTTTACAGGTGTAGAAAATTCGATTTCTGACCAAGCAAAAGCCAATCTTAATACATCCGTTGCGTTTTTTGCAAAAATAGGGATATTTTTATCAAGTGCTAACTTTGATAAACTCATTGCGTTTTCTTTGAATTTAAACTTATCAATATCTAAGTTTTGTGAAAATTCACACATTAGTGTCTCTGCTTGAAATGTTTGATTGTCATTCCACGCATTAGAACGATTCATTAAAGAAATAAAGATTTCTTCGAATACTTCTTGGTTTGCAAGATTAAGAACTTTATATTCAACTTTTTCAGTTAAATCTTCTCTTGTATCTTCTTCTTCACGTAAATGATCATATTTAACGCCAAAGTAAATTAATATTTGTTTTACCACGTATTCTGATCTTGACATTGATAACACTTCTTCTGGAAAGTTTTTGTAAACAACAAAATCAGAAATATTGTATTTTTCTCCTGTCACTTCTTTAAATGCAGGTTCCAAATTTTCCCAAAAAGAAATTAATTCTTCTCTCGACATTGTTTTCAAGACGTCAAAAACTTCCATTGATGGCATAAAACCATAATAGTTTATGTTAGACACAACAGTGGCTACTTCTGCCAAGTTGCTCGAAGTATTAATGTTTTCTTCCTTGTTTATTACAAGAAAGTTGTTTTGAATTGCTGTTATTGTTTTATTTAAGTTAGTCATAGTGTTTTCCTCTTTTGAATTAAATAATTAAAATTTAGTATATTGTTTGTCTACAGGGGGGGAGGTGTTAACCAGCATATCCCGTAGCACGTAGTTTATTTACCATTTAAATTAAAATTTTTACCTGTAAATAATTATATGTTTTTCAAGTAATTAATTTAATTTTACTCAACGATAATCATCTGTTTTTTTTGTTGAGTTATCTAGCTGTATTTTAGTTTTTACTAATTTTAATTTTTTTATTCAATTGAATAAAATTACTAATTTTAACTTAATCATTAAAGGAAGCGTTAAAGTTAAAATTAGCTCGCTTTCGTCGTTAAACTACTTGCTTGCCACTTCCTATAATCATATATAATAAGAAGGAACTTTAACTAGCCTTAGAGATTAAAAAAACAAAGGAAGTTATAAAGTGAATCTAGCTGCGTATATTAAATAATCAGAAGGAACTTTATATAGCCTTTGTTTTGCAAGGAAGCGTCAAAGTGTTGCAAAATCAATCCCCTTTCGGGTTTTGATTCTTCTCTTCATTTTATCGTAAAAGAAGGAACTTTAACTAGCCTTGATTTCCACATATTAATGTCTATTTGTTATAATGTCAATGATTTTTTTTATTTTTTTTAAAAAAAAGGTTTACCAAGCTGGTAAACCCTTTTTCTTTTTTATTTTTTTAAAATGGCATTGTTAATTCTTGACCAATTTTAATTAAGTTGTTTGACAGAGAGTTAACGATTTTGATTTCATGAACACTTACAGAATGTCTTTTAGCAATTCCATACAATGAATCACCTTTTTGGACTACATAGTTTCCATAGTTTTCATTTTTATTAACTAATAAATAACTACCTGCCTTTAATGTTGTTTGTGATACGCCATTATTCATTCTTGCTAATGAATGGATTTCCAAGTCATGATCTTTTGCAATTTTTCTAAACAAATCGCCTTTTTTAACTCTATAATAATCCCCTTTTGCGTAACCAATTACATATTTCACATAGTCTTTTGTTTCTTTGTAGTTAGGAACAGATAGCTTATCTCTATTTTTTACTACACCTATACCTGCATTGTAACCTGCTAATACATATTTATAGTTATTTATGTCCGAGCGGTCTTTCTCAGGATGAAAATAAGTAAATATCCAAGATAAGTATCTAGCAGAAGCTTCTGCAGAACGCCATTCGTCTGTTCTATAGTCTTTACCGTTTACTATCAAACCAAAATCTGTTGCTGTTTCTTTCATAAATTGGAATAAACCACGTGCGTCTTTGTTAGACACAGCATTTTTATTACCTTCTGATTCTTTTATCATTACAGAATATAACAATCCTTCTGGTAAGGAATAAATAGACCCTATCTTATTTAAATCTTCTTTTGAAGGATGACCATTTTTACTTAGTATGTAGCTTTCAACTTCTACTGGCATTGACTTTAAATTTTTCAAATTGAAATCTTTTACTGTATATAAATCTTTTTTTTCTATTTCTGTATCCAATATTAGATCAAAAATGCTTTCATTATATGCAAAATTATTTTTAATTTCTGATGTAATTCTTTTATTTGATTTATTCCATGTAAAAAAGTTTTCATAATCTTTCATTGATAAAACTGTCTGTGTTCCCGAAGCATTACAGCTATCATCTAAGCTAAATACAACTTTTGCTATTTCTTCTGCATCATATTCTACATGCATAGCATTATTTACTGCTTCAATTGAGATTGAAGAAGTTAAACCTGTTGCCATTATATATAGTAAACCGATGTTCATAAAGTAACTCCAATTAATAATTTCATCTTCGTAATATCTTTAGTATAGCATAAATAAATCAAAAAACAAAGCCTGTCATAAATTCCTATATTTACTTAAAAAAAGAGAAAAAACTTGTTATTTAATCTCATTGTTGATATAATCACTTCATAAATTTAAAAGAGGTTATCCATGACTATTAAGATTAACGAAGATACTAAAAGACAATTTGTAAGAGATTACAAACTCCCAATTCAGATTGTTCAAGATGGATATTTCGAATATTACTTAGAACTTTTTGAAGAACTCTATCTTTCAAAAACAAAATATGACTTACTAGTGAATACAATTAATCGCTTTGAAAGCTTAGAAGATTATCTTAATGAAATCTATCGTATCAAAAATGCCGCTATGGATTTTGTCAAAGATCGTGAATCATACAAAAGATTTGAAAAAGATAAACTAGAAGAATATCGTGAAACGTCAATTGTAAACAAAACCAAACTTTATCAACAAGATCATGTTGGTAAAACTTTTGTATCTATTGATCTAGTTAAGGGAAATGTCCAATCATTAAACTACTATGATAAAGACATTCTTGCAGCAGATACATATGAAGAGTTTATTTCTAAATTTACCGATTTGGAATACTTTAAAGAAAGTAAACAAATCCGCCAAGTTATTTTTGGAAAATTAAGTCCTAAGAAACATAAAACAATTCAATTGAATATTATGGGCAAGATTAAAGACGAACTTGTTAAAGCTGGTTTAAAAGACATTCATGTACTAGGATCTTCACCAGATGAAATTGTTTTTGAAAAAAAATACTTCGAAAATTACAAAGAAATCTTAGAACAAAATGAAATAATTAAAAAATTTGACTTACACGTTGAAGAATTTAAACTGGAAAGCATTAATGAAGATTTGAGTGTGTTCGTTAAACGCTTTTTAAATAAAGAAGGTATTGAGATTAAACGCTGTAATGCCAAGTTTATGCCAGAAGTTGTTAAACACCTATCAGGAGAACCTTTGATTGATAAAGATTTAGCATTTATTGATGAAGGTCGTATTGCACACTATTCAGAACCACTAATTAAATAACAACAAGAGAGATTTTTATGAAAATTAAAATTTTACTAGAAGATAAAACTGAAAAAATCGTTGATTTATTTGAAATCACTTATGAATGTTCACCTGACCGATTTAAAAGCTTGCGATTAAGTAATGGAGCATTTCCTGACAATGTTGTTTTGGATTACAAAGATCAATCTATAACCATTCCAGAAGATTTTCTTGTGAGTTCAGAAAATGAAGACATTGTTGATTTCTTAGATCATGCAAATCAATTTTTAAGTTTGGAAACTGGTTCTGTATTGACAAAAAATTGGTTTTGTTATCCAAAAGGTCACTCTTTATCTGACGTTATGTTTTTTGTCCAATGTCTTTCTCGAACACAAAGAGGTTAATATATGTTTATTAGATTAACAAAAGAATTAATTCTTTTTATCGAAAAATGAATTGGTTTGGCAAATAAGTTTAAAATAGATTGAAAAAACGATAAAAAAGGGCTTTACTTGTAAAGCCTTTTTTGTTAGTATTAAATTATAGGTTTTCCAATGCCTGAAATTGGATGGTGGCAAGTTCGCTTCTCTTGTTATAAAAGAAGTGTCGTAATAATAATTATATTATTGCGTCTTTCTCATTAACTAAAGGAAATTTGAGGTTGCCACTATGACTACATTATTAACACATCTAAAAAACCGTCACGTTAACACTGAACTTTACAAAGGGTTAACTGTATCAGAAGAAGAACAAACAGCGACTTTCCTTTTGTGGAATTTGTCTGGACAACTTGTTGGATACCAACAATACAGACCAGAAAGACCTAAAATGGATCATACGTTAGATCCCAGAGAGTTACGCTATTTTACTTACGCTACTAAATTAGAACCTAAAAGACAAATGCATGCTGTATTTGGACTAGACCTTCTTAATAAAAACAATAAAACATTATTTGTTGTCGAGGGAGTCTTTGATGCTGTCAGATTGCATAACTTAGGATTAAATTGTTTAGCAATGCTTGGTTGTAACCCAAAACAAATGAAAACTTGGTTATGGAGTATGGATTATGATGTTGTTCCTGTTTGTGAAGGTGATAAAGCAGGTAAAAAACTTAAAAACTTATCGAATAATGGTAAATCTTTATTTCTTTCTGAAGGAGTTGATTTGGGAGACATGACTAACGAGGAAGTTCTTGAAACTTTTAAAGAATACCTTTAATTAAAAAATAAATAAGAAACAAAGCTTAAATATTTTTTAGGCTTTGTTTCTTTACAAGGGTTATTTATTGTGTAGTCTATTTAAATAATATTTAAATAGGACGCAAATAAATAATGAAGTGGATACATGAATATAAAGCATTTATTGGAGTTCTCCTGTTAACATTTTCTTTTAATGGATATGCTAATCAGATCAAAAGAACCATTCTCGATATCGATCAAGAAATATTATATCAAGAATTTAATTTAGAAAATAAAATCAGCAGAACTGTTTTTAAAAAATCAATTGAAAAACATAATCAAAGCAAATCCAAAAAACATGATATATTAACTATTATAGATTTTGGACAACCTTCGAGCATTAAGAGATTAGTTGTTTTGGATCTGAAAAACAACAAAGTTCTTTTCAATGAATATGTTTCTCATGGTGCTAAGTCTGGTGGTCTATTTGCTAAAAGTTTTTCAAATATAGATGGAAGTCACCAAAGTTCTCTTGGTCAATATTTAACTGAAAATACATATTATGGAAAACATGGCTATTCATTGGTTTTAGACGGAAAAGAAAAAACTAACAGTAAAGCTAAAAGCAGATACATTGTTTTTCACGGAGCTGAATATTCAAGTCAGAGTTTTTTAGATAAACACGGTTATTTAGGAAGAAGTCATGGCTGTCCTTCTGTTGATAAAAAAGTATCAAAGAAAATAATAAATGTAATAAAAGAAGGCAGTTACATATATGCTTATAAATAAAAAAAAGGAACTACCAAGTTCCTTTTTTTGCTATTGTTAAATGAGGATTATAATTTGTAACCAATCCTAACTCTTTTCTTATGTCAATAAATTCTTTGGATTTCGCATTTAAGAACCAAAAAGAACCTGCATCTTGACTAGGAACTATTTCCGTATCTCCTGAATATCTTGGATAAATTGAATATTCCAATTCAACTTCCAACCCTTCATATTTATCCACCAATTCTAAATACTTTGGATCGTCCATTGATACAGAACCTTGAATAATACTTACATGAGCAGCCCAAGAAGGTTTAATTAAATCTGTTTTATAATATTGATTTGTTATGTGTCTGTAATAATTGACAATTTCTTCATCCACTTCTATTACACAACAAGCTTTTTTCATTTTTAAACCATTTCTTTTAGGCTGAAAAGTAATTACACCTTTGGTTTTTAAGAATGGTGCTTTTCTCATTATTGGTTCTTCATTTTCTAAATCAAATATTATTCTTCTTTTAAACATTATTATTCCAATTTATATTTAGATATATCTACTATACCTTTTCTTTTCATCCATTCTTGTGTTTTCTTTCTTACATCCATTATAATTTCCATTTGCCATTGATGTTGAGGTAAAAAGGTAACTTTTGCCTCTGTTAATACAGGATTTTTATAATCATAGTAGTAATGAACAATAGGTAGATCGCCTGTTTCTACTAGCATTTGTAAAATATCTGTATTTTGACGAAGTTTTGATTTAGTTGCTTCCTCAATCCAAGTTCTAAATCTATCATCAACAACTTCTTCATAATTAATATTTTCAAGACATATTCTACCTAATTGATTTGCGTCATAACCATGAAGTTTTCTTAATCTATTATATTGACGACCAGAAGCCAACCAAAACCAAAAGCCTTCCATTGATTCAAATTCGCCAAATGTTTTATGTTTAAAAGGACTTCTTGCATAGTTTGTAAGAAGTCTTCCAACTTTTGTTCTTGCTTTTGAATAAGCATTTATATGATCTATTCCGTCATTTTCTGGTCTAAAACTCATTATTTTCCTTTAACAACTAAAATGGAGATCTAACATTTCTCCGAATCCTATGATTTTATCTTTAATTTCTTCTAATGTCGAATATTTTTCTTCTCCAAAAGACTCTTTCATTAATTTTAAAAGGATTTCTTTATCTGAAGAGCTTTTAATAGAATCTTCTCCTAATAAAATATTTACTTTTGTTTCATTTTCTTTAAATACAAAGTTTAAAAGAACATTTGACATTTCTCCTAAACCCTTTTTATAACAAGAAAATACCAATTTTTTATCATTCAAAGATAAAAATTCAGGACTCCAATCAATGTTACCAAAAATTAAATTATTTAAATTAAAAATATCTTTTTTGAAAAAAGGAGAGTTACTTGAAATTAATAGACTTTCATCATTAAATTCAATCGCTTCAATTCTATAAGATAATGTTTCTTTTTTTTCTGAATCAATTGTATAGGTTATAGAATCATTAGTTTTTTCTTCTATAATTTTGATTTTTATAGACGGTATTTTTTCTGATTTCTCACCAGTGTATGTCTCATAGATTTCATCAGCAAAATCATATGATAAGGTATAAATATAATTATCTACTCTTTTTAAAAGCGTTTTTACAAATAAATAATACCTTTGATCGTAATCTTTAAATTCGTAAACTTTTTGCAAATCATATGTGTCATTAATTTTCGAAATATCGATCCCCAATAATACTTCTTTTATTGGTTTTAATTTTTCATTTAACAAAGCTAACTTATCTAAATTGAGCGATTCAAATTTTTTTTTGAAATCTTTTTTTAATTCTTTTGTAAACATTTATTACCTCTAAAAAAAGAAGATAGAGAACTAGGAAGTCCTCTATCTTTTATTGTTTTATTGTTATTGAGACATTTCTTGTAAAGTTTTACGAACAATTCCACTTGCTTTACCCATATCTGCTCGACCTGCAAGCTGTGGTTTTAGAATTGCCATTACCTTACCCATCTCATTCATTTGAGTTGCGCTAGATTCTTTAAGTGCAGCTTCAATTAACTCAGTGACTTCGTCTTCTGTTAATGGTTTTGGCATGAACTCGTCTTCAATATACTTAATTTCCGCAGCTTCTTGCTCTGCCAGATCTTCACGACCTGCTTTTTGGAATTGTTCAATTGAGTCTTTACGCTGTTTTACCATTTTAACAAGAATCGCCATTTCTTGATCTTCTGTTAGAGATTCTAGTTTTTCGTCAACACAACGTTGCTTAAATGCAGCACCGATTGAAGACAGTGTAGTCTTTGCTACAGCATCTTTATTTTTCATTGCCATTTTTCGTAGATTCATTAATCGTGGTGCAATTAGTTCAGCCATTTTTATTCTCCTTTTAGGTTCTATTTAATAATGAAGCTTTATTATATTCTATTAAGCATTAAAGGTCAAGCTTTTTATACATTTCAGACATCATTACTTTATGTCCACATTCTGTTACATTTATATATATGTCTTTTGCTTCTCTATCTTCAACTTCGACTGCTGAAGATAGAACCATTAAATGCTGATTTCTTTCTAATAATTTTGCCAAAGATTTGTAATTTATTCCTAGTTCTAACTTTAAATCTTCTACTGTTATCTCTCTAGGATATACTTTCATTAAATAGGCAAACATTTTTAATGATAAATGCTCCCAAAAATCTTCTGAACCTTGTCGAGTTGCTTTGTTTATATCTCTTAAATATTGCAATCTGTTAGTCATTTTTTTTACCTTTATTTCTTCAATTGTTGGCATTATTGTACTTTATTTTTTTATCAAAATCAATTTTAAAATTTTTCTTGCTTTTTAATTATTGTTAGTATTATAATGCTATTTCTAATCGGTTACTTTGTGAACAGTCCGAAAATTGACAGTGCCAAAAATACAGTAAGTAAGGTGTTTTTAACTATGTTTATATTGTTTTTGTATAATAATAATATCAAGACGGTTACTTAATTAATTGTTTGTTTTTAACTTATTGATTTTTATAGTTTTATTTGTTTTTGTTTTTGTCTTGAAAATGAGATTGTTTTATTTGTTTTAAATAGAAATTTAATAAAAACAAAGCGTTCGTTGTGTATATAAAAAAAATGAGTTTTTTTTAAAAAAAAGGTTGATTTTTCTTTTAAGTGTTGGTAGAATACAAACATAAGATAAAGGAATAAAAGAAAGACTTTATCACCATTTAATAATAATAATTACATCCCGCATTATATGCAAACCCCTATTAACCCCGCCACTTTTAGTGGCGTTTTTTTTTGTCTATTTTTTAAAAATAAAACTATGAAAAGTTAATTTATTTGGTATAATGTAAATAAGTTGTTAAGATTTATATTGGAGGAAAAATACAATGTCAGATTTCAAAGTTAAAATGGAAGAGATTCTTGAACAAGAAGGGATCAATATGTCAGATAACATTCTTGACACAGAAACTACTTATGAAAATGTAATTGATTATTGTGCTAAATTATCAAAAGATGGGTATGATCATTCATTAATTGACTCTATACAAATGTATAAATTCAATAATATGAACATATCTCATGTTTTCTTAGGAAAAGTTGAAATGATAGAACGTGCTCAACAAGCATATCAAATGCCTTCTACTACTAGAAGTAAACCACAAAGTCCGAGAAGACGTAAACCGTCTTAATTTTTATTTTTTTTAGGCTTTCTTATAAGGTAATAGCTTTTGCTGTTGCCTTTATTTTTTTCTACAAAATCAAAAAGGAATAGATTCTTAAAAAATGGTTTCAATTTCGCATACCCCATTTTTTTATAATCAATTTTATGATTGGTTTCTTTTGCTTTGTTTTGCATTAATTGATAAACAAGACTCATATCTACTTCTTTTGTTTTATGGTCTAGGTAGGAAGATAAAGCCATTTTACATAATCTTTTTTTATCTTTGATATATTCCTGTCCAAGTTTTTTTTCTTTTTTCTGAATGGATTTCTTTTTATTGTTTGGGATAGAAATTTCCCAGAAATCATTTGCAGCCTCTTTTAGTGTTGTTGAAGCATTTGAATCGCTGCATATTATAATGCTTTTTTTGTTTTCTTTTATTTTGTGGACTAAACTTGTGAAATCTGAATCACCTGTCATTATAATAAATATGTCTATTTCTTTAATTAACAATAGTTCCATTGCATAAACGACGAGTTCAATGTCTGAACCATTTTTTCTTTTTGAATAAGAAGGGCTATGTTTTTTATCTATCTGATGCTCCTTCAATACTTGATACCAAGAAGGGTTGATATCCGCATTCCAATTTGCAAAAGCTTTTTTATCTACTAAAATGAAATTACCTGTTTTTATATAACTTGTGACCTTTTTTTCTAAATCTGAAATACTTCTATGAGAAACGTTCTCTATATCTATTAATAAAGCTATTTTTTTTTGCATAAAGCAACCTTTTATATTGATAACCTTAAACAGAGGCTAACACAAATAAAATCAAGTTGCAAATTGCATAATAAATAAACAATTAATTATAATTAAGAAAATCAAGATGTGACTAAATTAAGAAAATAACATTATAGTACTATTTTTGGTTACTTTTATTTCATTTTTGTGTTATAATAAACTTATAAAGTTAAGGAAATATTTATTTTATAAGGATTATAATATGAAAGAGCAAAAGGAACAAAGCAAAAGTAAGAAAGCGTGGAAATTGGATGATGAAGTTGTTAGACAATTAGCTTCTCGACATAGAGAAATACAACATAAGATATTGTCTGACTATAAATTTGAAAGGAAGTAGATTAGTTAAAAAAACAAAATTTAAGGTGTGTATATGTTAAAAAAAATATTTAAAGAAAATCTTTTATTCGGAATCATTTTGATTGGTCTTGTTGGTTATTCATTATTTGTAGATAATGAACACTTATTAGAAATGGCTGGTTTTTTATTCTTAGCAACCATTGTTTCAACAGTGTTATCAACTTCATTATTCTTTATGGTTTCTGCTAAATATGCGGCTGTTGCATTTGGATTTATGTTTGCAGCAATAGGAATTAAATTTTTATTATCTTCTATTTTCTTTGGAATTGGTTTAGTTCATGTTCATGATGATTATTTTCAAACATATGTGATCTTTGGTTTTGTTGCTTTGTTGATTTATAAATTATCACTTGTCTTTTTTGTCAATGACAAAAAATAAAAATAATATAAAAAAAGACTCTTGCCTAAGAGTCTTTTTTTGTTTCATCAATTTGTCCTCTAGATTTACGTTTGGATACTCTGTCCTTCAGGGCAGGGAGGAATAACGTTTTTGTTTTCTTTAATTT
>CEUY01025010.1_pt1 | contig 16312 bp, 17 predicted proteins | sample 361481 | NCBI WGS metagenome assembly CEUY01 (sample SAMEA2622737, study PRJEB7988) | marine metagenome | isolation source: saline water (ENVO:00002010), including
TTGAGACCATGACTTTCAACCATAAGTCTAAGTTTGACTAAATCTTGCAATTCCCATTTGCCATTAGCACTAGGAAGATTATCATTTCCTCCTATTGAATTTAATAGAATATCTGTAGCACCAAATTGTTTTGCGAATTTTAAATATTCTGGGCTTGCTGAATTAAATTGGCCAAATCCTGGTCTCATAATTTCTTTTCGAATTTCTCTATATCTTATTAATAATATAAATATCTTAATTGAAATAGTCTAATAATATTAATTTACTGAAAATTTTAGTTATTATTAGTAAATGATTAATTGGATAACTTCTTTTTTAAGAGCTTTTTGGAATTTTATTTTTAGTATTTTGTCTATTACAAAGACACCTTTTGGAGTTTTAATAGTAATTTTTCTGATTTTATTAATAATTTTTATTTTTTTAAAGAAAAGATCAAAAAATCAAGATGGTAATTAACTCATTAAAATATTATGAAAAATTATTCTCATAGAAGTAAAAATGAAACAGAAAATAAACTAAATTTCGTGTATTATATATTATATATTATTTACTTTGAGCAGGAGGAATAATGGCTACAAGAGCATATATTTTAATAGAAACTTCTATTGGCAAGAGTCAAGATGTGGTAAACACATTAGAAGGAATAAAGGAAGTAAATATGTTAGACGTGGTTACAGGTCCTTATGATATTATTGCAGTAATAGAAGCAAGTGATCTTCCTAGTATAGGAAAGATTCTTAGCAATGAAATGCATAGAATGCCAGGTATAGTAAAGACAGTTACTTGTTTATCTGTGAAATCTACGAATTGAACCTATTTTCATATAGATTGAGAAATTATTTTATTGTTTCTTGCTCTATTCGATTCAAATTAAGATAATATCTAAAGTGTATTAATAAAATTATTGTTTATAGGAGTTTCAAGTGCATCCATATAATTATTACGCCCCTGAAAATATTAATGACGCATTGGGGTTGCTTGAAAAATTTGGATCTAAAGCTAGATGTTTAGCTGGAGGAACAGATATTCTAGTACAAACAAGAGGTGGAAGGTTTGAATTAGATGCGATTATAGATGTGAAAAATATTCCTGAATTAACAAAAGTTGAGTGGACTAAAGATCATTTATTAGTTGGTTCAGCTGTCCCATGTTATCTATTGTATGAAGATGAAAAAGTCACTTCACAATTTCCAGGAATAATTGATGCAGCTTCTCTAATAGGTGGCATTCAAATTCAATCACGTGCAAGTTTAGGTGGCAATCTATGTAATGCTTCCCCTAGTGCAGATGGAATATGTCCTTTGATAGTACATAATACTATATGTGTGATTGCTGGACCTAAAGGATCTAGAGAAATTTCTGTAGATCAATTTTGTGTAAGTCCAGGAAAAAACGTTCTAGATGAAGGAGAATTTTTAGTTTCTTTAAAAATTCCTTTGCCTAATTCAGGTTTTGGTGCAGCTTATGAAAGATTTATTCCCAGAAATGAAATGGATATAGCTGTTGCTGCTGTTGGATCTTCTGTAGTAGTAGATGGAGGTAAAATCACTAATTCTAAAATAGCTTTAGCTGCTGTAGGGCCCACTCCTATCTATGCGGAAAAAGCAAGTGAATTTTTATTAGGGAAAGATGTTTCGGAAGATAATTTAGATCAAGCTTCTCAGATAGCACAAGATTCTTGTTCTCCAATTACTGACATGAGAGGAGATGTTGAGTTCAGAAAACATCTTATAGGTGTTTTAACTAGGAGAACTTTAGATCTAGCATTAGAAAGAGCAGGAGGAAATTAAATGGCAAATTCTAAGAAAGTTAAAAAAATTCAAATTACTACAACTATCAATGGACAGGAGATGGAATTATTGATTCCTCCATATATAAGCTTATTAGAAACTCTTAGAGAGATTGTTGGAATAACTGGAACAAAAGAAGGTTGTAATGATGGGAATTGTGGTGCATGTACTGTAACTATAGACCGAAGGATTGTTGATTCTTGTTTAGTTTTAGGCGCTGAAATAGATGGAAAAAATGTAGAAACCATAGAGGGGATGGCTACACCTGAAGGTCTACATCCATTACAGCAGGCTTTTCTTGAAGAAGCTGCTTTGCAATGTGGAATATGTACTCCAGGTTTCTTAGTCGCCTCAAAGAATTTACTTGATAAGGAGCCTAATCCTTCAGAAGGTAGAATAAGACATTGGTTAGCAGGCAATTTATGTAGATGTACTGGATATGACAAGATTGTGAAAGCTGTACAAAAAGCTTCTGAAAATTCGTAGTTAGGAGGAAAAATGGTTTCAACTTCTGATAAAAAAGAATATAAAGTTATTGGTACTAGGCCTATAAGGCATGATGGTTATGATAAAGTAACTGGTAGAGCTCAATATGGAGCTGATATAAAATTGCCAGGCCTTGTGTTGGGAGCAGTACTTCGTAGTCCTCATGCACATGCTATTATAAAAAACATTGATACTTCTGAAGCAGAAAAAATACCTGGTGTACTCGCTGTAATGACATCTGATGATCTTCCAAGATTAGATGATGTACAAAGAGCTTCTTCAGAAGAATCAGGTTCTGAAAAGCATTTAAGTGAAAATGTTTTAGCTTATAAAAAAGTAATGTATAAGGGTCATGCTGTTGCAGCTTTAGCTGCTATAGATCAAAATACTGCTGAAGAAGCTATAAAAAAAATCAAAGTTGATTATGAAATTTTGGAGCCAGTTATAAATGTTGATCAGGCGATGCATAAAGATGCTCCTATAATTTTAGAAGATTTTGAAGCAGATCATCTAGGAAAAAAAGTTTTAAATACTAATGTAGCTCTTCATGAAAGATATGATTTTGGTGATGTGGAAAAAGGTTTTTCTAATTCTGATTTTGTTTTGGAAAAAGAAGTAAATATGCAAACCGTTCATCAAGGTTACATAGAACCACATAATGCCACAGCTATTTGGGATGAAGAGAATAGAGTAAAGATTTGGACTAGTACTCAAGGTTCATTTGTCGTAAGAGATAGTGTATCTAAGGTATTAGGATTAGATGTTTCTAGAGTAAGAGTGACTCCTATGGAAATAGGAGGGGGTTTTGGAGGTAAAATTCCTATTTACTTAGAGCCTTTAGCAGCAATTTTGTCTAAAAAATCTAGGAGACCTGTTAAGTTGGTTATGACAAGGACAGATGTTTTTGAGGCTACTGGACCAGCTCCTGGTGGAAAAGTTAAGGTAAAGTTAGGAGTTGATTCTTCAGGAAAAATGTTAGCTGCCAAAGCAGTAATAAAATTAGAAGCAGGCGGATTTCCTGAGGCTTTCATTGAGGCAGCTTCGAAATGTGTTTTTTCTTGTTATGATATTCCATCTACAAGGATTGATGGTTATGATGTGATTGTAAATAAACCAAGTTCAGCCCCTTATAGAGCACCAGGTTCTCCTCAAGTTGCTTTTGCTATAGAAACTTTAGTAGATGAAATATGTTCTGAAAAAGGCTGGAATCCTTTAGAGTTTAGGATTAAAAATGTTGCCAGAAAAGGTACCCGGACTGCTTTAGGTCCACTTTATACTAGAATAGGATTAGAGGAATGTTTGAAAGCTGCGAAAAAATCTGATCACTGGAAGTCAAAATTAGATGATAATTTGTCCCCAGGAAAAAAGAGAGGAAGAGGAATTGCTAGCGGTTATTGGTTTAATATTGGTTTTAAATCTCATGTAAATTTAGCTCTAAATACAGATGGAACTGTGGCTTTGACTGAGGGATCTACTGATATTGGTGGTACTAGAGCATCTATTTCTATGCAGGCAGCTGAAGTTTTAGGGATTCCCGCTGAAGATGTAAGGCCCACAGTAGTTGATACAGATAGTATTGGTTATACAGATGTAACTGGTGGAAGTAGAACATGTTATGCTACAGGTTATGCTGCATATTTAGCTTCTCAAAAGTTAATTCAAGAAATTGAAGAGAAAGCAGCATTAAAGTGGGACATTGATGTAGAAGAGGTAATTTATGAGAATGGAATCATTAAATCGAAATCAGATTCTGAATTAAAAATGACGTTGAAAGAATTTGCTGATGATTCTCCAGGTGGACCTATTACAGCTAATGCTTCTGTAGATCTTGAAGAAGCAGGAGGAGGATTTGGAGTACATATAGCAGATGTAGAAATTGATGAAAGTACTGGTAAAACTGATGTAGTAAGATATACAGCAATTCAAGATTGTGGAAAAGCAATTCATCCTTCTTATGTTGAAGGGCAACTACAAGGCGGAGCTACTCAAGGCATAGGTTGGGCTTTAAATGAGGAATATTATATGAGTAGAGATGGAATCATGGAAAATTCTAGTTATTTAGATTACAGAATGCCTATTTCCTTAGACCTTCCGATGATTGATACAATTCTTGTAGAAGTTCCTAGTGAAGAACATCCATTTGGCGTAAGAGGAGTTGGAGAAACACCTATTGTGCCTCCAATTCCAACTATTTCTAATGCTATTCACGATGCTTTGGGGATTAGAATTTCTACTACTCCTATGAAACCTTCTAGTATTGTAGAGGGTTTAAAGAATAAATAATTTTTATGGCAATTGTTTATCTACCATATAAACTGAGACATTTTTCTATGGGATCAAATGTCATAGATGTAAATGGGAAAAATTTAAAAGAATTGATTAACAATCTGGAAAATTTATTTCCTGGAATCAAATTAGAATTAGTTGAGAATAACAAATTAAAGCCTGGCCTTTCAGCAGTTATTGATGGTCGTACTACTAGATTAGGATTAATTCATAAACTTAAAGAAGATTCTGAAGTGCATTTTCTGCCTGCAATTGCGGGGGGATAATTTGGTAGATCAATATAATGAGGATTTTCCCTGGAGAATATTCGTAAGTTTGAATGTTCCATATATTATTAGAAAAGAGTTATCTGAGATTAAAGAACTAATCCCGAACACTTTTAATCATTTTTTAAAATGGACAGATTTATCATTGATTCACTGTACATTAATATTTATTGGAGATTCTATAGAAGATCAAGTGATATTGATTAAGAAAATCATAGAAGATATTAAGTTTAATTGTGAAATTAATACATTTATTGAAGAATTTGTGTTTTTACCAAATTTAAATTCTCCAAATGTTTTTATAGCAAAATTAAATCAGTCTCCTGAAATATTTTATCTTTATAATGAATTGAGATGTAAATTGTTAGAGAATAATTTTAAAATTCACAAAAAATTTCTTCCTCACATTACTATTGCTAGAATAAGAAAAAATCATTCTAAGAAAGATCGAAAATCTTTTTCTTCAAATTTGCAAAAATTTGAATACCCGAAGAAAATTTCTTTTCGGTTTAAAAAAATTAGTGTAATTCGAAGTATTTTGAAATCTACGGGACCGGAATATAAAATTTTATCTGAGACCTCAATATAAAATGACAAAATATAAAATATGAAAATCTAATAATGACAGAAAAAAAGAAGCAAGAAAAATATTATTTTGATTTAGATCCCAAACCTAATTTTTCTCAAATAGAATTAGAGATTTTAAATTTTTGGCAAAAAGAAGATATATTCAAAAAATCTGTTAACCATAGATCTGATAATAATGAATATGTTTTTTATGATGGTCCTCCTTTTGCTAATGGATTACCTCATTATGGACATTTATTAACTGGTTTTGTTAAGGATATTATTCCTAGATATCAAACAATGATTGGTAAAAGAGTAGATAGAAGATTTGGGTGGGATTGTCATGGTTTGCCTGCAGAGATGGAGTCAGAAAAAGAATTAGGTTTAAGCGGAAGATCGGAAGTAATAAATTTTGGAGTAAAAAAATTTAATGATCATTGTAGAGAATCTGTGATGAAATACACTAAAGAATGGGAGGCTACAGTTAATAGGCAAGCTAGGTGGGTGGATTTTCGAAATGATTACAAAACTTTGGATCTTAATTATATGGAATCTGTAATTTGGGCATTCAAGAAACTTTGGGATCAAGGTTTAATTTATGAAAAAGCAAAAGTTATGCCTTATTCTTGGAAAGCAGAAACTCCACTGTCAAATTTTGAAACTAGACTAGATGATTCATATAGAGAAAGAATTGATCCTGCTGTAACTGTAAAGTTTTCTTTGAATGATTCTGATTTAGGAGATTCTGTTGATGTTTTGGTATGGACTACAACTCCTTGGACATTGCCTTCAAACCTTGCATTAGCTGTAGGCCAAGATATTTCTTATTCAATTTTTTCAAATGGAAATGATTATTTATTGATAGCAGAAAATACTGTAGAAAAATATAAAAATGAATTAGAAGGAATGGAAAAAATAAAAACTATTAAGGGAGAAATTCTTATAGGAAAAACTTATAAGCCAATTTTTGACTATTTTTTAGATACTGAAAATGCATTCAAAATTCTTGAAGCTGACTTTGTTAATACTGAAGAAGGTACAGGAATTGTTCATATGGCACCTGGTTTTGGAGAAGATGATCAAATTGTTTGCGAATCACATGGTATCCCTGTCAAAAGCCCAGTAGACTCAAGGGGAAAATTCACTGCTGAAATTTCAGATTATGAAGGAATGTTGGTGTTTGATGCAAATAAAGAGATCATTAAAAATTTAGATTCTAGAAATATTTTATTTAAACATGAAGAATATTCTCATAGTTATCCTCATAGTTGGAGAACAGATGAACCTTTAATTTATAAAGCTGTCAATTCTTGGTTTGTCGAAGTAACAAAATTTAGAGATAGAATGGCTGAGTTAAACCAACAAATAAATTGGATTCCTAACCATATTAAAGATGGAGCATTTGGTAGATGGTTATCAGGAGCAAGAGATTGGTCAATTAGTAGAAATAGATTTTGGGGAACTCCTATTCCAGTTTGGAAAAGTGATAATCCTAAGTACCCTAGGATTGATGTGTATGGAAGTTTAGAAGAAATAGAGAAAGATTTCGGTGTAAAACCTAAAGATTTACACAGGCCAGCGATTGATGATCTTACTCGTCCTAATCCCGATGATCCTTCTGGTAAAAGCAAGATGATTAGGGTAGAAGAAGTTTTGGATTGTTGGTTTGAATCAGGATCTATGCCATTTGCTCAGGTTCATTACCCTTTTGAAAATAAAGAATGGTTTGATTCTCATTTTCCTGCAGATTTTATTGTTGAATATATTGCACAAACAAGAGGTTGGTTTTATACACTTATGGTTTTAAGTACCGCTTTGTTTGACAGTCATCCTTTCAAGAATGCCATAGGCCATGGAGTGGTTGTAGATGAGACAGGGTCAAAACTTTCTAAGAGATTAAGGAACTATCCTTCTCCAGAAGATGTTTGGAACAAATATGGTTCTGATGCACTTAGGTGGTTTCTTGTATCATCTCCAATTTTAAAGGGACATAACTTAGAAATTGATAGAAAAGGTTCTGGTATAGAAACAGCATTAAGGAAAGTTATAGTACCAGTTTGGAATTCCTTATATTTTTTTATACTCTATTCGAACCTTGAGGGAATTAAGGGACAAGAAATAAAAACTTCTGATGTTTTAATTGATAAATATATTTTAGGAAAAACTAGAAAATTGATTGAAGATGTGAATTTTCATATGGAAACTTATGAAATCACAGAGGCATGTTCAAAAATTTCTGACTTTATAGATGTTTTAAACAATTGGTATATTAGGAGAAGTAGGCCAAGATTTTGGGATAGTACTAAGAGTCCTGAAGTATTAAGTGCATATAATACTTTATATACTGTGCTTAAGAATTTTTTTAAAGTGCTATCTCCATTTTTACCTTTGATTTCTGAATATGCTTACCAGAAAATTACTAATGAGAAGAGTGTTCATTTGCAAGATTGGCCATTAGTAGATAGTTTTGAAGAACAAAATGATTTAATCGAGAAAATGGATTTAGTGAGACAGATTGTATCAGTAGCACTATCTATTAGAAAAATTAATAACCTTAGAGTAAGACAGCCTATTAAGTCAGTAACTATTATTTCACCAGATTTAGATGTTAATTGGTTAGATGAATTTGAAGATTTAATCAAGGAAGAAATAAATTCGAAGGAAATAATTTATTTAAAAGAGTCATATTCTTTAGATGGTTATAATCTGAAATTAAACCCACGTGTATTAGGGCCTAAACTGGGTCATGATGTGCAAAAATGTATTATTGCTGCTAGAGAAGGAAGATGGGAGCAGGATGATGAAGGAAAAATAGTAATTGAAGGTTATATTTTGGAAGAAAATGAATTCAATCTCGACCCTATATCTAGTGAAGAAAAAGGAATCCAGAAAGTTTTGGATTTTAATGTATTTGTGAAACTAGATTTAAACATTTCTCCTGAATTAGAATCAGAAGGATTAGCTAGAGATCTCGTAAGATTAATTCAAAATATTCGAAGAGATTCAAATTTAGAAGTCACAGATAAAGTAGAAGTTGAAATTTTTTGTAATGAAAAAATGAAAGAATCTTTTATGAGCCATTATCAATATATATCAGAACAGATTTTGGCATATTCTCTGCTATTCTCAGAATATGTTGAGGATAGTGAAAATTTGATTTCTGGAAAAATTTCTGGAGAAATAGTAAATTTATCTGTTTTGAAAAAATGAATTAGTCATTCCTCTTAATTAATTTTATGTTAAAGGAAACATCTTTTTTTTGTCTTTTGCCTTTTAAATTTATGGAGCTTCCCAGTTTGTAACTCCACAATCTGCTATAAAATTCCCTGGTTGATTTTACTGGTTCTGATTCTACATGTGTAATTATATCTCCAGCTTTAATTCCAGTTTCAAAAGAAGGTGAATTTTCTTCAACTTCCATGATTAAAATTCCATCTATAGTTTTATATTCACAAGTTTTATATCCCCATTCACAATATGTTTTTGCTTGTTCTTTTGTTAGAGTTCCTAACTCCATCCCTAACCAAGGAACAATAACTTCACCAAATTTCATCAAATCATCTGTATATCTTTTAACTAGGTAAGAACTTATGGCAAACCCAATTCCTTCAGCTCTACTTAACAAAATTGTATTTAATCCTACTAGTTCTCCTCGTAAATTTACTAAGGGTCCTCCAGAGTTTCCTTGGTTGATTGCAGCATCAGTTTGAATCATATCAGTTAGGATCATTCCCGATTCTGTTTTAATGCTTCTATTTAATGCACTTACTATTCCCAGAGTTACTGTAGGGCCACCTTCTAAACCAAAAGCATTACCTAAAGCTATAACCCAATCTCCAGTTTTAAGACTATTGTCTTCGGAGAAAGAGAGTGGTTGTAAGTCATTAATAGGAATTTTTAATAGAGCTATATCACTACTTGGAAATTTGCCTACTACTGAAGCCTCATAAATATTTCCATTTTGTAGAGTTACAGAGATAGTATTAGCTTTTGAAATAACATGATCGTTAGTAACTATAAATCCATCTTCAGTGATTATTACACCAGATCCATCTGCAGTTTGTGTTCTTTGACGGAGAAAAAAATCTCTCTCGATTGTTGATATATTTATTGCGACTACAGAAGGTGAAATTTTTGTGATTACTTTATTTAAACTAGGTAAAATAATTGTTTCTTCTTCTATAATTTCTGTAGATAGAATTTCTTCATTTTCTACTTCTTTTGAAGAACAATTAACAAGTATTAATGTGAAAATAGTTATTAAAAAGATATAAAAATAGTTTTTTAACATTGTAATTTTTATAAAATTTTGAATAGAGTAAAAGATAGAGAAAATTTTATAATTGTTTTTATATATATAATTATAAATCCTATTTGACAATAATAAAAATTTTGGAATGATCATTGGAGAGACAATCAAAAAATAGAGTACTTTTAACTCCTAGGAATTCAGAAATTTCTTCTATAAATTTTAAAATCAAGAAGAGAAAATCTGTTTTTAGGGGTCCTTCATCTTTAATGTTGGTGGTATATGGCTTTCTATTCTTAATTTTTTTAGGTGCATTTTTACTTTTTTTACCAATTTCTCAGTTAAGTGATATTAATGTTTCATTTGTAGATGCACTTTTTACATCTACTTCTGCTGTTACGGTAACTGGATTAGTTGTTTTAGATACTGGTTCAACGTGGTCATTTTTTGGAGAATTGATAATTGTTATGTTGATTTTTATTGGAGGCTTGGGAATTACCACTAGTGCAGCATTTCTTATTTTGATAATGGGTCAAAAGGTGGGTTTTCAGAATTTATTATTAATTAGGGAAGAAATTAGATCTCAAGGTTTATCAGATCTCACCTCATTAGTTTTAAATGTAGTATTTTTAACATTAATTTTTCAGATAATTGGTTCAATTGTTTTTTTCTTTTTCTTTTCTTTTATGGTTAAAGAGTTTGATGAATTTTCTATAGGTCAGATGATATGGTTGAGTGTATTCCATTCTGTTTCTGCTTTTAATAATGCTGGATTTGAAACTTTAAGTATTGTAGGTAGTGAAAGTTTAACATTATTCAAATATAAACCTATGATATTGACTGTTTTTTCAATTTTAATAATTATTGGTGGATTAGGATATTTTGTTTTAAGTGATCTAGTGCATCATAGAAGAGTTGGAAAATTTAAATTTAGATTAAAATTGTTTTTAGAAACTAAATTGATTCTTCTAGGTTATTTGATATTAATATTTTTAGGATTTTTATTAGTTTTTTCTGGAGAATTTTTAAATCCAAAAACTATAGGAAATATGGATTTAAATAATAAAATTGTTAATAGTTTTTTTGGCTCTATTACATCTAGATCTGCGGGTTTTAGTACATTTAATTATGCTGAAGCATCAGGATTTACTCTATTAGTCACTGAAATTTTAATGTTTATTGGAGGTGCTCCTGCTTCAGTAGCAGGTGGAGTGAAAATTACTACGTTTGTTGTATTAGCTTTATCAGTTATATCTTTTTTAAAAGGAAAGAGAACAGTTACTATTTGGAAAAAACAAATTTCACAAGAAACTATTAATCATTCAATAGTAATTATTATTATTTTGGGATTAATGATTCTAATATATATATTTTTTATAACTTTATTAAATAATGAGATACAATTTGATAAAATTGTTTTTGATGTAATTTCAGCTTTTACAACTACAGGTTTAAGTACAGGGATTACTTCAGAAGTATCAGTGTTAAGTAAATATTTATTGATTTCAGCAATGTTTTTAGGTAGATTGAGTAGTTTAGTTTTAGTTTTCCTTCTAACAAATTCTAGAGATTCAAATTATAGTTTATCTGAAGAAAAAATAAGAATTGGTTAATTGGTATTTAGGTGAAATAAGTTGGCTAGTAGGCAAATAGTTGTAATAGGGTTAGGAAGATTTGGCACCAGAGCAGCAATGACTTTATATCAGCTAGGTCATGATGTAATGGCAATAGATCTTGATGATAGAAAAGTACAAGCATTAACTGGAGTAGTTACTCATGCTGTGAAAGCTGATGCTACTGATGAGGTGACTTTAAAAGAATTAGGAGTTGATAATTTTCAATATGCTATTGTAGCTATTGGAAGAAATACAGAGGCTTCTATAATGGTTACAGTACTATTAAGAGATTTGGAAATTCCTGTAATAGTTTCTAGAGCTCAGAGTGAATTACATGGAGAAACATTAAAGAGAATAGGGGCATCAAAAACAGTTTTTCCTGAAAAAGATGGGGGTGCTAGTTTAGCTCATGATTTATTCCTCCCAGGTGTTGAACAATATTTGGAATTAACATCTTCGTTTGGCATAAGTAGAGTTCAAGTTCCAATAAAATATGTTGGTCATTCTTTGAAAGATAGTGGATTTAGTAATGCTAGAGATAAATATGGGGTTGTGATTTTAGCTATTCAAAGAAGAGATGATGTGATTTTGAACCCTGATGAAGATGAAAAATTTATAAATGATGATATTTTATTAATAGCTGGTACAGATGATAGAGTAGTAAGAGTAATAGGTACTCAAAGCTTAGAAAATGAAATCTAGGTAGTGTTTTATGTTGTTTGATAAAATTTTAGTGATTTTAGGGGATTCCTCTCATGATGATGTTTTGGCTGAGGAAATGGGGGATCTTGTAAGATCTTCTAGGGGCTCTTTAATTGCAATTAGACCTAAGATTATTTCTAGGAACTTTCCAGAAGATGCATCTATAAATGATTTGAATATTCAAGCTGATGAGCAATTAAGAAATTTTGCAAAAAATTCGAAATTAAAAGAAGGAAGAAGGTTAAAATTGGAAAATCCTCAGTCTAGAGATTTGAATAGTGTTATATCTTCTTTTTTAATTCAAGAAAGTCCTGATTTACTAGTAATTCCTTTTGAACTAATTTTTAATAAAAGAAATCAAAAGGTTTTATTATCCCAGAATAGAATTGAAGATATATTGCTTGGAAATAGGTGTAGTCTGTTAATTTGGAAGCATCAAAAAAATATTTAGGTTTTAAAAATGAGAATTTTAATTTTTGGATTGGAGAATATCAGATTACTTTCAAATATATTTAATTTTGATGATCATAAGATTGTATTTTTGGTAAAAAATGATGAAAAATATATTTATAATGATTTGATTGAAAAATGTGAGTTAATTTTATTTAATTTTAATAATTTTTCAGATATAGACTTTTCTACATTTGATCATTTTGATTTATTTATTGTTTCTTCTAGTAAGGATAATCTTAATTCTTTATTTATCCATAGATTAGACCAAATTTATCCTGAACATAATAAATTCGTTTTTATAAAAGATTCTAATTTTGCAGAATTGCAACGTGATTTTGGATTTAATGTTTTATCTACTGATGAGCTTCTTAGAGGAAATGTTATTGATATTTTAGGAGGATAAATTGATTAATGATTATGTCATTCTTGTTGGATTAGGGGAAATTGGTGTAAGTATATTTAAAAAATTTGTTGTTCTTGGAAATGATGTAGAATTGACTGCTATTGACAACTCATATAATCGAGTAATGCTAATGAATGATTATGTGAAATCAAAAAATTCTCAAAGTGTTGATTTATGTATTTTAGGAGATCCTAGAGACCAAAATACTTTGATTAATGCTGGCTTGAAAAGATGTACTAGATTAATCTTAGCTCTTGATGAAGATGCTGATAATTTCGCTGTAGCTCAAACAGTAAAACGTGTAATTGAGAATTTTTCAGAAGATGAAAAAAAAATCGATATAGAAATCACTTGTATTGTTTCTAATAATGAAAATAAAGACTTATTTTCATTTCTAGATGTTCAAAAAACTTTAGGCATTTCTGATAATATTCTTAATATAGTTAATCAAATTTCACGACCTTCCTTACCAATAAACATTTTAGATATTCAAGGTACAGATAATGCAATATTTACTATTAAAATTTCCTCTGACTCTAAGTCTTTAGGCAAAAAAGTTTTGGAAATTAGAGTTCCTTTTAAGATAATTTATTTAGGAATTATAGATTCTTATGGTAATTGTCAATTGGTGAATTCAGATACAGTTTTGAATGATAAAGATATGTTAATACTTAGTACATCAAATAGACATCAAAATTTATTGAATAGATATTTTTAGAAGGTATTTAATGAGAAAAATTTCATTTTTAGGTCCTGAAGGTACATATAGTGCTTTTGCTTTAAATAAATATGATTCAGAAGCTTCAAGGGTTCCTTGTAGAACTTTTAGTGAGGCATTGGGATTATTAGAATCAGGCAAAGTAACTGATTCTATTGTACCGATAGAAAATAGTTTACATGGTTCTATTGTTGAGGTATTAGATTTTCTTATAGAAACTCCATCTGTAAAAATCAAAAATGAACTTTTAATAAAAATTGATAATTGTCTTCTTTCTAAATCAAAAATGGAATTATCTGAAATAGAAGTTTTGTTTTCTCATCCACAGCCATTAGGGCAATGTAAAGATTACATAAATCAAAATTTATCTCATGCAAGATTAGTAGCTTCATTAAGCACAATGTCTGCAATAGAAGATTTAGAAAATAGTGGATTGAAAGGTGCTGTAATAGGGCCCAAATGGGCTGCTGAGCAAAACAAATTAAATATATTAGAAGAAAAAATTGATGGAGATTTAAATAATATAACAAGGTTTGTGATTTTAAGTAAAAAAGATTCTATCGAATCTACAGGAAACAAAAAGATTTCTATAGTGTTTAGCTTTGATAAAGATTCTCCTGGAAGTTTGTTTGAAGTTCTTAGACCATTTGCAATAAGAAAAATAAACTTAACTAAAATAGAATCGAGACCTACTAGAAAGCAACTAGGAAGGTATTATTTTTTTATTGATATAGAAGGTAATTTGAGTAATCCAGAAATGAAAAAAGTGTTGGATGAAATATTAAATTATACAAGTGAATTAAAAATATTAGGTTCTTATCCTAAAGTTAATTATGATTTTTAGATATCTTCTAAATAATCTTCATCTCTCATTTCTCCAGCTACTTTTCTGCCTTCGTTAGTAGCGGAGATTATTCTTTCTTTAGTGGCTTCACTTAGTTCTTCTGCTTTTTCTTTCCAATCACTTGTTTTATCAGAGATAATACTTCTAGTTTCTTCTCCAGATTTCGGTGCAAAGAGTATCCCCATTGTTAAACCTGCAATACTACCTAAAAAAAGCCCAGTGTAAAAACCTGCTCCATTTTTATTTTCAGACATTTGTCTCCTAACTATCTATTTTTCTTCTTTAGTCTCTTTTTGTTTATCTTTTGTGAAATTTTTAATCATTGATCTAAGTTTTTGGAATCCATTAGTGATTTTGAATACAGGAAAAGTAATATCGTCAATAATTTTATTTGAAATTTTATCTAAACGATTTGCAGTTCGACTAAGAGCAGCAATGGTTTTATTGATATCTTTAAATATTTTGAATATTAAAAACAATATTAATAAAGAGGAAGTAAAAACTGTTACTCCTGTAATTATTAAAACTATATCTCTTATAAAAGTAATTAATTCTCTATTTTCCATATCAAAATTCAAGGATAATTATATAAATGTTATCAATAATAGAAATTAGAGTAAAGTTATATTAAGTAAATAGTTATTAACAAAATTATAAATAATGTTAAACTAAGAAGTCTTTTAATTTTTTCGATCTTGTAGGATGTCTAAGTTTTCTTAGGGCTTTTGCTTCTATCTGTCTAATTCTTTCTCTGGTTACACCAAATTCTCTGCCTACTTCTTCCAAAGTTCTACTTCTTCCATCTTCTAAACCAAATCTAAGTTGAAGTACTCTTTGTTCTCTTATATTTAAACTTCCTAATACACTAACAACATGGTCTTTTAATAGATTATGAGATGCAGCATCGGATGGACCTAAAGAAGTAACATCTTCTATAAAATCTCCTAGTAATGAATCATCTTCTTCTCCTATAGGAGTTGCTAAAGATACTGGTTCTTGAGAAATCTTTAATATTTCTCTTACTTTTTCTGGAGATAGGTCCATTTCTTTCGCTAACTCTCTTGTAGTAGGTTCTCTTCCATATTCTTGCACTAATCTTCTGCTGACTCTTAACAATTTATTTATAGTTTCAACCATATGAACAGGAACCCTAATAGTTCTTGCTTGGTCTGCTATAGCTCTTGTGATAGCTTGCCTAATCCACCAAGTAGCATATGTACTAAATTTAAAACCTTTCCTATAATCAAATTTTTCGACAGCTCTTATTAGTCCTATGTTACCTTCTTGTATTAAATCTAAAAGAGACATCCCCCTACCAATATATTTTTTTGCAACACTTACAACTAATCTTAAATTTGCTTTTACTAAATGATCTTCACAAACTTGACCTTGATGTAAAATTTTTTCAATATGATTTTCATAAAGTGGCTCTAAATCTTCATCTTTATGATATTTGAATGTTTTCTTTTTAGATCCATATTTTTTCAAATCTTTTAATTTCGGGTCTTCATCAAATATTTCATTGACAATCCAGCTTGGAATTACATCAATTGTTGCAGAAAGATCGGCGATGATATTTTGTACTTCCTCTTCATTGATATTTAGGCTGTCAGTCATTAATTTGATAAGATTAAAATAATCTTCAGATTTTGAAGCCCCTGACAACAAAGATTTTATTTCATGATTATTTAAATAATTTGAAAGTGTAATATCTGATTTGCCTTTTTCAATATTTAGAAATTTGTATATAAATTTAATTGCTTTTTCACTTGAAGATAAATATGAGAGTGTGTTTCTAATAATTTGTACATTAATAGTATTTGGGCTTTGATCTGATAGTAGAAGTAGAGATTTAGTGTCATTAATGTATTTTACTATTTCAATAATTCTAGCTAAATTTCTTTCTCCTTCAGCATTTAATAATTCTACTTT
>CEUY01076591.1_pt1 | contig 16297 bp, 20 predicted proteins | sample 361481 | NCBI WGS metagenome assembly CEUY01 (sample SAMEA2622737, study PRJEB7988) | marine metagenome | isolation source: saline water (ENVO:00002010), including
CTGACTGTAAATCAGACGCTTCGGCTTCGTTGGTTCGAATCCAACCGCATCCACCAAAAAAAAGACAGCTTTCAAGTTGTCTTTTTTATTTTCAAATCTATTGTTTTTATATATTTACTGTGTTAAAATACACTAAAATATTGAAGGAGAATCTATGAATATTAATCTTGATATCATTACTCGTAAAATCAAAAAAAGAGCAGCAGAGTTAACAAAAGATGTCTCAGAAATCACTGAAAACTTTTTATCTAAAGATATTGGTCAAAAAAGTGAGTTATTAAAAGAAGCAGAAAAAAAAGAAATTGAAAATAAAATTACAAAATTTGAAAGAGAAGACGCATTATCATCTTCTATTGCAGAACGATTAAAAAGTTCATATTTTCAAACAGATCTTAAAGAAGACTTGTTAGTTAAAACAAATGAAATTAGTCAAACTACAGATAAATATGTCGATATGATTAAGAAAAACAACGAAGAAACAATCGAAAAATTGGAACGTGGCACAGAACGAGAATATAAATTTTAATGAGCATTATAAAGATAAATTATAGAGGTTATGAAAGTGGTTTCGACCTTCATTATTCTTTTATAAATAATCTAAATCATGCTGGATTTATACTTTTGTGTAAAGAATGGTTGAAAGAAACTTGCAAAGATAACTTTCTCATTCAAGAACACCTTGATCTTTTTTTAACAAAAGAAGATATTCAAATAGCTATAACTCATGCTTCTTTTAGTTTTAGAAGAATTGACCGTTCGGTAGAGGCAGTAAATGTATTATTAAATTTATTTTTTGACTCTTATGACATTACCTTAAATAAAGAAGAAGCAGCAATGATTCAGGAAACAAGAAGACAACCTGAACAATTTAACAATCTTCTTTTTTTTGATAGTATGAAAAATTTAATAGACTTAATATATATAACACCAGAAATAACTTTTAATGATTGGATTAAAATAAAAGGTTATGGTGAATTAATTGAAATAGATATCGACGACACATTTGAAGTCTGGATTGATTAAAAAAACACCTTTCAAGGTGTTTTCTTGTTTTTTAGAAAAAACCTTTTTTAAATTTTTTCACAATTCGTTTTACAATTTCATCATTGTTTCTTATTTCTTCCCATATCTTTAAGTATTCGTCTTCTTCAAGATCTTCTTTATGGTGTAGATTTTTATATTCATTTTCTAAAAAAATTGAATCTGCATTTTTATAATGTACTTCTCTTATACTTGGATCTATTGAAGTATAAAAAGAAAAACTTGGAACACCTAATCTTGCTGCCGAATGGACAGGACCTGAGTCTACACTAATTAAGCCATCAGAAGCTGCTAAGAAAGCTAAATAGTCTTCTAGTTCTTCAGTGTAATAACTCATTACTTTATAATTTTGATGAGATATATTTAAAAAGCTTACTCTATCAAATGTAACAATATTGAATTTTTCTTTATTTAATAGTTTATTTATCAATTCTTCTGCTACTTCATTTGGCATCGACCTTAACTTTGAAGACGATTCTTTATTAAAAACAACAACAGGCAGGTCATTACTAAATACTTCTTTATATACAGTCTTTGCCTTGTTTTTTATATGTATATCTGGATTATAACTATTTTCTACTGAAAAATCAGGTGATAATTTAAAATTTAATTGTTTTGCAAAAGCATCATGTAAATCCATATCAAAAACATTTGCATAACTAGAATCGGTTAATATTAAATCTGAATAAAAAAAGTTATTTATTGATATCGGAAAATACTTAACCTTAATTTCAGGGAAAACGTTTTGATAAAATTGAGAACTATGCATTGCCGATAATTGCTGAAACATTACTATTTCTAAATCAATCCCTTTCGCTCTTGCCTGATTGTATAAATCCTTTATTACTGTCGCTTGTATTAACGAGTCACCTAATACAAATCTATTTTCTGTATATAGTGCAACTGACAATTTTCTCTTTTTTTCTTTATGTAAAACTTCTAAAACTTCTAATGTATCAAGGTCATTCCTAAACATTTCAGAACCCGTTCCTTCTTTGTTACCTATCATGCAAGGTAAGTTAATTGTTTTCTCAATTACTTCTGTTGGAACTCTAAATAACTTTATTTCAGGGTGGTGAGTATTTAAGAAATCTAAATGATTATTAAAATTCTTTGCTGGTAGTATATATATTTCTTCAAGGTTTGGTTGTTTATCTTTTACTATGTTTTTTATTTTTAATGTTTTGTATGCACTAAGTTGTACATTTAAATTCATTTCTTTTTCCGATTGCTGATAGAAAAATATCATAATATTATCGACTCCTTAATTGTTTATATTATTATTAAATATTAAAAAAAATAATCAACCTTATAGAATAAAAAACTTGATTTTTTTATAACATTTTTTTATACTCTAAAATTATTATTCTAATTTAAAAAGGGGTTTAGAATGAAAAAGGAAATAAATTATCATAAATTTGCAAATTTTTTAGTTGATAAGTTAGAAAATAAAGAACAAAGTGATATTAAAAAAAGCATTGCCGCAAACATTATCGTTAACTGGGATTCTTTATGTTATTATGGACACTCCAAATATAACCTTACTTTAAATGAAATCTCAAAGCATTCTCTTCACAATGACGAATTAACTTTTGAAATACTTGAATATTTAATGACTGAAAATATTGTTAAAAAAACACCTGTTAAATGTCCACAAACAAAAAATATGTTTACTGTATACACATTAACTGAAAATTTTAAGTATATTAAAAATGATTATATTCATCGACATGAAGAAAATTGGATTGGCTTCGAGTCTTGGTTGGAAAACTTTCAAATCTATATAGAAAACACTCAATTTTTTCAAGAAATAGAATATTCATTTAAATATTTTTCCTCTGTTTATGATCTGGATGAAGAATCTTTAATTAAAGCTCGACAAATTAAAAGTGATTATATAGTCAAAATCGCTACTGAAAAAAGTTATGATATTCGATTTGCATTAAAAGAAGAAGTTATTTCAAAATTAGAGCTTTTCTTTCAATAAACGAAACAAAAAAAGGTCTCCCGAAGGAGACCTTTTTAAATACTGTAAAACAAATCATACATATTCATATGTTCTTCTTGTAAAATCGCTTTCTCTGTTTTCCCTTCGCTTTTCAAGATTTGAATATATTCTTCTTTGTTTACCAATTTATTGTCATTCAATAATTTAAAATTAAATTTTGTCATATCATCGTAAATGAAAATCTTTTCTATTTTTATTTTTTCATTATGAAATTCTTCTTTTAACTCTAAATAAAAATTAACTTTTTCTTCTGACATAGTTAATACACTATTTTGAGATATGTCATATTTTTCAATGTCTATTCCATACTCTGATAGTTTTTTTCCTGTATTTTCATTAAAAAATCTTAATTTTCTTTGATCTATTGATTCATATAACTCTCGATTTATTTTGTCACTAACGAAGTAAATTAAAACAGTAATAAAAGGATATAGCCAAATCAATCCTAAGTTAACAGTTAAAGATAAAATTAATATCATGAAAGAAAAAACGACCGATAAATGTTTTATAATTTCTTCTTTTTCTAATTTAAATATAGAATTTCTAATTTTGTTTTTTTTGACAAAATCAAAATTAAAAATTTGTTTTCTATTTATCATTGGATTAGAAAGTAATTCTCTTTTTATTTTGTTTTTATATTTCAATTTAGATTTTTCTTGTTTTTTTAGACTATCTAGTGTTTTTTTCGCATATCCGAGCTTTAATTCTTTTGAATTCATATATTCTAATGTTATTATGTCATATTTAAAATTATATGTTATATCACTGGGTAAAACCTTTTTATTTTCCTTATTTTTGTATCTATTTAATAATGTAAAAATTATTTTATTGTTATCCAAGTTATTTGTTGACAATTGATATAAATGAAGAAAAGGAGCGATTCCAGTTTTATTTTTAATCAGCTTTCTTTTTGCTAAATACCCAAATATTTTTTTATATTTAGTGTTTGGATTCTTTTTCTCTATAAAAAATGGAAATAGTTTATCATTTATTTTTTTGTTGAGGTCGAAAAAATATTTCACGATCAAAAAAAAGAAACTCATTGAAAAAATATAAAATGAAGAAAAAATGCAAGAAACTACAATTGAAGAAATCAAAAGCAAAGTATCTATTATTTTGTTTTTTGATGAAACACAGTTTAATAAAATAAATAAATTAAATCTAAGTTCTAATTTTTTTACACTCTCTAAAAACATTCAATATCACCTCTTAAAACGTAATCTATTATAGCAATATATTACTATTTTTTAAAGTATTTATTGACATATTTTTGCTTAAATATAAAATATAAATAACGACAAAAGGATTTGTATTATGGAAAAAACAGTAGAAAAAATTTTACTTATATTAAGAAAAAGTTTTATGGTTTGGGTTATTTTAGGAATATTATGCACTGGACTATACAAAACACAAAAAATTGAAGAAGTCGATAAAAACATACCAAAAGAAGTTAAAGAGTTCTTATGGGGTAACTTTAAAAAAGGATAAAAAATAGACTCTACTGAGTCTATTTTGTTTTTTCTTTAATTACTAATTTAAAGAATTCTTTGTTCTCATTTAACAATTTATGCAATAAGCTTAATTCTTCTATGTTTATATTTTTAGTTGCTTTAAAATAATCAAAAATTAATTCTATATCTTTATGCAGTTTTATCGGAACTTTATCTTTTGCCATCAAATGCTCTAAACTTAATGTATGACGTAAAATATTACCTACGTTATCAGAATCAAAAACTTGATTACAACAAGGAAGAGTCTTAGATAACTTCTTAAACTCTTTTATTTTTAATGCTGCATATTTTAATTTTTCTTCATCACTGTATGTAAAGTATTGTTTTATATAAAAGTAATAACTCTCTGCTTTTGATAAAACTTCTTGTATCTCGTCTTCTTCTACTTTTCTAAGATTTTCCAAAAAAACCATAGTTTTCTTTTTGTTTTCATGATTCTTTATTATACTGCTAAGTATTTTTTTACATTCAGGGACTTGAAAGTCTTTAAATTCTCTATTCATTTTTTAAGATCTTTTTTTTCATCTTATCATATACAATTTAAAAATAAAATTATTTATGTTTTAGAATCCTATTTTTAAAATCTTTATTATGAATCCAAAGTATTTTTTCATTAGAAGATTCGATTTCGTCTAATGTTTCTTGTGATACTTCACATTCAACTCTATCACTGTTTTCTACACAATAGTCACTTGTATTACTCCATTTAAAACAGTTATTTTTTTTTATAAAAGATTCTATATCTTCCTTAGATTTTGCTATAATAAAACCATCAGGTCTATCTCCCCAATGTGGTTCTATTTCTTTAATTTCTACTACATAAGCATTATACATATATTCAATCCTCTTCTGGGTATTCTGTTTGACATTGACCATTCATTATGAAGTTAAATAAATCATAAGGAGATGGTAGATATCCACCACCAAAATGACCATCGTCTTCAAATGAAAAAGATCCCTTTTGATTTTTGATTTCAAAAGAATGATTTTCATAAAAACCACAACAATCACAATCATGACTTGTTCTTTTTATATCTAAATAAGAAGAGTCTTCAAAACCCCATATATCAATAAAATTTTTAACGTCTTTTCCAGACATGTTGTAATAATTGTTTTCTATGTCCAAATGATAAAAAATATCTTCTAAATCATAAGACACATCTTCGTTATTTAAATTAAGTGATTCTCCTGTTTCTATTTTTGTTATTTTTATTTTTTCAGGTGAGAATTCTAATTTTTCTTTTCTATAAAAAGATTGCTTTAGAGAACCTATACAATCTACCACAAAATATAATGTATTATTCTTATCTCTAATTTCATACTTTTCTTGTGTATCAGAAGATTTTACTTTTAATATATTTACATTATTCGAAGTCATTAAATGATCGCCTTTCTCTTGAAACTATTTTAATTTTTTGTTTGTTCTCTATATTTGGCAGTTCTTTTTTTTCTTCAATAGAACTTTCTATTTTTAATTCTTTTTTTTCTAATTTTGAATCAATTTTAGGAAACTCAGAATTTAATTCTTTTTTCATTAATTTCTCTCTTCTAATATCATATCTATTTGTTTATTCTCTGCTGTTGTAAGTTCTTCTTTTTTACTCAAAGACAACACATTTTTCTCTAATGATTCTCTGGTTATTTTAAATGTTGACATTATCATAAAATCTTGACCATTAATTTTATTTTCCAAGTATATGAAATATCTTTTTGAACGTAATAGATTTTCCGAAAAACAAAAAGAATTTTCCAAAATATGTTTTTCTGTTTTTCTTGACAACATTAACCCTGATTCTTTCATTCTTTTCTTTAAAAGTTTTTTTTCAAGTTTACTTTCATAAGTCGATTTTTTTCTTGATTTAAGAATTGATTTTTTGTTTTTCTTTTTAAATCTATAAAAATCTTTTTTTGTTATCAATGTTTTGGGGACAATTGTTTTTAATGCAATTTTTTCATTTCTTGTTCCTAATCTTTCAATTGTTAAGGCAGTATCGTCAAAAAACAATTCAAGCCAACCTTTCTTTGAATAGATTAAAGTTGTAGAGGTTGAATTCAACTTTTGTTGTTCCCCCACCACATAATCTTTTTCTATGGATAGGGTTTTGTTTGACATTATTTTATCAAATAGCTGAATGTTATTCATCTGCCTGTCTCTTTCCTTTTTCAAATAAAATAGAACCTAACAATTCTGGAATACATTTTTCACAAATTTCTAATTTTATCTTTGTTCCGTCTAGTCCTTTTGAAAAATAACCAAATTGATGATCTATTGATAAACATTCTGAAACACTTATAATCTCTTCACCACAGTTATCACAAAAAACTTCATCAACAACCATTATTTTTTCTTCTTTAAATGTTTTCATGTCATTCTCCATTTTTTCCTATTATACATAAAAAACAGTGATTATTCAAGATGATTTTTTAATTGTTTTTATGGTCGTTTTTTGTTATAATAATACGATTATTTTAAAAGAGGAAAAAGAATTGCTTGCCTTAGTTTCTACATATGCAAAAAATTTTGTTTATAATGTCTTAAATCCCAGAATTGAAAAAAATGAAGATGGAGTAGACGTATTAGTCACCAATGATTTAAGCCCAGAAGAATTAATCAAAAATCCTTCTAAGGGTTATAAGTTTTTTGTTTATGATTATGATATTGATATGTTTTTCTATAGTGCTTTTAAATATTACACCAATATTACTGTATATAATTATTTAGACAAAAAAGTGAACACCAATTATTCTAATTCTACTTTTCTTTTTTTTCTTCAAATGTATTTTTATCAAAAATTAAACAATCCAGAATATTTCAGTAAATATTATGGATTTTCTATTCATAGAAAATCTCATTGTTATGAAAATGTTCATAATTCATATGTGCAGCATTCTTATGGCTCTTTTTTTTGCGATATATCGATTGAGCAATTTAAAAAATTATTCCATGCCCCTAATCTTTCAGAAGATTATATAAATACTTTATTTGTAAATTATAAAAAAGAAAATCTTAAACACATTGAGCAGAATAAAGAAAAATATGAATTTGTTTTAAATTCAAAAAAGTTTTTTTACTTTGATAGGAATAGATTTAAAAATGATAATTTAAATACAAAAATAAAAAAATATAATTATTTTTCTATTTTATCTTCAAAAGATAATTTTAATAAATACATTAAAAATGTAAAATCTATTTCTGAAGTAGAAGACATTGAAAACTTAATTGATTACACAAGGAATAAATTAATTCCATTTTCTTTAGAGGGGTTTTTTATCAAAGATGTAAAAAAAGAACAAAGCAAAATGGAACACCTTCTTTTGGAAAAATTCTTTTCAAATTTGTCATTTGGAAGATTTTATAATGATAGGCTTCGAGGAATTTTTTCTTTTTATAAATATAATAATAACCTTCAACTTTTACATTCAGGTTTATACCATAACAGAGAAGATTTTAAACTTTTCTTTTCAAAATTAAATTTACCCTATTTTTCTTATAAAAAAGACAAAGAATATGTTTACAATAAATTAAAATATTTTTATCCACGTTCTTATTTTAAACAAGATTGTTTAGTTGTAGATCTTAATTCTTTAAATGAAAAACTACCTTTTTTAAGATTTAAAAGACATAAAAATAAAATCAATTATATTTTAAAGAATAAAGATAAGATTAAAGATATAGATTTTTTAACATTGATTGAAGATACTAATCCTTATTTGGTAAATAGAAAAAATATTTTAATTATTCCATATCATTTATCTTCTTTTTTTGCTGTCTTATCAGGCTTAAAAAAGAGTGACCTAATGCTTGAAGATATGTTTTCATTAGTTAATCATTTTAATGTAAAAAATAAGACCTCTGATCAATTAAATATTGACAACGAACATTGCTTCAATTATTTATTTTATTATTATATTAAAGACCATCCTGCATTAGAATTGTTAGAACTTAACTATTTAGATACTGACAATGGAATATATGAGAATTTAAAAAACGAGCATGGATTTATTAAAATAAAGCCTTCAACAGAGCTTTTATGTAATACAGGAGCATTTGATGAATCTGACCTTAAAAAAGCCAAACTTTTTTTAAGAAAATGCTGCTTTTAGCAGAAATAAAAAAGAGCCTTCAAAGGCTCTTTTTTATTTCTTCTATTATAATTTCTCCGAAAGATAATGATTTTTGATATCCTATCCCGTCTATATTTTGAAATTGAGATATTGTTTTGGGCTTTTTCATTATAATTTCTGTTAAGGTTGCGTCATTGAAAACCAAATAAGCAGGAACTCTTTGTTTCTTTGCAAGCTCCATTCTTTTTTTCTTTAAAACTGCCATTAATTTTTTATCTTCATAAGTCAATGAACTCTTTATATCTTTTGTATGTCTACCAAAGAATACTTTTTGTTGTGTTACTGATTTACTTAAAAATACTTTTTCACCTTTTTTCAAAACGTTCAAAGAGCGTGGCGTTAACCAAAAACAGTTGTAGTGTGGTTCTATTTCTAAATAACCTAAAACAATCAACTGTCTAAACAAAACTTTCCAATTTTCTCTTTTTAAATCTTGCCCTATCCCAAAAACACTTAATTCATGATGATTATGTTTTTTAACTTTTACTGTTTTGTTGCCAAGAAGAACATCAATAAGGTGATTAACTCCAAATTTTTGTTTTGTTCTTGCTACTGTAGATAAAGCCTTTTGGACTTGTATTGTCGCATCTCCTATTGGTTTTGGATATAAACAATTATCACAATTACCACAATGATCATCAGCAGATTGTCCAAAATAATTTAATATCACCTGACGACGGCATTTGTTTATTTCACATAGTGTAAACATAGTATTTAGATTGTTTTTTTCTATGTTTTTATATACCCCTTCAACACCAGATTCTTCTATTAAGTATTCTCTTTTCATTACATCTTCAATACCATATAACATCCAAGCAACAGAGGGTTCGCCATCTCTACCTGCTCTACCTGTTTCTTGATAATATGCCTCTATACTTGTTGGTAGATCCATATGACAAACAAATCTCACGTTTGGTTTATCTATTCCCATACCAAAAGCGATTGTTGCTACAACAATAATATCTTGTTCATTTGTGAATCTTTCTAATATTATTTTTCTTTCTTCGTGAGACATCCCTGCATGATAATGAACTGCATTTTTATGGTTATCTCTTAGATAAGAGGCAATATCTTCTGTTCTTTTCTTTGATATACAATAACAAATTCCTGTCTCATTTTTATGGTTTCTATTAATGTAAGACAACAATTGTTCTTTTTCTCGTTCTATATCTTTTTCTTGTATATTGTAAGAAATATTTGGTCTATCAAAACCAGAAATAAACTCTAAATCTTTATCTATTCCTAAGATTGTTCTTATTTCCTCTCTGCTCATTTCATTTGCTGTTGCTGTCAAAGCTACTCTTGGAATGTTCGGGAAATCTGTTTTCAGTTTTTCTAATTGAATGTAATCCGATCTAAAATTATGCCCCCATTGAGATAAACAATGAGATTCGTCTATTGCAAATAAAGATATTTTTGTTTTTTGAAGCCAACGATAGAATCTTTCAGAAAACATTAATTCAGGAGATACATATAACATATCTACTTTCCCAGTTTCTATATCATTTATTATTTGTCTTTTTTCTGTGTGTGCCAATGTCGAATTTATATAAACTGCGTTTATTCCATTTTGTTTTAATGCCCTTACTTGATCTTCCATTAATGCTATTAGTGGACTTATAATGACACCGACACCTTCTCTCATTAAAGAAGGAACTTGATAGCAAATAGATTTACCACCACCCGTAGGGATGATAACGGACACGCTTTTACCTTCTGCTATTGCATTTATAATTTCTTCTTGACCTTTTCTAAATTGATTATAGCCAAAATTTTCTTTTAATATTTTTAAAGCACTCAAAATTAATTCTCCAGTTAGCTGTATCATAACAAAAAAGATTACAAAAAGAAACAAAAAGTTGATTAATTAATTTTTTTTTGATAAAATTATGCATTCATTTAAAGGAGTTTTTATATGTTTGAAATTGTTGCAAAAAACATAAACAACAATCACGTTTCAGAAAGAGATAAAGTGAAATTCTTGGATTCTTTCGTATCCTTAGAATTAGAAGAAAACATATATAAACTTATTGACTTAGATTTATTAGATAAAATTAATCTTAATTTTTACATAGAATATTTGATTGATAAAGGATATTATAATCATGAAAAAATTGTTGAGCATTTTAAAAAACTAAAAAGAATTAAGTCTCCGAAAGATATATATAAATACACTTACTCAAGAAGCCCTGGTCAAAAAATATTTAATGTATTATTTAATGAAGACAATTCTTTCTTTAAAGAACTTCATGTTTCTGAGTTAAAGGAACTTAATAAAATTAATATTCAAATCTTAGACATTCATAAAAAATCAAACTATCGTTTTATCGGTTTTATTGTTAACATTATAAATAATAAAGATACTAAAATAGAGTCTCAAAAAGAATTTGATTGTTTTTTTATTCAATTACTTGAAAGAATGTTCAATGGTTTTGCAAATGATTCTTATTCCTTAAAAAATAATATTGAAAAAATAATTGAAACATTTAACCTTCGAGATTATTTAGTAAATTTTGATTTAGACAAAATCAAACACCACCAAGGCTTCTTTTCAAATTATATGACACTAATATCCAGAGCTATTATTTTTAAAGAAATAACACTAATGAAAGACAAATTAAAAAATATTTATGATATAAATAAAGCTTTTCAATTAAATGATTTCAATAATTTCTTGGATTTGGCGAATTTAACACAGATTGGTTATAATGACTATTTGTTAGAAGATTTTTTTATTGAAGACTTAAATAACCATTGCTTTGATGATTTTGAGATTTTTATTGAAGACAGCTATAACGGTAAAAAAGTTATTGATATTTTCAATACACTTATTGAAAAAAGAATCACTATACATAACCCAAGAAGAGAACTTATAGAAAACAGTAATTTTAAAATGTCGAAAGATTTTGAATTATTACAATTAAAGAGAAGTTATAAAAATATATTAGACTTGATCAATAAAGAAGATTATTATTCATTGTATTATTATATTGAGTGTAATGTTAAACGATCAGAAATTATTGAATTCTTAGATAAATACAAAAACACTATGTTTGACGAGAAAATAAGAATGACGGAAAGCGGTAAAGAATTATTATTTTTAACTTTTTTAAATTAAATATTTGATTACTGATATTTTTGTGATTAACTACTTAAGTAATAACATTGACTGTCAGCAGTGTTATTTTGTAAGGAGAGTTTAGACTTCTTTATGAGAGTTAGTATGGACAGATATTAATTTAAAATTCTAAACATGTAAGAAAAAAGATCCGAAAGGATCTTTTTTCATTTATTATTTCGTTCTTTCTTTTTTAATTTTTTGATATCACCTTCTTTGAATGTATAATTGTTTTCACATTTTTTTGCCATATCATTATCATGAGTCACCATTATTAATCCAAAATTATATTTTTCTTGCATTTTTTTAAATAAATCCCATATTTTTTCTTTTGTATGATAATCCAATGCTCCCGTTGGTTCATCTGCAAATACAAAACTTGGATTATTCATTAATGCTCTACAAATTGAAACCCTTTGTTTTTCTCCACCAGACAATTGATTATGATATCTATTCGCTTTATCTTTTAAGCCTACTTCTTCAAGTAAAGAGAAGGCTTTTTCTTCATCACCATTAACAATCAACAAATTATCCAAAACAGATAAATCTTTTAGTAAGAAATTTTTTTGATAAATAAAACCAAAATTATTCTTTCTTAATTTATTTAATTGCTTTTCTTTTAACGAGTGAATGTCAGAGATTTCATTTCCTGATATTTCTTTTGATATTGAACCTGATAAAAATACGTGACCATTTGTAGGAGAATCTAAACCTGCCATAATTTGAAGAAATGTACTTTTCCCACTTCCAGAGGCTCCTTTTATCGCAACTGTTTCTGATTCTGATATACTAAATTTCTTTATATTAAAAACTTCAATTTGCTCTTCACCAGATTGAAATGTTTTTGATAAGTTCTCTACTGTTAATTTATTCATCTTTTAAACCTTCTGCTGGTGTTATTTTTAATGTTTTTAATGCTGGTAATATACTTGATATTATTATTATCACACTTGTGAATATGTTTATTTTAATTATTTCTTTCATATCTAAAATATAAGGAAATTTAGTTATTGCCTGTGGTATAAATGTAATTCCTAATATGTTTTCTAATACATATAATATTTCAGTTAGATTTAATGTTATTGTTATTCCTAGTATTGTTCCAAAAATAAGACCCAAAAAGCCCAACCAACAACCTACAAGTAAAAATATTGATAATATTTCCTTGTTTGAATAACCTATCGTTTTTAAAACATAAATATCTTGCTTTTTTTCTGTTATTATTAATGTTAATGTTGATATTATATTCACACAAGATACTAAAATAATAAAGAATAAAACAATTTTTATTACAGTTTGTTCTATTTGTAAAGCACTAAAAAAATCTGCTTTCTTTTCTGTCCAAGAGTAAACCATATACACATTTTTTTCTGTTTTAAATTCTTTTATTAAATCTTGTGAATTCATGAAATCTTCAAAATAGACATCATATACTTTTTTTAAACTTGAATCCAAATCTATAAAAGATTGAGTTAATAAAGTTTCTTTTGATATATAAACTCTTCTGAAATCTTTAATTTCGTCGATGTATTTAACTTTTAAAATCAGTTGATCTTCAACAAAAGAATCTTGCTTCAACTCCAATGTTATAAATTTGTTTTTTATTTTATCCTTTAATGTTGAAGATAAATATATAACATCCAAATCTGAATATTTATCTTCTTCTTTAATAAATAAATTTACTGTATTTTTATCTCCAATAGTTACTTCGTAATCAGGCAAATGAAAAGACTCTTTTACTTCCTTTATATTTTCTTTTCCTTCTATTTTTTTCTTTAAATCATTATCTTTTAATAAATAAACTTCTGCGTCTGAATCTATTCTTAATTTACCATATAAATCTTTTGAAAATCCGCTCATTGCTGAAGACACTACAATTAATGCTATTATTCCCACCATTATTCCAAAAATCGCAAGGTATGAATGAATTTTTGTCATACCTTGTTTATTTTTACTTTTTGTATAAGATTTTGTTATTTTTAATACACTCAATTTAATTATACCTTATATTTAGGATTAGGTGTATATTCAGGACTTTTAGAATAATTTAATAAAATATTCCAAATTGTTTCTTTGTTATCTTCTATTTCTTTCATTGTTTTTCTAGGGACTGATTCTCTTAAAAGATTTAAAAAATAATCATATCTTTTTTCTGCAATTTTAATTTTATCTTTATGCATTAAATGTGTTATTTTTTTTAATTGATTATCAAATGTCATTTGTTCGAAGCTAGATAGCTCAATTTCTTTCAATACGCTTCCTAATTCTACGCATTCTGATTTGCTTCCATAACTCGAACAATCTAAATCATTTAACCAGATTTCTTTTGCGTTAGCACCAAAAGATATTGAGGTTAAAAATAAAATGGTTAACATTATTTTCTTCATTTTTATCTCCAATTTTGTCAATATATTTTATATTTTTTTTAGCTTATAGTCAATTGTTTTTTGCTTGTTAGCCTTGTTCCTTTCTTTATCATTTTTTTATGATAAAATGTTAAATATAAATAAAAATAAGAGGTTAAAATCAATTTATGCAAAAAAATATAATTATTATGCTTGTTGTTTTTATGCTTTCTCTTTCTTCTTCTTTTGTTGGATATCGCTGGAATGAAATAAAAGATATAAGAGAAAAACTAACAAATGTATCTACAACTGAAAATTTTAAAGAAGACTTTGATACTTCCATAGAAAACATATTAAAAGAAGGTGAAATTAACAATGCACACAAAGAATGGATTTCTACATTTATAGCAAAAGAATTAAGCGAAAAGTCTGAGTTTAAAGGCACTGATTTATTCTTGAAAATAAAATTGTTAAGAAAAAATGTTAGCTTCCAAGAAAAAGCTTCTATAAGTATTACTATTGAGTTAATGAGATTAAAAGGATTGCTTTATGAAAGAAAAGTTGAAGTTGATAATGCTATTTTTGAATATAAAGAAACAAGGAAAAAATTTTTATCACAACAAATTGAATCTTTATTTTTCAGTGAAAAATTAAATGATAAAAACATAAAATATTATTAAAAAACCCTCTTCAAGAGGGTTTTCTTCTTACTTCATTAAACTCCGAATTAACAGGATATTGAAATGATTTTCTTTGATTGTAAATAATTTGTTCCCCAACAGTTCTTACTATTCTATCTCTATCATTTTTTATACATTGTGACAAAGGCGTATCCATAAGAATAAGAATTGTTTTTGCATAATATTCTTCTGCCAGATCGCAAACTATTTTCCTAAAATCTTTACGTAAATTACAAGCGTCAAAAATAACGTCATATCCTTCTCGAATATATTGTTTTATTAGCTCTTTTGATTCTTGTCTTACTTTACCGTCAATTTCTCTTCTGTTATTTCTTTTTTCTTTATGTTTAAGTCTGAGTTGATCTAATTCTACAATTTTTATATTGTCATTTTTAGAAGTCAATTTTTTTACAACAGTACTTTTCCCAGAACCAGATAACCCACATAGAACATAAAAATTTGAATATTTGTCTTTATGTTCATAATATTTATTATAAATAACATGTGGATCTACTTTATTTCCTTCCGACCAACGTTTCTTTGTTTTACCGATTAGATAAGATAAAGAATTTTCCGTTTCTTCTGGATAAACTTCAAGTATTGTATTTCTTATTTCATTATCAATATTACTATTTGTTTCAAAACAATTAAATTCTAAACAATATTCCTTGAATAACTCCATATATTCAATTTGTTCTTCATAATCAATTGTTTCTCTGCCACGCATATCTGCTAACTCTAAGAAATAAAAGTACTTACCTGAAGTGTTTTCTGTTAAAAGTTTGAATGCATATTCTGGATTTCCTTCTTCAAAGATTACTAGTTTTTTAGGATATTGATGAAAACCAACTAATTCTAAAATATGATCCCTCTCTTTTTTTGTTATATCAAGTTCTAAAAAGCGATAATATAAATAAGATAATCCTTCATACTCATGATTTGAAGCAGTCACTCTTTCTACTCCCATTATTTCTTTTCTACGGGTTGTTATTGGTTTTGCAATATCATGAAAAATAGCAGACATTAAAAGGATGTATTTGTCTTGATTAGAGAATTTGTTTTCTTCAAAGATTTTATACATTTCTTCTATTACCATATTTGTATGAATATGAACGTCACCTTCTGCATGCCATTCTGGATCTTGCTCTGTGTTTTTAAATTCTAGAAGCAAAGGAAAATCTTGACCATTTTTTTCAATGACCATTTCTAGATTCACTTTTTCATTTGATTCTATTTTTTCTTTTAACCATTTCATTTTTCTATTCTCTTAATTGTTTAATATGTTTTTTATTGTATATTGTTCGAAGGTGTAAATCAAGTTTTTTATTGAAAATATCAAAAAAAATATTTGGATTATTTTTTTTATATCTATTTTGTCATTATTTAAATAAAAAAACATCAATTTTATTATTTTAAAAATTATTTGCCAAGTTAAAAAAAAGCATTATAATAATTATTAGGCGAAAAGC
>CEUY01039740.1_pt1 | contig 16287 bp, 12 predicted proteins | sample 361481 | NCBI WGS metagenome assembly CEUY01 (sample SAMEA2622737, study PRJEB7988) | marine metagenome | isolation source: saline water (ENVO:00002010), including
GCGATAAGCCCGATTTTATTAAACATAATTTATTTATTTTCCTTTGTCGATTTAATGCCAAACATAACATGCTAAGCCGTCATGACCAATCATTCTTTGAACCCATTGTTTATTTTTTTATATATTTTACAATTAGTTATGATATTTCGCACTCTGAACTGGAGAGTGCTGAATTTTCAGTCATAATCTGGCATAGTGATTAAATATTATGGTAACAAAAGCAAATTCTTCACAATTATCAGAACGTAGCCTTTATTTATTTAAGGTGTTAGTAGAACATTTTATTCAAGATGGGGCACCTGTTGGTTCACGCACACTCGCTAAAGATTCATCATTAAACTTAAGTCCCGCAACGATTCGAAATGTCATGGCAGATCTCGAAGATTTTGGTCTATTAGATTCACCACATACATCCTCAGGGCGAGTTCCAACTGCAAAAGGATATAGATTGTTCGTTGATAGTTTGCTCAGAGTTAAAGATCTAAATTCAATAGAGGTTGAGAAAATAGCGAAAGAGTTGGATCCCGAAAATGATTTTAAATCTTTGATGCAACGCACTTCATCAATGTTGTCAGATATTACTCAATTAGCGGGTGTTGTTATGTTGCCTAGGACCGAACAATCTACACTTCAACATATGGAATTTGTTGCGTTGTCCGGTAACCGAGTACTGGTAATTTTGGTCGTTAACGATCGAGAAGTACAAAACAGAATCATTCATACAAGCAGGGCTTATTCAGCATCTGAATTGCAAGAGGCATCTAACTATTTAAATGAAATATTTGTAGGTAAAGACCTCACTTTTGTTAGAAATAATATTTTAGATGAGTTAGAAAGAACGAAAGAAAAACTAAACCAATCCATGCAAACTGCTATCGAAATGGCGCAGTTAGCTTTCGATTACGAGAAATCAAAAATTAATAAAGACGAATTGTTTTTTTCTGGCGAAACTAATTTAATGGATGTCGCAGAACTTTGTGAAGTAGAAAAATTGAAAAAACTGTTTAACACCTTTAATCAAAAAAGAGATATCTTACATTTACTAGAGCAGGCAATAAGTGCTGATGGCATACAAATTTTCATTGGCGAAGAATCTGGGCATGATGTGCTGGATAATTGTAGTGTTGTTACATCTCCCTATGAAGTTGACGGGAAAATACTTGGTGTATTGGGTGTGATTGGTCCTACAAGGATGCATTATGAAAGAGTTATCCCAATTGTTGATGTTACGGCAAAAATGCTTGGTTCGGCCTTGAATCCAAATAATTAATCTCCATATTATTACTACATCCATTGGATGTTGAACTTCTGTTACTTATAAAAAGAGGTTTTGTATGTCAGATCGAAAAAAAAATACCAGTCACAAAAAAGTTAAAAAAAATCAAGAATCTGAAATTGATTATGACGAAAAATTAGATAGCGAATCAGGTTCAGAAGAATTGAAAGAAAATCCTGTAGATGAAGAGAAAAAGGAAGCTAGTATTGAATCTCTTCAGGAGCAACTAGAAAAATTACAGGAACAGTCCAAAGAAAATTTGGATAAGGCTATTAGGGCTCAAGCAGAAATGGAGAACTTGAGGAAACGCACTACTCGTGATGTTGAAAATGCACACAAGTACGCATTGGAAAAATTTACCACTGAGCTATTACCCGTCATGGATAGTTTGGAGTTGGGTTTGTCTGCATCTACAAATGTTGAAAATGTCGATGACCTTCGTAAAGGCATGGAATTAACTTTAGAAATGTTTGGTACTGTAATGGAGAAATTTGGAATAACAACTATAGCACCAGAAGGTGAAAAGTTTAATCCGGAATTACATGAAGCTGTTTCTATGCAGGAAGCTGAAGATGTAGATTCTGGAATCATTGTGACAGTTATACAAAAAGGATATATTTTAAATGAGCGATTAATAAGACCGGCAATGGTTGTTGTGGCCAAATAATTGAATTATATCCTTGAAAAATCAAGTTCGAACCCACACATAACTACGAGAACAATGAATTTAATATATTCATAATAATCAATTATTTAAGTATTATCTGGAGAAATTGAATGGCGAAAATGATAGGAATTGACCTTGGGACAACCAATTCATGTGTTGCAGTACTCGAGGGTGGTAAGGCAAAAGTAATCGAAAATAGCGAAGGCGGGAGAACAACGCCATCGATAGTAGCTTATGCAGATGGCGATGAGATTCTTGTAGGACAATCAGCAAAACGTCAGTCAGTTACGAATCCAGATAACACTCTCTACGCTGTTAAACGACTAATTGGACGTCGCTTTGAAGAAGATGAGGTTCAGAAAGATATTAAGCTTGTCCCATATAAAATTGTAAAAGCGGACAATGGTGATGCCTGGGTAGAAGTGAAAGGCGATAAGATGGCTGCACCCGAGGTATCGGCACGTGTATTAATGAAGATGAAAAAAACTGCTGAGGATTATCTGGGTGAAGAAATTAATGAGGCAGTAATCACGGTCCCCGCATATTTCAATGACTCCCAACGCCAAGCAACAAAAGATGCCGGACGTATTGCCGGTCTTGAAGTCAAACGTATCATCAATGAACCTACAGCTGCAGCCTTAGCCTATGGGATGGATAAACAACGTGGTGATGCCAAGATTGCTGTTTATGATTTAGGCGGTGGTACTTTTGACGTATCAATTATTGAAATTGCTGAAGTTGACGGCGAACATCAATTCGAAGTTTTATCTACAAACGGAGATACTTTTCTTGGTGGGGAAGACTTCGACCTTCGTATTATCGACTTTTTGTGTGATGAATTCAAAAAAGAACAAGGCGTTGATTTGCATAACGATCCCTTAGCTTTGCAACGTTTAAAAGAAGCTGCTGAAAAGGCAAAAATAGAATTATCATCAAGCCAACAGACCGATGTTAATTTACCTTATATAACTGCTGATTCAAGCGGACCTAAACACTTAAATTTAAAATTGACCAGAGCAAAGCTTGAGTCATTGGTTGAGGACCTTGTTGACCGCACTATTGGCCCATGCGAAGTTGCATTAAAAGATGCTGGGCTCTCTAGTTCTGATATCACTGATATTATTTTGGTTGGTGGTCAAACACGTATGCCTATGGTTCAGGAAAAGGTTCAGTCACTTTTTAACAAAGAACCTAGGAGAGATGTAAATCCTGATGAAGCCGTCGCGGTTGGTGCCGCACTTCAAGCAGGTGTTTTAGGCGGTGATGTAAAAGATATACTTTTACTGGATGTTACCCCGCTATCTTTAGGTATTGAAACACTAGGCGGTGTCATGACAAAGTTGATTGACAAAAATACAACGATACCAACTAAAGCAAATCAAACTTTTTCGACTGCTGAAGATAATCAAACAGCGGTTACTGTACATGTGTTACAAGGTGAGCGTGAGATGGCTACAGGTAATAAATCATTAGGTCGTTTTGATCTAACTGATATCCCTACGGCCCCACGTGGCGTACCACAGATTGAAGTAAATTTTGATATTGATGCAAATGGTATTCTTAATGTTTCTGCAAAAGATAAGGCAACAGGAAAAGAGCAGTCCATTGTTATTAAAGCTTCAAGTGGCCTTTCAGATGAAGAAATTGAAAAAATGGTCAAAGATGCAGAGGCTCATGCAGAAGAAGATAGAAAAGCTAAAGAACTAATTGAGGCTCGAAATATGGCCGAAAACATGATTCATGCTACTAAGAAATCTTTAGATGATTTGGGCGACAAAGTTGAAGACAAAGAGAAGACTGATATTGAAGCTGCAATTGGTGAATTAGAAGAAGCACTCAAAGGCGATGACAAAGATGTAATTTCTGAAAAAACAACTAAATTGACAGAAGTTGCCGGTAAACTTGCAGAACGAGCCTATGCTGAACAACAGGCTGCAACTGACGGCGAATCAGCTACCAATACAAATACCAACGACAGTACAAATTCAGCGGATAATGATGCAGTAGATGCTGAATTTGAAGAAGTTAAAGACGAAAAGAATTAAATTTTTAAGTAGATATCGGTTTTTAATATAGCATGATCAGTTATGAGATGCTTTTTCTGCATCTTTGGCTGCTTCGTGATTTTTTTATTTACAAAGTATCTTTTTAAGAGTAGTTGGTATGGCAAATAAACAAGATTATTATGATGTACTGGGCGTCTCTAGAAATGTTGATGAGCCTGAATTAAAAAAAGCTTATCGTCGACATGCAATGAAGTATCACCCGGATCGCAATGAAGGCGATGCCAAAGCTGAAGAAAAATTCAAAGAAGTAAAAGAAGCCTATGATGTTTTATCCGATAGCCAAAAGCGTGCTGCTTATGATCAATTTGGTCATGCAGGTGTAGATACAAGCGCTGCAGGTCATGGTGGATTTTCAGGCGCAGGTTTCGGTGATATTTTTGGCGATGTTTTCGGTGATATTTTTGGCGGAGGACAGGGCGGTGCACGCACACACCGGGGGGTAGATTTACGTTACAATTTAGAATTAACACTAGAGCAGGCTGTCTCAGGGACGACTGTTAAAATTCGTGTACCAAAAATGGCGGCGTGTGAAATTTGTAATGGATCTGGTGCGAAAAAAGGTAGCACACCTTCGAGTTGTTCAACTTGTGGTGGTGTAGGGCAAGTTAGAATGCAACAAGGGTTTTTTTCTGTTCAGCAAACATGTCCTCAATGTAGAGGTGCTGGAAAAATAATTACTGATCCATGTTCAACATGTCATGGTCAAGGACGTGTTAGAGACACAAAAACGATTTCTGTAAAAGTACCTGAAGGTGTTGATAATGGTGATCGTATTAGACTAACAGGCGAGGGTGAGATTTCTGAAACTAATGGACCTGCTGGCGATCTTTATGTTCATGTTGCTGTTAAAGAACACGCAATCTTTTCTCGTGATGACACCGATCTTTATTGTGAGGTACCTATTAGTTTTACTACCGCTGCATTGGGCGGTGAGCTTGAGGTCCCCACATTGGATGGTAAGGTTAACCTAAAAATTCCAACAGAAACTCAAAGCGGTAAACTTTTTCGCCTCAGATCAAAAGGTGTTCACTCAGTGAGAAGTTCAGCTAAAGGTGATTTACTTTGTCGAGTTATCGTTGAGACACCAGTCAAACTTGATCGTAAACAGAAGGAAATTTTAAAAGAATTTGAGCAGTCTATTCTCAAGCAAGGAACTAAAAACAGTCCACGGGCACATTCTTGGCTGAATGGGGTTAAAAGATTTTTTGACTCAATGACAGGCTAGATTAATTCTCGTTTTCGTTTCATTAGGATGTATAATTTTAATTTCAATATAATTAATTGAGTGTATTTTTCATGACAGTCAAAATTGGTGTATGCGGTGCTGCTGGTAAAATGGGTAAGGCAATTCTTGAGGTTTGCAAAGAGACTAGTGGTATTGAAATTGGCGCTGCAATAGAACATCCGGATTCTTCCAAAATTGGAATCGATGCTGGCGAGGTTGCTGGTATTGGTAAATTGGGTGTCGTAATTACCGATGATATCTTATCTGTTGCAAAGGATGTTGACGTTATGATTGATTTTACATTGGCAACATCTGTCACCCAAAATATTGATAATTGCGTGGTCGGTAACTGCAAAATGGTTATTGGAACTACGGGCCTTGATGAAAAAGATCATACCCAGATAAAAACTGCTGCAAATAAAATTGCAATTGTTTGTGCACCTAATATGAGTATTGGGGTTAATCTCTGTTTTAAATTATTGGAAATGACCTCAAATGTAATTGGAAAAGATGCGGATATAGAAATAGTTGAGGCACATCATCGTGATAAAAAAGATGCTCCATCAGGGACTGCTATTCGTATGGGAGAAATTGTTGCAGAAAAAACAGAAAGGGATTTAAAAGATTGTGCAATTTTTGGCAGGGAAGGAATTACAGGACCAAGAAACAAGAATAGTATTGGTTTTGAAACGATACGAGCGGGAGATATTGTCGGAGATCATACAGTAATATTCGCTACAACTGGGGAAAGGGTTGAAATTACACATAAAGCAACATCAAGGAAAACTTTTGCAAGTGGTGCAGTGAGAGCTGCACAATGGTTAGAAAATAAGGAAAAAGGCTTATTTGATATGCAAGATGTATTGAATCTTAAGTAACATTTTTAATTTTGTTGTAAGTTTTTTAAAATGCTTTTCGTTGTGAAAGATGTGATGTGTATGGTATCACTAATAAAGCTTGTCCTTTTAAATGTTGATTTTTTATTCTTCGCCAATATTTAGATGTTAGTAAATCTTTGTGATATTTCATAAATTCGGCTTTCAATTCATCATTCATTGATAAGAATCGTATAAATTCTTCAGGAAAGATATCGTGTTCTCCAACGTAATACCAAGTATCTGCCTGCATTTCATCTTCGATAGAATTAGATTCAGGAATATCGCGGAAGTTACAATCAGTAACTAATGATACTTCATCATAATCGTAAAAAATAATTCGGTTATGTTGTGTCACACCAAAATTTTTTAACAATAAGTCTCCAGGGAATATATTTGTTTTAGCTAAATCCTTTATAGCCTCACCATAATCAATTATCGCTCTAGCCGCCTCTTCAAAAGAGTACTCATTAATATATAAGTTTAGCGGTCTTACACGCCTTTCAACATAGACACGTTTTAATATAAGGTTATCGTTTTCTTTTCTTACACTGATAGAAGCATTTTTTAGTAATTCTTTAGATAATTCTTTTGAGAAACGATTAATCGGAAATTTTAAATTAAGAAATTCTTGTGTATCTATTAATCTTCCTGCACGGTCGTGTTTTGAAACAAGTTTATATTTGGAAATAACATCTTCACGCGAAATCGTTTTTGGAGCGCCAAATGTATCTCTTATCACTTTGAATACAAGATTGTAAGATGGCAAAGTAAAAACAATCATAACTAATCCTACTTCACCATCGGCATGCACAAATTTATCTTTAGTTTTACTTAAGTGCTCAGTGAATATTCTATGACGTTCAGTCTTTCCTTGGCGTAATCTCCCAAGCACAGTATACAATTCATCAATTGGTTTTTTTGGCAACATTGATTTTAGAAAATGAACAGTACCAATAACTGAGTTTGGATCTGCAAAATAATATGATCTTGTATAGCCAAATATAAGACTTATCTCTTTTTCTTCCAGAAATACAGCATCAACAGATATGCCGCGATTTTCATTTTTAAATGCAATAATTATTGGAGATTCACCTTCACTATGGATAAGTTTACCCACCAAATATGCACGCGCTGCTTGATAAAAAAAAGAATCGATAAACTCAAATCTTAAATATTCGACATCTTTTGAAAATTTTTCGTTTGTATAAGTTTTTATCTTCTTTGAAATTTTCGTCGCATTAAGATTTATGTCGTCGTATGGAACTCTGAATGAGAAATCATCGAGAATTGTTTCAAATATACGCTGTAATGATACCCAGTAAGGATAACGTCTTATATTAAGAGACATGATAAGTTGGAGATCATCTGTTGGTCCTGATGATATGAATTCTAATTCAGGATCATGACCCTCTGTTCCGAAAATCCTTCGAGTTGTAGAATTGAAAAATGTTTTTATGAAGTCATTGTCTGGAACTTGATTTAGTCGATTTGCAAAATAACCTCTTATATCATGCCATAAATTTTTATCAGTGAGTTGTGGGCCTAGTGTTCTTCTTAGTGCTAGTACTATTCTCCTTACTGATTTTTCATAAAGATCAACTCGATCAACGATGTCATTTTGATGTCCTTTCCAGTCCCGTTGTTCAAAACGAGTTCTTGCTCGACGTGTTATACGATGGAAGTAGTTATTGTAACGAATGAAGCCGTCATAAATAATCTGTGAACATTCTGCAATCAGTTCTTTGTCAGACATTGTTATACTTAGCAGCCCAAAATTTAGAGATTTGAAATTAATTCATCTGCAAATTCACTACATTTAATTTCTTTTGCGCCATCCATTAATCTAGCAAAATCATAAGTTACAGTTTTATTTGCGATTGTTTTATCCATTGAGTGAATTATATTATCAGCAGCCTCTGACCATCCTAGATATCTCAGCATCATCTCCCCCGACAATAATAATGAACCCGGATTTACTTTATCCTGATTTGCATATTTTGGCGCTGTTCCGTGCGTTGCTTCAAATATTGCGTGTCCTGTATCAAAATTGATATTACCGCCAGGTGCGATCCCGATCCCACCTACTTGAGCTGCAAGCGCATCAGAAAGATAATCGCCATTCAAATTCATTGTTGCGATTACATCAAATTCTTCAGGCCGGGTTAATACCTGCTGTAAAGTAATATCTGCTATAGAATCTTTAATTAAAACTTTACCTTCTTTTTTTGATTGAGCCATTTCACTTTCTGCGGCTTCTACTCCTTTTTTTTCACGTGTTCTTTCCCATCTATCCCAACTATAGGTTTTATTTTTGAATTCTTTTTCAGCTAGTTCATAACCCCAATTACGAAATGCCCCTTCTGTATATTTCATAATATTTCCTTTATGAACGAAGGTAACACTCTTTTGATTATTTTTTATGGCGTAATCAATCGCCGCACGCACTAATCTTTGCGTACCTTCCGAAGATATTGGTTTGATACCTATACCTGAGGTTTCTGGAAATCTGATTTTTTTGTAATGATTTGGAAAAGTATCCTTAAAGGTAGCTAGAAATTTTTTATTATTTTCACTGCCCTGTTCAAATTCAATTCCAGCATATATGTCTTCTGTATTCTCTCTAAAAATTACCATATCAATTAATTCGGGTTGTTTCACTGGTGATGGAACACCTTTAAACCAACGTACAGGTCGTAGACACACATACAAATCTAAAATTTGTCTAAGCGCCACATTTAATGAACGAATACCCCCTCCGATTGGCGTTGTCAAAGGACCTTTGATTGCTACTAGAAATTCATTGCACGCCTCAATGGTTTCATCTGGTAACCAGTTTCCTGTCAGTTGGTTTGCTTTTTCTCCCGCATAAACTTCTAACCACTTTATTTCTTTTTTTCCACGATAATTTTTCTCTATGGCTGCATCAATGACTCGTTTTGATGCGCGCCACACATCCGGACCTATTCCATCACCCTCGATGAAAGGTATAATTGGCTTATTGGGCACAATCAGTTTTTCACCACTCATGGAAATATTTTCGCCGTCAGAAGGCCTTTTATTTGTTGTACTCAAGATAATCTCCCTTATAAATCGTCGTATTATAGGGTATTTGAGTCTAGCTACCGTGATTATTCTTTTGGTTTATGGGTATAAAAACCCTCTAAATAATTGACATTAGGGTAGATATTGACTATTTTCGACAGATGCGCCGATTTGAAATCAGCTTGCGGGCGCAATAAAAGTACCGCTAAAGAGACAACCTGCTTTAGCTTAAGCTGAATGTGGGTTTTTTTATATCAAATTTCCCCATTCACTAAGCATCGATTTAATCAGGCTGACTCTTATATTTTTAACTTATTTGTAGAGGATGTCATGATGGCAGATGAAAAATATCGATCTTTAGGCATAAATACACAAGCGACGCGCGCTGGACAGAAGAGAAGTTTTGAAGGTGAGCATAGCGAGTTAATTTTTGCTAGTTCTAGTTATATCTTTAAAAATGCAGCCGAAGCAGCAGCACGTTTTGCTGGCGATAGTGATGGCAATATATATTCACGTTTTACGAATCCAACTGTTAGAGTGTTTGAAGAACGGCTGGCAGCTATGGAAAAGGGTGAACGTTGCATTGCAACGTCATCGGGTATGGCTGCTATATTGACTACGGTACTGGGTCTATTGAAGTCAGGTGAACATATCGTTTCCTCAAGAAGTATTTTTGGGACAACGGTAAGTCTGTTTTCAAATGTCTTACCAAAATATGGAATCAATTCTACTTTTGTTGATTTGACTGATTATAAGGCTTGGGAAAATGCTATTACTCCAAAAACAAAGCTGCTTTTTTTGGAAACACCATCAAATCCACTTACCGAAATTGCTGATATTAAAAAGCTAGCTGATATAGCTCATAAAAATGAAATTTTGTTAGTTGTCGATAATTGTTTTTGTACACCTTCTCTTCAATTACCCTTAATTCTAGGTGCCGACATTATTATCCATTCGGCTACGAAATATTTAGATGGGCAAGGACGTTGTATTGGCGGAGCGATTGTCGGCAGCAACGAATTATTGTCAGAAGATATTTATACCTTTTTACGTACTGGCGGTACGACGATGAGCCCATTTAATGCGTGGGTTTTTTTAAAAGGCTTAGAAACTTTGTCGGTTCGTATGCGTGCGCATTGTGAAAATGCCCTACAAATTGCAGAGTGGTTAGAGGCTCAGAAATCTGTTGAAAAAGTATATTATCCGGGCTTGAAGTCACATTCCCAGCACGAATTAGCAAAGGTTCAACAGTCTGGATTTGGGGGTGTTGTTAGTTTCGAGGTCAAGGGCGATAAATCAAAGGCATGGGAATTAATTGATTCGGTAAATATTTTTTCAATTACGGCAAATCTTGGTGATACAAAGAGTACAATCACCCATCCTGCAACAACAACACACCATAGATTGACAGATAAACAACAGTTAGAAGCTGGCATTCATCCCAATTTAATTCGTCTTTCTGTAGGTCTTGAAGATGTCCCAGATCTCATTACTGCTTTGGATCAAGTCTTATAGGGGTAAATTTAAAAAAAAGATAAAGTACTGAAAATCAAGCATAAATTTATAAAAATCGGCTCAGACTAGAAAATATTAAAAAAATAACTAAACCAAAATGGATTTAAAGACCACTTTTTAGGTACACTACGCGGCCTGAAATTGTTGTTGTGTTACGTAACAGATTGTTGCTCTGCACAATTAGCACGAGAAATAATAACAATTTAAACGGAGTCATTAAATATTCTCGTGTTGCACAGTTAGAAAATTTTAATATTAATTTTAAGAAACCTGGAGATTGTCAATCATGCCCGGACGTAACTTTTTATTCATTCCCGGCCCAACGAATGTTCCTCGACGTATTCAGAATGCGATGTATGTGGAACAGGAAGATATGCGGGCTATGGATTTACCCGAATTTACAAAACCACTTTACGAAGATCTGAAAAAGATTTTTAAAACAAAAAATGGACGCATTTTTATTTTTCCTGCTTCAGGTACTGGCGGGTGGGAATCTGCTGTGTCTAATACACTAAATACGGGTGATAAAGTTTTAATGTCGGGTTTTGGACATTTTTCAAATTTATGGATTGATCTTTGCCAACGTTGGGGTCTAGAGGTTCAGGCGCTAGAAGTAGAATGGGGGGAAGGAGTACCTGTTGAAAAATATGCTGAAATTTTGGCGGCTGATAAGAATCACGAAATTAAAGCTGTGTTTGCTACACAAAATGAGACAGCAACAGGAGTTACTTCTGATGTCGCTGGTGTTCGTAAAGCACTTGATGCTTGTAATCATCCAGCATTACTATTTGTTGATGGAGTAAGTTCAGTTGCTTCGATTGATTTTCGCATGGATGAATGGGGTGTTGATCTTTGTGTATCAGGTTCGCAAAAAGGTTTTATGCTACCAACTGGTTTAGGTATTGTATGTGCAAGTGAAAAAGCATTAGCTTGCAGAGAAAATTCCAATTTACCTAAGACCTTTTTTGATTGGAATGATCAAATTAAAACTAACGATCTTGGTTATTTCCCATATACACCACCAATGAATTTGCTTCGTGGATTACGTGAATCTGTCAATATGTTGATGGAAGAAGGTTTGGAAAATGTTTTTGTTCGTCATAACCGTATGGCAAGTGCCGTGCGCGCCGCTGTCAGTGCATGGGGTATGACACCGATTGCTAGAGAAGAAAAATGGTATTCGGATACAGTGACGGCTGTTAAGGTTCCGGAAGGTTTTGATGGTAATGAGGTTGTTCGCCATGCCTATAATTATTACAACCTAGCTTTATCAATCAGTCTTGCAAAAATTGCAGGCCAAGCTTTTCGTATCGGTCATTTGGGTGATATGAATGAATTGATGATATTAACTCCAATTACTGGCGCTGAAATGGCGATGAAAGATTTGAAGTACCCAATTGAATTGGGTTCTGGTGTCGCAGCTGCGCAAGAGTATTTGCGTTCAACAGCCAAACCTAAAATAAAATAATTAATTAATAAATGATGGATATACTAAATATCCTTCATTTCTAATTAATAAAATTCTATGTAGAAGTGTTTAGAAATTTATTTTTGGAAGACGGCGAAGCAAATCTTTAACTATCTATTTAATTTTTTTTGAGGATAAATAAATGAGTTTTAAGCAATATGAACAAGCGTATGCACGTTTACAACGAAGTGAACTGGCTGTGCCTGGTTCAAATCCGGAAATGTTTGAGAAAGCAGCGAAGAGTGCTGCTGATTTTGTTTTTCTAGATTGCGAAGATGCAGTTGTTCCCGATGATAAAGAACAAGCAAGGAAAAATATTATTGAAGGGCTAAATACAATCGACTGGAATAATAAAACTGTATCTGTTCGTATAAATGGTTTAGATACACACTATATGTATAGAGACGTTGTCGATATATTAGAACAAGCAGGTGATAATTTGGATACGATATTAATTCCAAAAGTAGGTACTGATGCTGATGTTTATGCTGTTGATATGCTTGTTACTCAGATTGAAGCAGCAATGGGGTTAAAGAAAAAAATAGGATTAGAATGTTTGATTGAGACCGCTTTGGGCGGAGCAAACGTTATGTCTATCGCTCAATCAAGCCCGCGGTTAGAGGCGCTACATTTTGGTGTTGCTGATTATGCGGCTAGCATGCGTTCACGAACAACAGTTATTGGTGGTTTGAATCCTGATTACATTTGTGATGGTGCTTTAAATGATCAATGGCATGCTGCGCAGGTAAATATGTTAACAGCATGTCGCGCTTTTGGTTTACGTGCGATTGATGGTCCTTTTGGGGACTTTAGCGATGATGCAGCATTTGTAGCAGCAGCAAAGCGTGTTGCCGCGCTAGGTTATGAAGGTAAATGGGCAATACATCCCAAGCAAATACCATTAGCTAATGAAGTAATGTCCCCACCTGAAGCCGAAGTTGATCGAGCTCGTCGTGTGTTGGAAGCGTTGGAAGAAGCAGCTAAAGCTGGAAAAGGTGCGGCACAACTTGATGGTAAAATGATTGATATAGCATCGGAGCGTATGGCTCGTAATGTTATTGCACAAGCTGATCAGATTGCTGCAAAATCAAGTTAATCAATTCAATCAATAGTAAATAAATAAAGGAGTATGTAACTAGTGGATATTCACGAGTATCAATCTAAAGAAATACTTTCTGAGTATGGAATTCCAATACCTGCTGGCGGGCTGGCTTATAGTCCAGAGCAAGCAGCATATCGCGCTACTGAGATAGGTGGCAGTCTTTGGGTAGTCAAAGCGCAAATTCATTCCGGTGCGCGCGGCAAAGCTGGCGGTATTAAAGTTTGTAAATCGGAAGATGAAGTAGCAAAAGCAGCTGAAGAATTACTTGGAAAAAAATTAGTCACTCATCAAACTGGCCCTCAGGGTAAAGTTTGCCATCGCTTGTACGTAGAAGCTGGGTGTAATATTGAACGAGAAATTTATATTGCCTTCGTTCTTGACCGTTCAAAAGAAAGTGTCACAGTTGTTGCTTCAGCTGAAGGTGGCATGGAAATTGAACAACTTGCTGTTGAGAAACCTGATTCAATAATCAAAGTAGCAGTTGAAGCTGCAGTTGGTATGCAACCATTTCAGGCACGTGAAATTGTTTTTGCATTAGGCTTGGATAAAACACAAGTAAATCAAGCAGTGACAACTATTCTTGGGTGTTATCGTGCAATGCGTGATCTAGACGCAAATATGGTTGAAATAAATCCTTTGGTCGTAACAAAAGAGGGAAATTTATTGGCGGTAGATGCCAAGATGGGTTTCGATGAAAATGCACTTTTTCGTCACAGTAATATTTCTGAATTGCGTGACAAATCACAAGAAGATGTACGTGAAATGAATGCAGCTGATCGTGGACTGAGTTATGTAGGTTTAGATGGGAATATCGGTTGTATAATCAATGGCGCAGGTTTGGCTATGGCTACGATGGATATGATTATGCATGCAGGAGGTGAACCAGCTAATTTTCTTGATATTGGTGGCGGAGCTTCTCCAGACCGAGTAAGCAAGGCATTTAATCTTGTGCTTTCTGATGACAATGTTAAGTGTATTTTGATAAATATTTTTGCTGGTATTAACCGCTGTGACTGGGTAGCTGAAGGTATTATTCAAGCTGTTCAAAAAATTGATCTAAAAGTTCCGGTCGTTGTTAGATTATCTGGTACCAATGTAGAACAGGGTCGTAAGATGCTTGAAGATAGTGGTTTGCCACTTATTATGGCTGAGACACTTAGAGAAGGTGCTGATAAAGCTGTGGCTGAATGGAAAAAGGCTGGTAAATAAGGAGAAGAAAATGGCAATTCATTTGAAAAAAACTACCAAAGTTTTGGTACAAGGATTTACTGGTCAGATTGGTTCTTTTCACTCGGCCGATATGATCAAGTATGGAACTAATATTGTTGGAGGTGTTACGCCAGGCAAAGGAGGAATGCAGCACTTAGAAAAACCGGTATTCAATACAATGAAAGAAGCCGTTGATGCTACAGGTGCAGAGGCAAGCATTATTTTTGTGCCACCACCATTTGCTGCAGACAGTATTATGGAAGCGGCTGATGCGGGTATTAGGTTTTGTGTTGCGATTACTGATGGTATTCCATCGCAAGATATGATTCGTGTTAAGCGTTACATGCGTCGCTACAAAGCAGAAGAAAAAATGGTTTTAACAGGCCCCAATTGTGCAGGCACAATTAGCCCAGGTAAAAGCATGATGGGAATTATGCCAGGACATATTTATATACCGGGAAATGTAGGTGTTATTGGTCGTTCAGGAACTTTGGGTTATGAAGCCGCTTCACAAATGAAGGAAATTGGTGTCGGTATTTCAACAAGTGTAGGTATTGGCGGTGATCCGATTAATGGCAGTTCATTTAAGGATCATTTAGAAATGTTTGAAAAAGATGATGAAACAAAAGCTGTTGTAATTATCGGTGAGATAGGTGGGCCACAGGAAGTTGAAGCTGCAATGTGGGCAAAGGAAAATATGTCAAAGCCGGTTGTTGGTTATATTGCCGGTTTAACAGCACCGAAAGGACGTCGTATGGGTCATGCTGGCGCGATTATTTCTGCGGTTGGCGAAAGCGCTGCCGAAAAAGTTGAGATACTAGAAGAATGCGGAGTGAGCGTTGTTCCTAATCCTTCGTCATTTGCCCCTATCATCAAAGATGTTTTAGATAAAGCTAGTTAATCGGAAATTAACGTGAGCAAACCAAAAGTTATCCTAACCCGAAAGTGGCCAGCAGCAGCAGAGGCAAAAGCAAAAGAACTTTTTGATGCTGTAATTAATGAAGACGATCACAAAATGACCGTTGAAGAACTTAAGCAAGCAATGTGTGAAGCGGATGCGTTATGTCCAACTGTTTCAGATTTTCAAATTAATTCTGAAATTTTTAATGTAGAAAATCGTAAATGTAAGATTGTGGCGAATTTTGGTGTTGGGTTTAATAATATTGATACAGATGCAGCAAAAGAAGTTGGTGTTGTAGTGACCAATACCCCTGATGTTTTGACTGATTGTACAGCCGATATCGCAATGGTTCTTCTTTTATCTGTTTCCCGACGCATCGGCGAAGGCGAACGACTTGTTCGAAGTAAAGCTTGGACGGGTTGGTGTCCAACGCATATGTTATCAACCAAGGTTACCGGAAAAAAACTTGGTTTTATCGGTTTTGGCCGAATAGCTCAGGCTGTTGCCCAAAAAGCTCATTTCGGTTTTGGTATGGAGGTAAGTTTTTATGATCCGTATCCACCTTCAGATGAGATTATTAAGAAATTTAGTGCAAAAAAGTTTGATACTCTGGAAGATGTGCTTAAAGATTCAGACTATGTAACATTACATTGTCCGGGTGGTGGCGATAACACGAATTTAATGAACAAAGAACGTTTTTCGTTAATGAAAAAATCAGCATTTTTGATAAATACTGCTCGTGGTGATGTTGTTGATGAAAACGCGCTGGTTCAAGCATTAAAAGATAACGTAATTGCCGGTGCTGGATTAGATGTATATGCAAAAGAGCCTGTTGTTACTGAAGAGTTGTTAAATATGCAGAATGTTGTGCTGATACCGCATTTAGGTAGTGCAACAACTGAAACACGGGTTGCTATGGGATTGCGTTCGTTAGAGAA
>CEUY01003790.1_pt1 | contig 16228 bp, 16 predicted proteins | sample 361481 | NCBI WGS metagenome assembly CEUY01 (sample SAMEA2622737, study PRJEB7988) | marine metagenome | isolation source: saline water (ENVO:00002010), including
CTAACTTTTAAGATACAGAAATTTACCTGCCAAGGCAACAACACATACACAACGTAAGGTGCTGCATGTTTCATATAAGACGAGTAAAAAACCGGAGTATGGAACCAACTTTGAAAGACAACTTTTTAATCCTTACCAAAACTTTCAAATTGGCTACTAGAGGTAAAATAGTGACATTTCAAAATCCCAAGTCTGGGTCTGAAACCTTGATAAAAAGAATAGTAGCAGTCAAAGGAGATCATCTAGAAATTAAGGATGGATCAATCTTATTAAACGGTGCCATTCTAAAGGAGACATACATATCCGACTTACCCAAGACGATGACGTTAGAAGAGAATTTTAATTGGGATTTGAAAGACGACTCGGTAGTAGTTTTGTCTGATAATCGGCTCGTCGGAAATTTTGATAGTCGGATGTTTGGCAGCATCAAAACCGAGCATTTATCAGAGGAATTTATCACCATATTATGGCCCATTAGACTGCCAAAAACCTGAAAACTCGTCCACAGATATGATTTTAGTAATATAATTCACCAATAAACAGAAATTAGATTCCCTTCAGAGGTTGTCCATGTCAGAGTCTATTGTGCTTTATACCCATCCAGATTGCTCCTATTCAGATGCATTGAAGGAAGAACTAACCGACTTGGCACTAGACTTTGAGGAAATAAACCTCGCACTCAAACCTGACCTCTGGGAAAAAGTGGAAGAATTAACTGGTGGAGAAAGAATAACCCCGGTTATGGTTACTGGGGACAACGTTGAGGTAGGATTTCACGGAGTTGGTTGAAGCTACTGATGAAACGTGGCCGTGAGCCACAAAAACAAAATTTTTAGAATGACATCTCATTGATGTAGACTGTCTGCTTAGCACGTGCAAAAAACGGAGGTCAAATGATTTGGGTTCGTAGAGTAATAGCGGTGCCTTTCATAATTTTGGCCTTCCTTACTTTTCAGGTAGGAGTGCTAGCACAACAAACCGCCTCCAACCTAATAAACCCGTCTTTTTACCTTGAAACTTTGGCAGATTCTAATATTTACTTCTTCCTGCTAACTGATCTCCCTACCACAGCCCTAAAAGATATCCGAAAATCCAACAGTAACCCCATCATAGACCAGAGTGGGCTTTCAGACAGTATGATAATCAGTTCAATAAACACGATAATCCCACCTGACTGGTTGCAATCTAACTTCGAAGCCACAGTAACCGGCATTGGCGATTACGTAACGGGCAAAAATGATGACTTCAACATATCAATACCCGTAGATGAGAGAGTTCAGGCAGCCTCAAATCAAATAACTTTCATTTTAAACGAAAGCGACCTGTACAAATTAGTCATGGAAAATCAAGTTCGTCCAGTTGTATCGGAAGCCTCCAAAAACGAATTGCCTTTCGAGGTAATTGTCAATGAAGATCAGTTAATGGCTTCAATCCAAAAAATAATTTCCAAAGCATGGCTCACCGGTCAGATAGATTCAGTACTAAGTGAAGTCGTCCCGTACGCCGTAGGAGCAAACGATGATTTTGCTATTGAAATAAGAGTAGACGATAGAATTGAAGTCGCGGTTGCTGAAGTAAAAACCCTAATGGCTGAGGCCAATGCTTATGAAGCATTGTTTGAAGGATCAATAGCTCCAAACATATCCTCCTCAATAGGCAATTCTGCGAAATTACCATATGGTGTGGAAATAACAGATGCCGAGATTTCATCCATAATAAAAAAGACCGCACCGCCATCATGGATGCAACAAACCACTGAATCTATACTAGACAATGCAACTCCATATTTGGTGGGAAGAAGTGATGAATTTAATATTTTGATAGACATCAAACCTAACAAAGAAGAGGCTGTTAGTGATTTGATGGCACTAGCACAACAAAAATTTACCGGACTGCTAGAAGATTTGCCTGACTGTGACGCAGATGAAGTGACCAGTATATTAAACAGCCCTACGTCAGGACTTCCATCATGTTACCCAGCAAACCCGGCCGTAAAGCAGCAAATACAAAGTTATACCGAAGCCTATGTAAACACTGTTATTTCAGCTGTGAGACCCCAAATAATAAATACCATCCCTGACTCTATCGAATTTGATCAAGACTCTCTGAGAAATGTTGTTCCACCTGAGGCCTTAAAATCTTTTGATGAAGGGAGAACTATCGTGAGAGATGGCTACACCTTCACTGAAAAAGACTTAGAAAATTTAATTAAGCAAGGCGCAGGCGACAATTCCTGGGATCAAGTATCTAAAGTACGAGATTCACTATCAAAAGGAATTCAATATAACGATCAGGATTTTAGGATTCACATTGAAACAATAACCGCAGATGGTGGGCAAACTCTTTCAATACTGGATCAGATTCGTGGAATTTTGAAATTAGTACATATGTTTAACATGGCAGTTTATATCCCTACAATACTATTAGCAGTCATAGTAGGATTTTTGGGAGGAAGAGGGTGGATCCAAAGACTCATGTGGGCTGCCATGACAATGCTTATTGCTTCCATCTTAGTATACGCAATATGGGGGCCTGTTTATTCCTCATTTGCGGAACCAATCATCCATGTGCAAATAGATCAGATTGCGTCACAGACTAGTGGGCAAATAGCTCCTCAATTTCTAGCGACAGAGTCCTTGGTTGTTCAGCAAATTACAAACATCGGAAAAATTGCCATTTCAAAATTTATATCAGGAATTTCAGGTACTGCCCTTATAACCTCTATTTTGTCCCTAGCTATTATTATCGGATGTGTAGTTCTAAATAGGCTGAATTCAAAAAAAGAGGAAATAGAAATCATAGCCGAAGATGCAACAGACTTCACAGTAGAGACTGAGAAATCTTAATAATGGCAAGAATAAAACAAATAACTGAAAAAAATGAAGTATCCGCTGAAAATGAAGAAATCTTTGATTCTATAGCTTCTTCCAGAGGAAGAATCAGTGGTCCTTTCTCAGTGTTACTACACAGCCCTGAAATTGCAGGACGCGCCGCACATTTGGGAGCATATATACGTTTTGAATCGTTACTTGATGACGATGAGCGAGAGGTCGCGATCATTACGGCTGCAAGAGAAATGAATTGCAACTATGAGTGGGCTTATCACGTACCAATGGCGATACAATGTGGTGTATCTCAAGATGTGGTAGATATTATAAATCAAAGAGACTCTACAATTGCAATAGACTCAAATTACGCCTTAATAATAGAGTATGCGAGGCAACTAATAAATGACAAGAAAGTTGATGATGAAACTTTCAACAAAGCAGTGACCAAATATGGCAATAAAGGGGTTACAGAGTTAACCGCCGCGATCGGTTATTACGGAATGTTAGCGTGTGCGCTAAATGTTTTTGAAGTAAGTCCAGAGCCCGGTAAACCAACTCTTATCTAACTATTTAGTAATCCGTCTGGCACCTTCTGATAAATCACAAGTATATTTAATTCTGGTGCTAAAATCAGATGACAGGCTAACCTTATTAGAACTGGGCCGTTATAAAAGTGTTCCTCTTTCATATAAACATTGCTCAACTGAGGTACCCGGTAACTTCGTCATATTCTTCGTCAGTCAACACCCAATCTGCAGCTCCAGAATTAGCGATTACCTGCTCAGGCTTCGTCGCACCTGCGATAACTGAACTTATGTCTTTGTTATATAGCAGCCAGGCAAAGGCCAATTCCAAAACAGTCCTATCTCTCTCTTTAGAAAATTTAATCAACTGATCAAGTAAATTGTAATTGTCATCTGTAAATAATCCTTTATTATCAGATTCTAGTCTGGACCCAGCAGGTGGCGGTGCATCTTTTCTGTATTTCCCCGTTAAAAATCCATTAGCAAGCGGAAAGTACGGAAGAATACCAACTCCATACTTACCGCAAAAAGGGAGTAACTCTTTTTCCACGTCCCTTTCTAGCATACTGTAGTGAGGTTGAGCACTAACAAAAGTCTGTATCCCCAATTCTTTTGAAGTCCATACCGACTCGCAAACCTGCCATGCAGAAAAATTTGAACACCCAAAATACCTTATCTTCCCTTGCGTAACTAGATCATTCAATGCCCTCAAAGTTTCTTCGACTGGGGTTGTTGAGTCCCACCAATGGATCTGGTATAAGTCTATATAGTCAGTTCGCAATCTGGTCAAACTTTGCTCCACTTGTTCGATAATATGCTTTCTCGAGTTCCCCGCTTGGTTGGGTCCTTCCGACATACGACTTGAAACCTTCGTGGCTATTACAGCTTGTTCCCGTCTGCCCTTCAATGACTTCCCTATATATTCTTCAGAAAGCGTATTGCCATAGCTATTAGAGGTATCAATTAAATTTATTCCAACATCAAACAGCTGGTTTATAACTTCATTTGATCTCTCGTAATCCAGTCTCCCACCAAAATTATTAGCTCCCAACCCAACAACAGAAACTTCCAATCCAGAATTTCCTAATTTCCTATATTGCAACTCTAACTCCTAGTGGATTATTATTTTCTCAGGCCTTGATATTAAATAGCCGTCCTCTTTAGCAATTCGCAGGGCAAAGGAATGGGAATCTATGTCCAAAGCCATCTCACGATCCTCAATAGGCCATTGAGGATATAACGGATTCTCGTATTTTTGGGATTCTTCTCCCGATATCACCAATGAGCGAACAGCTTGATTATCTGGTTTTCTACCCTGCAGGAGATTCCTCATATAAAGGCCACACTGCTCGTCCTCATCTGCCCTTATCTTCCCCTCAAGGCCCATTGCCACCAATGTGACTATTTCTGGTCGAGAATAAAGTATATTCTTAACTGTAGCATCGGCGACCGCAAACGAACCCCCATAGACAATTTCCGCATGCGAAGCTGCTGTTACCCCCACAGTGCCAGCTCTGGTAGATTGAATAATTGTTTTGCCTGTCAAATCCACATTCTTCAACTCATAGGGAGAGTTCCCAAAATCGAACCCTTCAGGTTTTTTCCCACCGACCTCTCCCATCAAAAGGTCTCCTCTACCAAGTTTTTGGAGTTCAAAAGCTTCTTCAATTTCTGCGACCAATACGATCTCTTTCGCTCCATTCGCAAAGGCCACAGCTTCTGTCGTAAAGCATCGAAAAACATCAATAACTACCACGAGTCCCTCAGCCTCCTGGGCACCGGGTAGCAAACTCCCCATTCTTATTTGCAAATTAAGCTTCCTGCTCTCTTAATTCCATAGGTAGGTTAAAAGTTATATTTTCTTCCTCACCCCCCATTTCGATTACCTTTTCTGGGTTGATGAAATCTATAATATCTTTAACTAGGGAATCAGGTGTCGAAGCCCCTGAAGTTATTCCAATATTAGTTACGCCTTTCAACCAATTCACATCAAGTTCTTCAACACTATTAATCAAAAAAGCCGGCAATCCATTGGCTTCCGCAACATCCTTTAGCCGATTACAGTTGGAACTATTTTGAGCACCGACTACCAAAAACAATTCCACGTGACTCGATATCTCTTTCACTGCAACTTGCCTGTTGGTTGTTGCATAGCAAAGATCATTTCGTACTAAAACATCACTAAAAGAATTTTGAATGTTTTGTATGGATTTTTCTGTGTCGTCCACAGAAAGAGTGGTCTGTGTTAATACTGCAACCGGAGTTGCTTCATCCCACTCTGGGACGCTATATGGTTCCCTATCGTCAACGATTTCCATATCCGTTTGGCCAGTTGTTCCTTTGACTTCTTGATGCCCTTTGTGACCAACAAGAATTATTTTTCTTCCCTCTCGGTCGTATTTTTTCGCTTCATTATGAACTCTAATGACCAAAGGACACGTCGCATCTAAAACATTTAATCCCCGTTCTTTTGCTTTCAAGAAATCACCAGGAGGGGAACCATGTGCTGAAAAGACTACCCTTGCACCATATGGGATATCCTCAACATTCTCTACGGTAATTGCACCTTTTGATTCTAGGTCATTTACGACATGAGGATTGTGAACAATCTGATGTTTAACATATATTGGGGGGCCATATTTTTTCAAAGCCAAATCAACAATATCAATAGCTCTAACAACACCCGCACAAAAACCTCTCGGTACTCCCAAATAGACGTTCATTTATCCCTCCTAGAACCACAAATATCAAACACTCAATCTAGGATATCAAATTTATATTCTTTCCAGCTTCACTGTTACATTGTAGTCGTAAACTCTGAGTCGTTGTATACTACATTCAATAACTGTCGTACTGGAGATTCCACTCTATATGAAATTAGCTCAGCGGATGAGTCGTCTCGGCACCGAAACAGCCTTCGAAGTACTAGCCAAAGCGCAGCAGTTGGAAGCCCAAGGTAAGCACATCATTCATCTAGAAATAGGTGAGCCTGACTTTGAAACCCCTCCAAATATCGTTGAAGCTGGCAGACTGGCACTATCTGAAGGATTTACATCCTACAACCCATCCCCTGGGTACGAGGATTTAAAGAATTCAATAGCGAAAGACATATCTAAAACCAGAGGAATTGACGTAAAAAAAGAGAACGTCATTGTTACCCCCGGCGGGAAACCAATAATGTTTTTCATAATTCTGGCAATGATAGAAAATGGAGATGAAGTCTTATATCCAAACCCTGGCTTTCCGATTTATGAGTCCATGATCGAATTTTGCGGCGGAAAAGCTGTTCCAATGAGATTACATGAAGGAAACTCTTTCAATTTAGACATTGAAGAAGTGAAAGGCCAGATATCTGCCAAAACAAAATTGATGATTATAAATTCTCCAAACAACCCTTGTGGAAGCGTTATAGATAAGAAGAATTTAGAAGCTTTATCTGAGCTCGCAAAAGAACATGACATTACGGTGCTTTCTGACGAAATATATTCACGTTTTTTATATGAGGGGTCTCATCACAGCATTGCTAGTTTCCCAGATATGATAGATAGAACTGTCATCCTTGATGGTTATTCTAAGACTTATGCGATGACTGGATGGAGAATAGGGTACGGGGTTTTCCCAAAAGACCTGGTGGAGCCTATTTCCAGATTAGTCACTAATAGTGTGTCATGCACCGCAAGTTTCACCCAAAGAGCTGCCATAGAAGCAACGGACGGTCCTCAAGAAGATTCAAATAGAATGGTGGACGAATTCAAAAAACGAAGATCTATCGTGGTAGATGGACTAAACAAAATCGAAGGGATCACCTGCGCAACACCTAGCGGTGCTTTTTACGCATTCCCTAACATCGAAGGAACCGGTATGAGCAGTTCTGAATTTGCGAACAAAGTTCTAGAAGAGGCAGGGGTGGCCGTATTAGCAGGAGAGTCATTTGGCAAATATGGTACCGGATATATAAGAATATCTTTCGCTAATTCTACTGAAAACTTAATTGAGGCAATCGACAGAATCCAGGAATTCGTAGCATCTAGAAGCTAAATCTATAACAATTCAGTAGAATAGCGACCATAAATATATTCTAAGTTATATAGATGGATAGTATTAGAATTGCCTACCCTAAGATTAGCAATAGCCCAAATTAACCCAACAGTAGGTGATTTGGAACAAAATTCAAATTTAATCATCGAATATATAGAAAAAGCTGAAACCCTAGGCGCTGACGTTGTAGCTTTCCCTGAATTGGCTGTGACTGGATATCCTCCCGAAGACTTATTGCTCAAACCACATTTTGTCTCGGATAACGTTTCCGCAACACAAAAAATAGCGGAATCTACAGGCCAGATAACAGCCATATTTGGTTTTGCTGAACCTATAGAAGGCAAATTATACAACTCGGCAGCTGTGGCTAATAACCACAAAATAGTCAACACTTACCAAAAAGTACACCTTCCCAATTACGGGGTTTTTGATGAAAAACGTTATTTCGCGGAAGGTAGTAATTTTCCTGTATACGATCTAAATGAAGTAAGGTTCGGTATAAATGTATGTGAAGACATATGGTTCCCATCTGGCCCTACTAATATCCAAAGTAATAACGGGTCCTCTTTGATTATCAACATAAATGGCTCCCCTTTTAGTTTGGGTAAAAGAGAAGAAAGAGAAAAAGTCTTAATAGAAAGATCTAGAGACAATGCTGTTTTTATAGCCTACATAAATATGGTGGGAGGACAGGACGAACTGGTATTCGATGGCGGTAGTTTGGTTGTTGCCCCTAATGGAAATATACTCATGAGGGCTGATCAGTTTAAAGAGAATTTATACATATATGACCTGCAACTTCCTAAATACCAAAAATCCACTGACCCTGAAGCATCAACCAGATCAAAAAACATATCCCTTACGCAAAACAAAAAAGAATTGAAAAGTATTCCGTGCCCAACAACTAAAACTGTTGATCCGAATGAAGAAATATTCCAAGCCTTGGTATTGGGTACCAGGGATTACGTGAAAAAATGTGGGTTTAGCAAAGTACTGATAGCTTTATCCGGGGGAATCGATTCCAGTTTAGTGGCAGCAATAGCGGTAGAAGCCTTGGGACCCGAAAATGTGGTTGGTATCTCGTTGCCATCCAGATTTTCTTCCTCTGGCAGTAAAACAGATGCTAAGGATCTGGCGAATAACTTAAACATTAAAATAGACTCAATCGATATAGAAGAAATATTCCAAGCTTTTGAGGAAAGCTTAACCAACCAATTTAACGGCACAAAGTCGGGAGTAGCCGAGGAAAATATCCAGTCTAGAATTAGAGGCAACCTAATGATGGCCTTATCTAACAAATTTGGTTTCCTGTTATTAACCACGGGAAACAAGAGTGAAATGGCAGTCGGGTATGCCACCATATACGGTGATATGGCAGGAGGGTTTTCAGTAATAAAAGACCTTCCCAAAATGATGGTTTACGAAATTTGCCATCACATTAATGAGAAATACGGAACTGATCGCATACCAGATGCAATATTAACCAAGCCTCCTAGCGCAGAATTAAGATCGGACCAAAAAGATTCTGACAGCCTACCAGAATATGAAATTTTGGATGCCATACTAGAAAAATACATCGAACAAGACCTGGGAATAGAAGAAATATTAAAAGATGGATTTGAAGCTAATATGGTCATCCAAATATTAAAACTTGTCGATTTAAATGAATACAAAAGACGCCAATCAGCTCCAGGAATAAAAATAACCTCTAAAAATTTTGGCAGAGACCGGAGAATGCCTATTTCAAACAAATATCGACCATACTAAAAACATAAATTAATATTGGAGACATACTACGAACCTTTCAATAAACTCAATAAACAAATCTTAAATAAGAGTTATAACATGATTAAAAGAAACCGACTGGTACAAACCTTTTGTGATATCGCTAAAATCGATAGCCCTTCAGGCGAAGAAGAAGCTATGGCTAAAGATCTTTCTTCGCGACTGGAGTCCTTAGGATTCACCACAATGAGGGATAATTATGGAAACCTAGTCGCCACAGATGGAAGACCAAATCCTATTTTGCTATCTGCACATCTGGATACTGTTGAACCAGGCAGAGGGATTAAACCTTCCGTGGAAGGGGACAAAATTGTCTCTGACGGCACGACAATATTGGGGGGAGATTGTAAGGCCGGTGTTTCGGCTATTCTCGAAGCCCTAGAATCCATAATGGAAGACGGAGTCGAATTTCACCCGGTAGAACTAGCGTTTACCAGAGAAGAAGAGATTGGCTTAGTAGGTGCACGGAATTTAGATTTCTCACTTATTACTGCCAAAGAGGCTATTGTGTTTGACGGTGAGGGACCTGTTAGTCAAATAACAGCATCAAGTCCAACTTATATAGGGTTTGATATTGAGATCACGGGAAGGGCTGCTCATGCCGGAGTAGAACCTGAAAAAGGCTTGTCATCCATTAGAATAGCTTCTGAAATTATCACCAGGCTACCTCAGGGTAGACTAGATGAAACCACTACGGTTAACGTAGGAACGATTGAAGGAGGAACCGTCAGAAACGCTGTACCTGAATCTACCACTGTAAAAGGTGAATTCCGCAGCACGAATTTAGAAAATTTGGATGAATTAAGAGTCCATATCACTGATGCGGTACATGAAGTAGCGAAACTGTTTCCAGAAGCTACGATAGATAATCATTTTCACGTAGAATTTGAGACTTACACTCTCACCGATGATGACCCAGCCACAATGAGAGTGAAAGAAACTTTGCGGGGACTAGGTTTAGAACCTACCATGAAATCCTCAGGTGGAGGCACTGACGGGAATGTTTTTCGGTTAAATGGTATAAGTTCAGTGGTTGTTGGTATGGCGGACCACGGTATGCATACAGTAAGGGAGTATGTGACTATACCGGATTTAGTTGATGCTGCACATCTATGCGAAGCACTACTACGGGTTGAATGAGGAAATAGGAACGCAATCATGAAAATAGATTTGGCGTATGGCAAATCAGGATTAACAGTAGACTTACCAGACGATCAGACTACAGTTATCGAACCCGATTTTTTGCCCGGGCTCCCAGATGAATTAGGAGCAGTTAGAACTGCCCTACGAAATCCGATTGGAAAACCTCCTCTTCGGAAATCCGTGACTCCAGGCCAAAAAGTAGGAATAAGTGTCTGTGATATCACAAGACCCATGCCCAGCAAAACCGTTTTACCATTGATATTGAAGGAATTGGAACACATTCCCCAGTCAGACATAACCATATTTATAGCAACCGGTACTCATCGAGAAAACACTCCATCAGAACTATTATCTATGCTGGGAGAGACCCCCATGACAGGGGGCTATAACATATTGAATCATGATGCTTTTAACCAAGATAATCTAAAGGAAATTGGCCTAACGCAGGGTGGTATTCCAATTTTATTAAATTCAGATTGGTTACAATCAGACTTCAAGATAACCACAGGATTTGTGGAACCCCATTTCTTCGCAGGATTTAGTGGGGGGCCAAAAATGATCGCGCCAGGATTAGCCGGATTTGAGACCATAATGAATCTCCACGACTCAGGTATGATTAATCATCCTAACGCGAAATGGGGAATAACCCATGGAAATCCTATTCATGATTCTATAAGAGAAATCGCAACAACATCCTCACCGGATTTCAGTCTAGATGTAACAATCAATAAAAAACATCAAATAACCAGCGTTTACGCTGGAGAGATATTTGAGGTTCATAAAGCAGCCTGCGAATTTGCACACTCTACGGCAATGAAAAAAGTTGCAAATCCTTTTGATATTGTAGTAACAACTAACAGTGGCTATCCCTTAGATATGAATCTATACCAGGCAGTGAAGGGTATGTCCGCTGCCCATCAAATTGTAAAGAAAAATGGGAGCATTATTTGTGCTGCAGAATGTTCTGACGGAATTCCTGATCATGGTTCCTACGAAGAAATATTGAAATCAAAAAGGAATCCCGAATCTCTCATCAAAATGATTGAGTCACCCCACTATCAAAGGCAGGATCAGTGGCAAGTACAAATACAGGCCTCAATTCAATTGGACAGTGAAGTGTACCTTAAATCCGATATTTTATCGGACAAGCAAATTGTCGAAGCCCACCTAATACCAGCGCACGACGTGTCTTTAAAGGTCTCGGAGCTACTAAAGGAGAAATATTTAAATGGGACAGTTTGCGTATTACCTGAAGGACCTCAAACTATTCCCTATTTGAGTCTTTAGACTGGGACGCACTCATAATATATCGTCCGTCCCAATCAATAAATTATGTTCGATCGGAAGTATTGACTAAGCCAATTCCACTACGGCCCCAGCCTCTTCCAATTCCTTCTTCACGGTATCAGCTTCCTCTTTACCCACACCTTCTTTCACAGCCACTGGAGCACTTTCTACCAAATCTTTTGCCTCTTTCAGGCCTAGAGATGTAGCAGATCTAACCGCTTTAATAACATTGATCTTATTATCCCCGATTTCTTTTAAGTTGATCGTGAAGGAATCTTGTTCTTCGGCTGCAGGTGCACCTCCACCGTCCGCAGGAGCAGCAACAGCCGCAACTGCAACTGGTGCTGCTGCTGCTGCACTAACACCAAATTCTTCTTCTAGATCTTTTACTAGACCCGCCAATTCTATCACCGGCAATTCCTTAATAGCTTCTAAAATCTCATCTTTCGACAATGCCATTTTCCATTCTCCTAATTTTTATTAACTTAAATTTGTTATCAAGAACCCTGTTGAACCCGAGCGTTCAACACATTTACTAAATTACTAGATGGACCATTTAAAGTTCTGGCCAATCGACTTAATGGGTTATTCAGAACATACACCAGGCTTGCCAAATGTCCGTGCAATTGCCCAACTAATTTTGCAGCCAACTCTTCTTTACCCGGAAGATTCGCCAAGTGTTTCAATTGGTCTGAAGTAAAGATTTGAGAACCAATCAATGAATCTCTTATTTTTAAACCCACACCCGAATCTTCAACATATTTTGTGATGATTTTGGCATGTGCTTGTTCATCCCCATAGCCGAACGCTATTGCCGTTGTACCATCAATGAGATCTTTGATAGCCGGCATTTCAGCCTCATCCGCGGCTATCCCCAGCAAAGTATTTTTTACAACCTTATACTTGATACCGCTGTCCCTTAATACTGTCCGCAGTTCACTCATCTCTGATACATTCAATCCTGAATAATCAGTGGATATAGCTATGGTGCAACTACTCATGGCCTCTTTCAGTGACTCTATATCCTGTGCCTTTCTATCAGTAGGCATATATTTCTCCACAAAATTTACTTATATTCATCAGGCAAAAAAAAACCCGGCCATTGCCGGGTATCGTATTGAGCCTCATTGGCTTCATCCCCGCCTATGCAGGTCTATTTAATCCAGTTTCCTGAAACCCACAGTCTATGGCAACGCTACTATTCTACTCTAAGATCCATAATCCCTGCAATATCGATGGGAACACTTGGCCCCATTGTTGACGTCAAAAAAGCTGACCTCAAAAACTGTCCTTTCACGCCTGAGGGCCTACCACGAAGTATCGTATCTACCAAGGTAGTGAGGTTATCCATTAGCTGGTCTTCTTCGAAACTTGCCTTGCCAATGGGGGCATGAATTAAAGCGTCCTTGTCTAATCGAAATTCGACCCTGCCCTTTTTAGCCTCATCAATTGCTCTAGGAATATCTTCTGCGGCAACAACGGTACCTGTTCTAGGGTTTGGCATTAAGCCTCTTCTCCCTAGAATTCTTCCAAGTTTGCTTATTTTTCCCATCATGTCAGGTGTCGCTATCGAAACGTCAAACTCCAGCCACCCATTCTCGATTTCAGAAATCACATCATCACCGCCGACTCGATCAGCACCTGCTTGTTTAGCACTTTCAATCGCATCACCTTGGCAGAAGACCAAAGTTCTAATTTCCTTCCCAACACCATGAGGCAACAAAGCAATCCCTCTTACCATTTGCTCGGCATGTCTGGGATCTGCTCCAGTCCTTAGATGTAGTTCGACGGTCTCATCGAATTTAGCAGTTGCACTTCTTTTCGCAAGCGAGACTGCTTCTTTCGGAGGATAGGCAGATTCTGAGTCAATACCTACAGCTGATGATTCGTATCTTTTTCCACGCTTGACCATAAAATTTCCTTGTAATGCTATCCCGAGTACGGGCTATTCCACTATTATCCCCATACTTCGAGCCGTACCTTCAATAATTTTCATCGCACCTTCTATGTCTGCAGCATTAAGATCTTTAATCTTAGTTTCGGCAATTTCCTGGACCTTGCTACGGGGAATTGTTGCTACTTTTTCGGCCAATGGGCTCCCGCTACCTTTAGCAATCCCGGCGGCTTTCCTCAGAAGATCTGATGCAGGAGGACTTTTTACTATGAAATCAAAGGATCTATCCTCATATACAGTAATTTCTACAGGAACTATCGTACCGGCCATCGAGGCTGTCTTTTCGTTGTATTCTTTTACAAACCCCATGATGTTAACCCCATGTTGACCCAAGGCAGGGCCAACAGGAGGAGCCGGCGTCGCCTTGCCAGCCTCTATCTGCAGTTTGATCAATCCTATTACTCTCTTAGCCAATTGAAACCTTACCTTTTTAAGTTTTTTCCACCTGCAAAAAATCAAGCTCTACAGGGGTCTCACGCCCAAAAAAAGACACCAAAACCTTTACTTTGAGTCTATCCGGATATACCTCGTCAACCACTCCCATGAAGTCTATAAATGGTCCTTCCGTGACTCTCACAGTCTGTCCATTAGCGAATCCTACTTTAATCCTAGGTTCGTCTGAACGTATTTGATTGAGTATATGATCAACCTCTTCTTGCTCTAAAGGAACCGGCTTCGGCCTATTATCACTTTCATCTTCCGCTGATACAAATCCAGTTACCCCTGGCGTGTTTCTTACCACAAACCAACTGTCGTCATCCATTTCCATTTGCACTAGAATATAACCAGGGAATATTTTTTTTAGATTAGATTTCTTCTGACCATCCTTGTACTCCATTTCCTCTTCTGTGGGTACAATAACCTGGAAGATTTTATCTTTTACATCCATAGTCTGGATTCGTTGTTCAAGATTCTTCTTTACTCTATCTTCCTGACCAGAATAGGCATGGATGATGTACCAACGTTTGTCTTCTATTTGTTCCTCAAGCATCACTGTTCACCTTCCGACGTCTATAAGATGGTGTCAAATATCCATCCAAAAATTAAGTCAGCCACCCCAAGGACAACTCCCAGAACCGCGGCAACTGCCAAAACCATTAGTGTAAGTCTAAAAGTCTCGTTAGTAGTAGGCCACGTTACTCGTCGCAACTCCCCAATAACTTCCCCAAAAAAACGAAAGTTTATGGACCGTCTAGTTGTTGTTCTCCCGTACCTTTGTTGCAATTTATCTAACTTCCCTATGAAGTGTATGAGTCCTACATCTCGGACAGTACTTCTTTAATTCCATTCTTTGAGGATCATTTCTCCGACTCTTATTGGAGTTATATGTCCTCTCTCTACAATCGGTACAACCGAACGTAACAAGTATTCTATTTTCTCCTCTCCGAGCCATATGTATTGTCCTAAGATTATTAAAAAAAAACAGCCAGACCACCTCAGTTGGGCTGATCTGGCTATTCGTATCGTAGATACTACTCGATAACTTTTGTGATTACCCCTGAACCAACCGTTCTTCCGCCTTCTCTAACAGCAAATCTTAGCTGTTCATCTAAAGCTACCGGGGTTATCAGCTTCACTTTCATCTCGACATTATCGCCAGGCATGATCATCTCAACCCCGTCAGGAAGTTGTATTTCACCAGTCACATCTGTTGTACGTATATAGAATTGAGGTTTGTAACCATTGAAAAATGGAGTATGTCTTCCTCCCTCATCTTTGCTCAACACATAGACCTGTGCCTCATATTCAGTATGAGGTTCTATGCTTCCTGGGTCACATAACACTTGACCTCTCTCTATGTCTTCACGATCAACACCTCGCAACAGTACTCCTACTGCATCACCAGGTTCTCCTGAATCCAAAGTCTTGTGGAACATCTCCACTCCAGTAACAGTAGTAGTGTAGGTATCTTTTATCCCGACTACTGCTATCTCCTGGCCCACGTTTACAATCCCTTTTTCAACACGACCCGTTACCACAGTACCTCTACCTTTGATACCAAACACGTCCTCAACAGGCATCAGGAAAGGTTGATCTTTAGGTCTATCAGGTACAGGGATATATTCATCGACAGCGTCCATTAATTCCCATACCCCTTTACCCCACTCACTATCCTTGCCTTTATCATCGGCCTCAAGGGCATTCAAGGCACTCAACCTAACAAATGGTATATCATCTCCTGGAAACCCATATTCTGTTAGTAGCTCTCGCATCTCAAGTTCGACAAGTTCAAGCAATTCCTCATCATCCATCATATCCACTTTGTTCAAAGCAACTACAATACGAGGTACCTCTACCTGCCTTGCTAGCAGGATATGCTCCCTTGTTTGAGGCATCGGCCCATCCGGAGCGCTTACGACTAATATAGCGCCGTCCATTTGAGCAGCACCAGTTATCATATTCTTGATATAGTCTGCGTGCCCTGGGCAGTCTACGTGCGCGTAGTGTCTAGTATCTGTCTCATATTCAACGTGAGTAATAGCGATAGTGACGCCACGTTCTTTTTCCTCAGGAGCATTGTCAATAGTATCGAATGCCCTGAAATCTGCTAACCCTTCTGATGCTAATACTGAAGATATAGCCGCTGTTAGAGTCGTTTTTCCGTGGTCAACGTGACCAATAGTACCCACATTCAAATGAGGCTTTGTTCTATCGAAAACCTGCTTAGC
>CEUY01204888.1_pt1 | contig 16207 bp, 14 predicted proteins | sample 361481 | NCBI WGS metagenome assembly CEUY01 (sample SAMEA2622737, study PRJEB7988) | marine metagenome | isolation source: saline water (ENVO:00002010), including
ATTAGTTAATGTTGTCATTCATGAATATGAACACAACGATGAAAATTGTGATTTACACTCATTAGATTTTTATGAGAACTACCATAATAAGACAATATACCGTGGAAATATTCATTTTGACGCATTTATGGAGATTCAAAATGCTTATGTGAAGAGATTGATAAGAAATGATATACCTTTGGCTAAAAAATTAAATAGAAGTTTAACAAATAAAGGTATGATTTAAAATTAAAATATGATATAATCAAATGAAGGCTGGGTAGCCTTCATTTTTTAGAGAGGTATTTAATGAGTAAAACGTGCTATGTTTATTATACAAATCCAGAAGGTGCAAGACCTAATTTTGTTTATTCAAAAGAGCCGATGAATGAAGATATCGTAAAATTTTTAGATTTTTATAAAGAAAAATCAAAAATGTTAAGTTTTTCGGTAGAAGAAAATTTTGAGTGGACTAGGGAATCTGTTGAGAGTCATTTATTAAAAAATATTAATTATTTTGTGCCACCAGTTTTATCAAGTGAAATAATAGACATCTATATAGATTTTGATGACACAATATTTGATTTTATGGGCGCAGTAGAAAAGAAAAAGAACCAAACTGGTATGACTTACCCTCAAGCGGAATATGGTTTTTTCGATAATTTAGAACCATTACCAAGAGCGGTTGAGGTTGTAAAAAAACTAATTGAAGATCCAAGATATAATGTTAGATTTGCAACAGCTCCTTCTGTTTATAATCCTATGTCTTATACAGGAAAAAGAATGTCGGTAGAAAAACATTTTGGTTTTGAAATGGTTGATAAAATGATCTTGATAAGTGAAAAAGACTTGCTAGATAATATATCAAAAGGAGTTAGAAGTATTCTTATAGACGACATTAGAGAAGGTTATGGACAAGAAAAATTCACAGAACAAATCGTGTTTGGTTCTGTTGATTGTCCAGATTGGACTGCAATAGAAAAACTATTGATAGACAATGATTACTTTTAAAACACAAAAATAAAAAAACCACTCAGAAGAGTGGTTTTTTTTTGCTATCAAGATAGCGATTCGCATTTAGAACTCTGACAATTAAGTCTCGGTAAAAAACACTGGTGTTTGATTGAGTGCGCTTGAACATCAATTTTAATACTTGATAGTTAAAGCAGGGCTACTTGTGGTAGCTGTGCAATAGTACCTTTTTTGTAAAAAAATTGTAGCTTTGCTCAGAGGGGCTTCTCAATCGGCTGCATGAGATAAATAGCTTGGTGAAGAACTATTTATGAAACAGAGACCATTATAAGATAAAAAAATAGTTTTTTCAAATATTTTTTATCTTTTTTTCATAAAAAAAAACCTCAATTAAAAAATTGAGGTTCTTCTTACAAGGAATTTGAACGTTTAACGTGGAGATGTTCCTACTACCACAAAATGAACAGGAGTTTGAACGTTTTACATGCGGATACTCCTACCAGCATATCTTGGAGGAAAGAGAAGGTTTTTCTCCTACACCCGACAAGCACCAAATACTCGATTGCGCTCGAAGCATTGTTTCTTAATCTGTCACCTATTTATCTTTTTTAGATTACGAGCAGCGCAATGCTTATGTAAAATAAAAGTAGGTTCTTTCCATTGATTAAACCATAATAACAAAAAAATAAGGGAAAATCAAGTATTCAATCTCACTTTTTCCTTGAAAAATAAAAAAATAAAAAGTATAATCCTCCAAAAACAGAGGATAAGAAAATGAATGTATTTGATCTAACAAGAACACCAATAACTGCTTATTCAAAAGTAAAATTATTTTTTTTAATAGAAAGTGAAACTTATCAAGGTAGAGCATATCAAGGTTTTATATCAAGAAATGATCATTTCAAACTTTTGTCAATCCCTTTCGAAGCTGAATATGAAGATCGCATGCGATATTTTGTTGAAGAAACAAATGAAGATTTTTTATTTGCAAAAAAAGCCTTATTAAGAGCAACTGGATTAAATGAAGATATTGATTGGCAAACATTGCAAGAAAAGATAATTTCTGGTGAAATGGTGACAACTAACGGTAAATTTATTAATATAATGGCAATAAGAGAAGACGTCTTTGATTTTATATCAGAACAAGACTTAGAAAGTTGTAATCATATGGTTTACAAATCAGAAAAAAAGCATTTTGAAGCTGTAAGAGATTATATTGAAAAAACATTGAATCCTATTTTAGAAGAAAAAGAGAACATAAAAGAAGAAAGCAAAAGTAATTTTGTTTATTCAATAGTGCAACCAAAACTGAATATAGATTTTATTCACGATACAATATTAACAAAAGAAGTTATTTATGATTTTGAAAAAGAAAAAGCGTTAAACCTATTAACAGAATTATTATTTTTAAATTCTTTCAGTATTGAACGTGGATTATATTTCATGCCGCAAACCTGTTGTCAAGAAACAATATCACCAAGACAGTTATCTAAATACAATTTAGAGTTATCTAAAAAGCAATGGTCTATAAGTGAAAAAGAAGACGAAGATTCAATTCCATTTGAAATAGAAGCAATATTTACAGTAAAAAAAGATGTACTGTTAAATAAAATAAAGCAGTTTGGTTTACCTTATGAAGAAATTAATTCTGAAATCGAACAGTATATTAAAAAAGGTGTATTTGATTTTAAGATAAAGAAAAGGGATAAAGATTCTTTATTAGATTCTTTAATGGTAGGTGATTCTGATTATAATAAAGACGAATATAAAAGTGAGCTTTTAAAACTTTTAAATAATTTATTTTATGACTATGATTCTGTAAAATTACAAATAAAATAAAAGCCCTAAAAGGGCTTTTTTTTGGAGCTAGAAACGAGATTCGAACTCGTATAGCAAGGATTTGCAATCCTGCACATGACCATTCTGACATTCTAGCATATTGGAGCGACATACGAGATTCGAACTCGTGACCTTCTGCATGGCAAGCAGACGCTCTACCAACTGAGCTAATGTCGCATTTTTTTGGAAGGGGAAGTAGGATTCGAACCCACTCATACTATTATTATTATTGCTTCAATGCATCTCCACAACAAAATAAAAGATTTTCTCTCTAATCCAATGCTTCATAAGAAAAGGTCATGCATTACCTTTAAAAATTGCAAGAGATTCCCCCATAATTGGAGCGATATACGAGATTCGAACTCGTGACATCCGACTTGGAAGGACGGTGCTCTACCAACTGAGCTAATATCGCACAACAAACTTTTCATAATCCTGATTCGAACAGGAATTTTAAATGATCAATTTAAATACCAATATTACTTTGTTTGTCTAAATAAAAATTATTATTTTAAAATTTTAATAATACTTTATTCTTTGGAGCGACATACGAGATTTGAACTCGTGACCTTCTGCATGGCAAGCAGACATTCTACCAACTGAACTAATGTCGCATTTATTTGGAGCTGGCACTGTGATGCAACAGTGGATCATCCAGCATAATTGGAGCGGATACTCGGATTCGAACCGAGAGCTTTAGGGTGGAAACCTAATATGTTAGCCGTTAGACACCATACCCGCATCTTTATAAAAATAATGGAGCGACATAGGAGACTCGAACTCCTGACGTTCTGCTTGGAAGGCAGACATTCTACCAACTGAATTAATGTCGCATTTATTTGGACGGAATGGTGAGAATCGAACTCACAACCTATTATTATAAAAAAACTATTTGCATTTCATTTAATTATAACGCCAGTTATTTATCTCTATCCACTTGATTTCTTCAAGTGATGCACCACTATCAAAAACTGCAAGAGAACATTCCGAATTTTGGAGCAATATACGAGAGTCGAACTCGTGACCTTCTGGATGGCAACCAGACGCTCTACCACCTGAGCTAATATTGCATTTATTTGGAGCTTGGTGTCGGATTCGAACCGACGATCTTACGGATTTGCAATCCGTTGCATTTGACCACTCTGCCAACCAAGCTTTAAACGGTAACTATGGTATCATATTTTATTGTTCGAATATAAAACATTACATAAGAAACAATCCATAATATAGTATTGTAAGCTACTCCAAGAAACATAAGAATACCATTTATATAACATTTTATATTATCTTTCATTTATTCGTTCCTTGACTTCATGTTTATAAGTATAGAACATTATTTTTATCTTGTCAACACTTTTATTTAAAATATTTCAACTTTTTTTCTTTATTTTCAGGCACTTATATCAAAGCAAGGGTATCCCCTACGCATATTTTTAGCGCATAAAAAAGACCTTGTGGTTACGAAACCCCAAGGTCGAATATTGTATTCCACTCTTAGGGTTTCCCTCACCCTAAGAATTAATTAAATTTTCTTAGACGTGAGTAATCCTACAGCCAAAGCCGCATCCACATCCACAACCAAGAATATTGTTAATTAAAGTGTTCATTGTTTTTTCCTATTACGTTTATTTAAAATCATAATACCAAAATAAAAGAAAAAGGTCAAATATTTTATTAAGAAACAAAAAAAAGAAGATCAACCGATCTTCTTTTTATTTTTAATGTTTATTCGTAAATGGAATTAATGAGATTTAATCCATTCGTCCATATCAGTTTTTAAGTTTCCTGATTTTGTTCCAAAGATAGCTTGAACACCACCCGATACAACAACAACACCAGCAGCACCTAACTCTTTAAGTTTAACTTGGTCAACTGAATCAACGTCTTCGACTGAAACACGTAGACGAGTAATACAAGCGTCTAGGTTAGTAATGTTGGCTTTACCACCAAATGCTTTAACTAGTTCTTCTGCCATTTCAGAACTTTCTGCTACCTCAACAGCAGCAACTTCTTCGTCTTCACGACCTGGTGTTTTTAGATCCATTGCTTTAATAACTGCACGGAATACAACATAGTAAACAACAGCAAATACTAAACCACAACCAATCATAAGTGGTATATTTTGAGCATTACCAGATAGAACTACGAAATCAATCAAACCGTGAGAAAATGAAGTTCCGTGAACAATACCAAAAGTATTAGTTACAAAGAATGCAACACCTGCTAATAGAGCGTGAATACCGTAAAGAACAGGAGCAACGAATAAGAATGCAAATTCGATAGGCTCAGTAATACCAGTAAGGAATGAAGTTAACGCAGCAGAAGCCATGATACCCATTACTTTAGCACGGTTTTCAGGTTTAGCTGAATGTGCAATTGCAATTGCTGCAGCAGGAAGCCCAAACATTTTGAACATGTAACCACCAGCTAATTGTCCAAAGCCATTACCTGCAGCACGAGTTGCTTCATCGGCAGAAAGGTAACAAGTTAGAACGCCATTTAATTGTTCACCTGCTGTATTAATACAAGAACCTGCCTCAAAGAAGAAAGGGACATTCCAAATGTGGTGTAATCCAAAAGGAATTAAAGAACGTTCTACTACACCATAAATAAAGAATGCAAATTCAGGGTTTTGATTTGCAGCCCAATGAGAAAATGCACTGATCCCAGAACCAATAGGAGGCCATATAACTGATAAAATAGCACCCAACGCAATCGCAAGGAATCCAGTAATAATAGGAACAGCACGTTTACCTGCAAAGAACCCTAAATATTCAGGAAGCTGAATTTTATAAAATCGATTAAAAGACCACGCAGAAACAGCACCGACGAGGATACCACCTAAAACACCAGTATCTATCTTATCAACACCCATAACTCCTGCCATAACACCAACAGTAGCTGTCATTATACCATAACCAATAACGGCTGCTAAACCTGCAACGCCATCATTATCTGTAAAACCAAGAGCTACACCAATAGCAAACAACAAAGCCATTTGACCAAAGACGGAACCACCAGCTTGTTCCATTAAGTTAGAAACAACTTCTGGTAAAAAAGAAAGGTCAGCAGCTCCAACACCTAACAATATACCTGCAACGGGAAGCGCAGATACAGGAAGCATTAGAGACTTACCGACCTTTTGTAAGTTTGCAAAAAGATTTTTTGTCATAAATATTCTCCTATTTTTTTGAACGAAGTAAGGTTATTACAGCATTCTTTATTGTTATTGATTAAGATCAAAATCTAAATTTGTAGCTTACTTTTCGTGCAAAAAAAATGAAAAACAAATAAAGAAACAAGACTTTCATCAAAAAAGATAAGTTAAAAAAACTTATAGCTTAAAAATAGCATATTTTGGGATTTAGTATAGATCAAATAAAAAATTTTTTTTAAAAGAAAACTATACAAAAAAAGACTTCGTAAAAAAAATACATAAATAATTTAATATATAAAAAATAAAAAAATATAAAAAAACATTCTTTTTTTTTCTTTATAAAAGAGAAAATACTCGTGTGAAAAATGTTTTCAAAAAAACACTGGCATACAATATAAAACATAAATATATATAAAAAACTTGTAAAATAAATAAAAAAATGAAAAAAATGAACATTTTATTAAACTAAATCAATCTACATAGAATAGGACACAAACAGAAAAGACAAGAATTTGCAAAACACGAAAAGTTTTGCAAATTGCAATTTTCAAAATGCGAAAACAATAAATTTGATAAAAAAATATTTTTTTTTAGAAAAAAGCATAAACAAACATAAATATTTTTTTCCTTTTAAAAAAAAGGATTTTTAAACTTTTTAAAAACCTGGCACGGCTAATGCTTTGTCGTAAACATGTTAAAAAATATTAACAAAAGTTTAAAAAATTAAATTATTGGAGAGTGTATTATGAAAATGAATGAGACTAAAAAATTAGAGGTATACAATAACCTAGTAGATCAACATTACAAAGGGTTATTTAGATATGCATACAAAATAACAAACAATGAAGCAGTAGCAGAAGATATTCTACAAGAAACATTAATCAGAGTTTGGAATTCACTAGAATCTTTAAAAGAACTAGAAAAAGCAAAATCTTGGATGATAACAATATTACGTAGAGAAAATCTAAGAAGAGTAGAAAAAGAAAAAGTAAATGTAACTGATAACTATGATGATTTTGAATATCTAATGACTACTGACGATAATATGGATTACGATTTAGATAAAGAAATTGTTTACAAAAACATATTAGAATTAAAAAAATGTTACAGAGATCCATTAGCTTTACAAGTAATGCTAGGTTATTCAGTAGAAGAAATAGCGGAGAAGCTAGAGTTAAATGAAAATACAGTCTCAACAAGACTATTCAGAGCAAAAACTCTTTTAGAAAAAAGAATGGAGCAAACTTTAAAAGTATCAAACTCAGTAACAGTATTTATGTAATGAACGGATAATAATAATGAAAATAACAAAAAGATAAAAAGAGAATGTAGGCGCATTCTCTTTTTTTGTTTTATTTTTAATTTAATTATAATTTTCGTTAATTTCTCTTAATGGTTTGTGCTCTTCACCTAATTTTAAATATATTGTAGGCAATACATACAATGTAAAACAAGTTCCTATAAACAAACCAAAGACAATAACAACCCCTATACTAAATCTAGATTCAGCACCAGCTCCCTCAGCCATGAGAAGTGGTATTAATCCAGCAATCATAGCAGCAGTAGTCATTAAAATAGGTCTTAATCGAACACTCGCAGCATCTATTATTGAATCTACTTTGTTCATTCCTTTCATTAATTGATTTTCCTTAGCCACCTCACATATTAATATACCATGTTTTGTTATTAGACCGATTAAAGTGACCAATCCAATTTGAGAATAGATATTTAAAGTAGAAAAACCCCAAGCTAATATAATCAATGCTCCTGAAATTGCTAGTGGAACAGAGGTCATAATAACAAGTGGGTCTCTGACAGATTCAAATTGTATTGCTAAAATTAAAAATATAATTATCAAAGCTAATCCAAAAGTAACATACAAACTATTACCTTCAGTAGTATATTGTCTAGCTTCACCCAAATAATCATGCATGTAACCTTTTGGTAAATCAGTTTTTAATATATTTTCAATAGCGTTAATAGCGTCTCCCATTGTAACACTAGGAGAGGCAACTAATGATAAGTTTGCAGAGTTTAATTGGTTATATTTAGGTAAAACTCTAGGTTCTGAAATGACTTCATTTGAAATTAATTCTTTTAAAGGAACCATATCTCCACTAGAATTTTTAACATAGTAATCGCCTAAAAGTTCTGGGTTTTGTCTTAATGCTCTTTCTGTTTGAATAATAACTTCATAAGCACGACCATCCATAGCTATTCTATTAACATAACCGTCTGTAACCATTGTAGATAAAGTCTGTCCTATAGAGTCCATAGTAATTCCATAAGAACCAGCCTTCTCTTTATCTACTTCAATTTTTAATTTACCTGTATCATATGCGAGATCAACATTATTGTAAACAAATAAACCAGTGGAAACAACTTTATCTTCAATGTTTTTAATTACTTCATATAGTTGCTCTCTTTTGTTAGGAGTAGAAACAATTAATTGAATGGGTAGACCAGAAGATGCGCCAGGTAATTCAGGAATATTAAAAGGTATAGCATTGATATTAACTAAATCTGTTGTTCCATCTTTAACCTCATTAACAATTTGTTCTTGTGATTTATCTCTTTCGCTCCAAGGGTCTAGGTTTGCAATAATCATAGCTTGATTAGAACTAGGAACACCAATCATAGAAACAATACCATCAATATCTTCGTTATTCATTAAATCTTCACCAATAGAATAAACGCTTTTTTGAATATAATCTAAATTTGCACTATTAGGAGCAGTTCCTTGCATAACAAAAACGCCTTTATCTTCTGTTGGAGCCAATTCTGAAGAAATATCTTTAAATAAGAAAGGCATAGACAAAATAATCAGGAAAGCAAAAAAGTATATTGAATTTTTATTGTTAAAAACGACATTAAGACTTCTTTTATATTTTTCAGTAAGTTTATTTAAAACTAGATTAATTTTTTCTTCAAATTTTGATTCTTTGTTTTTTTCAAAAAGAGTAGAACACATAACAGGAGATAAGGTTAAAGCTATAATTCCAGAAACGAATACTGATCCAGCCAATGTTAAAGCAAATTCTGTAAATAAAGATCCAGTTAGTCCACCCATAAGTGCAATAGGAGCATATACAGCAGCTAATGTTAATGTCATAGATATCACAGGAACTGCAATCTCTCTTGTTCCATGAATAGCAGCGTCAAAAGCATTCGCTTTATGTTCTACAATATGTCTATTAACGTTTTCAACAACTACGATAGCATCATCAACGACTAAACCAATTGCTAATACCATAGCAAGCAAAGTCATAAGATTAATGCTAAAACCTAAAGAAGACATTACTATACAAACTCCAATAAGAGATATAGGAATAGTAATTACAGGTATTAAAATTGCTCTAGCATTACCTAAAAATAATGTGATAACAACTAAAACAATAACCCCTGCCTCTAAAATTGTTTTTATTACTTCGTCAATAGAGTCTTGAATAGCAATAGTGGAATCATAAACAACAGAAGACTTTACTGCTGCAGGAAGAGATTTTTCTATTTCAGGCATTATTTCGTTAATCCCATCCATTACCTCTAAGGGATTCGCTGTTGGCGTTGTTTGAACAGCAACAACAACAGATTCTTGGTTGTTACCTAAAGCTCTAAAGTAATCATGAGATTTAGAAAGAGAAATTTCTGCAATATCAACTAACCTAACTATAGAGCTATCATTTTCTTTAATAATAAGATTTTCTAATTCTTCTACTGAGGAAACTTGTGTGTTTATGGAAGTGTTTAAAACATTTAAGGAATTATTTAATTGACCTGGAGAAGATTGGTAATTGTTTTTACTTATAACATTGGCAACCTCAGAAGCACTAATCCCAAGAGAAGCCATAACTTCTGGTTTTAACCATATTCTCATTCCAAAATCAACACCACCATATAAATTAACCTTTGCAACCCCAGAAACAGTATAAATTTGTGGTTGAATAACCCTTACAATATAGTCGTTAAGCTCAGTAGAACTTAATTGATTACTATAAAAAGAAATATAAACCAGATCTGTCGTACTACCAGTAGATACATCTACAGTAGGAGACTCTGATTCCTTTGGTAATTTGTATGAAACACTGTTAATTTTAGACAGAACACTTGCTGTTGTATCATTAGGATCTGTATTTAATTTCATGTATGCGACAATTGTTGATTTACCTGATTCACTACTGGAAGTCATGAAATCTATATTATCAACTTGTGCAATAGCTTGCTCTAGTGGTTGTGTAATAAAACCTTCCATAACATTAGAATCAGCCCCATAATAATTTGTTGTAACTGTAACTACTGTATTAACCATTTCAGGATATTCACGAACTTGCATTTTAGTTAAAGAAAATAACCCCATTAAGACAATCAACAAGCTTATAGATACAGAAAGTACAGGTCTTCTTATAAAAATATCTGTAAATTTCATATTTTTTCCTTATAATTTATTAATAATTTTTGAATTTTTTAAAGATTCATCTTTAACTTCATGAACTAAAACACCATTACTTAATCTAAGTTGTCCATTGGTTACAACTTTATCACCTATGTTAAGTCCATCTTCTATTACAACTTTATCTTCAATTCTTTGACCTGTTTTAACAAAAACTTGTTTTACTCTATTTTCGCCTTTTTCATCTTTTTCAACAACATATAGACTTTCACCATATAAAGCATATTGAATAGAAGTTTGTGGAACAATTATTTGATTATCAATTTTTTTAAGATCAATACTCACTTTTGCATACATCCCACTACGAAGTTCTTTATTTTCATTTGGAATTGAGATTTCTACTTTAAACAAACCAGTGCTTGGATTAATAACAGGCGAAATCGCAGAAATATAACCGTCATAAATAAATTCTTCTCTAGAAGAAACTTTCACTTTAACTTTTTGATTTTCTTTTATTTGATGAAAATATTTTTGAGAAATTGCAATTGTGACTTTCATTAAGTTTAAATTTTCCAGCCTAACAATGGTATCTCCTGATTTTAAGTACTCGCCTAATTGAACAGTTCGAAGACCTGTAAATCCGTCAAATGGTGCTTTTATTTTCTTTAAATCTATCTTTGCATTAATACTTTCAAAATCTCCGAGCATTGAAAAATAAGCAGCTTCGGCTTCGTCAAATGATTCTTGAGAAATAGAGCCTTTTTTTCTAAGATCTTTGTATCTATAATATTTAGATTTTGCTGCGGGTATCTTTGCAGATAAACTATCTCTTTGTGCTTCTTCATAAGAAGATTCTAATGTTAACAATATATCATTTTTTTTTACATAGTCTCCTGATTCAAAGAAAATATTATTAATGGTTCCTGCAAGTTCATTGTTGACATTGGTACCCTTATAAGGAGTAATGAAACCAATAGTGTTAACTTTTGGAGAATAAGATGAATTTTCAACAATAGAAGATACTATCGGAATACTTGTTTCGGGACGATTTTCCATATATTCGGATATTTTTTTATTTTTGTATTCATTAAACGCAATGACGCTACCAAACATAGAGGCAGCGATTATAGTTACAATAAAATATGATTTTTTACTAGCCATTATTTTTTTCCTTTTTTATTATAGAATTATTATTATTATTTTTTATTTCATTTATTTATCAATTCAATATTAATTATGTATTAATAGATAAGTGAAAATTATACTCTTTAAAATATATATCTCAAGATAAAAAAAAAGATAAAAATCATTAGATTTTATCTTTTTCCATAATTTAATTGAAAAAAACAATGTTTTTATCTTCTTATCATTCGATTGTTGTAATAAATATTATGAATAGATTCTTTTCTTTTTTTATTAGATTCCCTTTCTAAAAAGTCAATGATAGAATACATTTTATCATAATTTTTATTGAGTAAATCAAAATCAGTATATACTCGAATCCTTAAATTATCTTTTTCTATTATTAAAAAATCTGCGCCATGATCTTTTGATTCGCCATAACTGTATTCCAAAAACTTAATATCTTTACCTAAGTCAACAACAGAATATTCTGATACAACTCTTAATCTAGAAACAACACTAGTTTCAGGATCGACTTGTATGTATCTTTTATAATTTTTATTTTCGGAAACTAAAAACCATTCTTCTCCAATATAATCTATCTTTTCAATAACATTACCTTCAAAAACTTGATTGACTTGAATTGTATTGAATTTTTTTTCTTTTTCTTTGTACTCGGAAGAATTTTCAACACTATTTGCAAAAGTGCTAATTGAAAAACAAGCTAAAGCAATTGAAATAATTTTTTTCATTTATAACCTCTTTTATTATTTGTTTAATATCATAATGGCACAAAAATAATAAAAAAAAAGTAGCAAGAGCTACTTTATTTTTTTAAATATTTGTATAGTATTCTTTATAAATTAAAAGTTCTGCTACTTTTACGGCATTTGCTGGATTTATTCTATTACTTCTATAAAACTTTTTAGCAATAAAATCCATTTCATTAGCGAAGTCAACAAATAAATCAAAATCATGATTGCTATAAATCAAGTTGACAATACCTCTATCTTTAATTTCGTTTAGCAATTGTTTTTGATGATCCTTAGTAAATTGATCTTTGCTATACTTTAATTCATCGTTCTTTTTATTCATGAAAGGTGGGTCAATATAACAAATGGTGTTTTCCCAATTTACATCGACTTCTTCAAGGAATGTGAAAATATCTTTTGATGAAAAGTGTAGGTTAAATTTTTCAAATAGATTTTTGTAAGCAGAAAATAACTGTATTTTTTCTTGTTGAACAGCAATCTTTGGTTCCCAATTATAAGGAGAGTTAAGTTCACCTCTTCCATTCTCACGATAAACACCATTGAATACGTGCTGCATTAAGAAGATAAACAATGCCGAACGTTTTATGCTTGCTGTGCTTTTTATTGAATTATATTCTTTGCGTTTTTCTAAAAAGAATAACTGAGCAGGTTTCAATGCTTTTTTTATATCTTCTTTAAGCATTCCTTTACTAAGAACTCTAAATTCTTTTGGTATTCTTGATTCATATTCTTTTTCAATTCTTATATATTCATCGTATAAAGAACGATTGTTTTTTTGTAAGTCTCTAAATGTAGAAATCAAAACTTCATTGATATCATTAAGATATACATTTTTAACTCCACGAGAAACTAAAGTGTTTGCAATAGCTAAAAAAGAACCTAAACCACCGACACAAGGTTCAATATAAGTATCTATTTTTCTATTACCTTCAACTTGATTATTAACAATATCGATTAGTGGATCTTTAATCCATTTTTTACCACCAACCCATTTAAATAATTTTTTCTTTTCTATAATCATTACTACTCCATGCTACTAAGTTATTTATTCCATTATCTCAATTATAACATAAAAAAATAACTTTCAAAAAAAACAAATATATAATAATTAATGTAATTTATTTTTTCTTTTGATTGTTTTCTTTAATATTTCCTTGTTGTCTAGGCTTTTAACTATAATACTTTCATTGATTTCATTAAATATATGCTCTAATGCATCAAAAGAATTTTCAATATTTATTTCATATTTTTCTTCATCATTTTTAGTTACATAACCTTTATCAATATCTATGTATATAGAAACACTAAAATCATTGTTTTTAACAGAAATGGTTCGTCCTGATTTTTCTACTTCCATATCTTTAAAATTAGAAACAAAAGTATCAACGAATCCATTCATTGAAGCCTTAATATCTCCTGTGTTTTCGTATTCATTCTTAAAATGATTTTTCAATAAATAATTTCTTTTCTCAGCATATGTTTTAAAAACAAAATGACAAACATTACCTAATGACAAAACTTCTCTAACTTTGTCATGTTTATTAGTGTAATATTCAATATCGGGATTAAAAGATAAATGATCTTCTTTTAATAAGTTTTTTGATAATTCAAAAGTGTCTTCTATCATTTCAAAATCATTAAATGTGTAGTTATAAGCTTTTAACGCAAAAGAATAACTAAAAAAATAATGTTCTTGATTAACACCAAACATAAGATGGTCAAAGAAAGTGTTTTCTTTTTTGATTTTTAATAATTCATTTTCAATTTTTTTTAAAGATTTCATTTTCACCTCACTGTTTAATATTATTTTATCATAAAAAAAAGAATTAAAAACCTTGAAGATTTATTATTTTTTTGATATTATAGCCAAATAAGGAGAAAATATGACTTACAAATTTAAATCAAAAGCCACGTACCGATGTAGTATTTTAACTACAAGAGGTACTAACAATGAGATACAAATTAATTAGTTTTAAAAATGAGACTTTATACTTTTCTAACAAAAAAGAACTATTTGATTTTATAGATGGTCTTTTTAAACCGAAAAGAAACCAACTTTATGTAAACTGGCATAGAGATTGGTTTTCTTGGTTTACAAACGATTTCAACTATACAAGAGATACAAAAATAGGAAGAGTTTTTGTTGGTTATGAGAAAAACTTTTGTTACAGCAGTTACTATGAAAACTACTTTAAAGAAGTTAGAGCTTGGTATGTATCTGGATATTATAAAATAAAAGACGAAAGTAACTTTTTAGTCAATTATTCAAAATTAAAAGATGAATATGAACAATCAAGACAAGTTGTTTATGTTAAACAGTCAAGAATAGGAAAGTATAAAAGACTTGATAGATCGACAAAGAAATATAGACAAAGAGCTAAATACAATTATTTTAAGATTTCTAAAACGTCATGTAAAAATGAATATTCTCAATTAATAACAGAATCTACTTTACCAAAAGAAGAGTTTTGTAAAATGAGAGACAAAAGAAAAAGTTTATTAAGATGTATGAATGCAAACATGTTCTTAGATGAATACCCTTACAGGGAAACAAATAAAACATGGAAACAAAACAAAAAACTAAAAAAACAATGGCAAAAAAGACAGCAATGATGCTGTCTTTTTATTTTTCAATAATAATATCTATTTTTTTAAAATAATCCTCATAAAGATATAGATTGATATAGCTTTTGTCTTTTCTTGCGTCTTCAAAAAGATAACTTAATAAATCAGGCTTAATATCACTAAAACAAGAAATACTTTTATAACCGCTATAACTAGGAATATAAGATTCTTTTTGATTTTCTCGTGGGAATCTAAAAGCAGAATCTATATTCAAATCAAATTGATAAATCTTATCGCCATTTTTCAAATTGAAACTAGAAAAACCACTAATTTTAACAGGATAAGAAAATCGTTTATCAAAAGTAGGAAATTCAGAACAAGTTAACATTTCAATGGTTTCTGTTTCTTTTGAGAATACTTGCGAAGAAATAAAGAATAAAAAAACAATAATTAGTTTTTTGAACATATTTTTTCCTTAATTCTATTTAAAATATCTTCTTTGTTTAAAGCAGGATCACCAGTTAAAACGTCAATATTGATGTAAACTTCCTTATTGTCTTTAAGATTAATCCCTTTTATAAAATAATAAGGAATTGGATTTTTTTGATCTTCATAGACTGATTTAAAAATGCCGAACAATTGAAAAGTGTAATTTTCAGAACTTGTATTTAAATTTTTAAAAAGAAAAAACTTATCTTTTTTTTCTAAAAAAGCTTGTTTGTCAGTTGTTACTTTATGCACAATACTTTTCTCTGGACAAACGTCAACAATTTCTTCTTTTGCATTATCAATAACGATAGCATTAGAAAAAAAGGAAATAAAACTTAAAATAAACAATAAAAAAATATTCAAAGTGAACCTCTTAAATGTTATAAAAGAGAAGTCGTGCTTCTCTTTTTTTATTATTATAATTTTTAATATATGAAATTTTTATTTTAAAACTGGTATAATAGAGATTTCGACTCTTCTGTTTTTAGCCATATTTTCTTCAGAATTGTTTTCAAACAATGGGTTTCTATCAGCCATACCTGTATAATCGATACTTTTTGCAGTCAAACCTTTTTCATAAAGATACATAGCAACAGTTTTTGCACGACTTTCAGATAATGAGACATTATGCTTAAATGTTCCAGTAGTATCTGTGTGACCAACAACTCTTACATAATATTCTTGTTCCATTTTACCAACAGTATTAACTAAAGAATCTAAAACTTTTAAACTTTCTTCTGTTAATTCAATATCACTTTTACCAAAAAGAAGATTGTTATTTAATGAAATGTTTATGTAACCGTTCTCATCATTGACGGAAATACCCATACTAACGAATTCGTCTTCTAATTCAGCACGAGTGTCTTCTAGTGAATAACCATAATAAGCACCACCAGCAGCACCAATAGCACCACCAACAATAGC
>CEUY01165384.1_pt1 | contig 16198 bp, 16 predicted proteins | sample 361481 | NCBI WGS metagenome assembly CEUY01 (sample SAMEA2622737, study PRJEB7988) | marine metagenome | isolation source: saline water (ENVO:00002010), including
GCATTACAAGCATCAATGGAAGGATTTCCAGTAAAAAAAATTGAAGATACCCTAGACGAAGGAAACATTTTTGTAACTGCAACAGGAAATAGAGATGTTATTACTTTAAAACATATGAGAGCAATGAATGATCAAGCAATAGTGTGTAATATTGGCCATTTTGACAATGAAATTCAAATGGATGCATTAAACAAATCAAATGCAAAAAAACAAGAAATCAAACCACAATATGATTGTTATACATTCCCAAATGGAAAGCAAATTTTTATTCTTTCAGAAGGACGACTAGTAAATTTAGGATCTGCAACAGGACATGCAAGTTTTGTAATGTCAACTTCATTCTCCAATCAAATATTAGCACAAATTTTTCTAGCACAAAAAAAACCAAAAATTGGATTATATGAAATGCCAATAGAGCTAGATGAAGAAGTAGCAAAATTACACTTAAAACATGTTAATGCTGATTTAACTCTTTTAACTAAAAAACAAGCTGAATATATTGGTACAAATAAAAATGGTCCCTTCAAAAAAGAAGGGTATCGATACTAAAAAATTATATCTAAAAACTTTTTACTAATAATTTTTATATCAAAGTTCTCTTCAGCATATTTTCTAGCATTTAATGCAATTTGTGAATATTGATCTTTATTTTGATAAATATCCAGAATTCTATTATTTAATTCACTTTGATTATCTAAAGAAAAACCACAATTATTATTTATTACAATCCTTGATGATAGATTGTTTTTTGAAACATGTAATATTGGAATTCTTCCTGAACATAAAATTGAAAGCAGTTTTGATGGAACAGAAAATTGGCCTGCACTTTTCTCAAGCATAACAAGACTTACGTCTGCAGATGCAAGAACTTCTGGGAAAATATTAAAATCTTGAAACGGTAAAAATATAATATTATTCAATTTATTTTTTTTTGATTCTGATTTTATATAATCAACCACATGCCCTTCTGATACAATAATAATTTTTGCATCCTTTTTATTGTCAATTAAAAATTTGGATAAATTAAGAATGATATCTGGATTATGTTTAAACCCTAAAGTTCCAGAATACAAAATATTAAATGAATCTTGCAAATTATTTTTTATTGAAAAAGAATTTGATTTGTCTAACATAGGAATATCTTCTAAAGGTGACCAATTAGGAATACATGTTATCTTTTCATTTTTAACATTATTTGAAATTAATATTTTATCGAAATCTTCTGATATTGTAACAACATGATATGAATTTTTTAAAATGAAAAATTCAATTTTTGAAAAAAAATTAAAAACTAAATTTTTGAAAAAATTTCTATTTTTGGAAAGAATTTCCTTTGCTGCTATGCTAATAATATCTTGCAGCCAAAATATAAATTTAATACCTAGCATTTTGCATAAAATAAATAAAAATAATTGAGGAATTAATGGAGAATTAGACGAAATAATAACATTTGGTTTTATCTTAAGTATAGTATAACAAATCTGAAAAGAATAAACTATTTCATCAAGAAAACGTTTGTAAAAATTTTTTGAAAAATTTTTTGAAACTTTAATGATTTCTAAGTTTCTATTTGACTCAAAAAAAGACTTTGGACCTAGCTGTTTTGGATTATGTATATGAAATATTTTATTTTCATAATTTAAACTCAAATAACTTGCTAATTGGTATTGAAAAGGATGTCCAGGAAAATCAAATATTGCAATTTTACTTTTTTGAATCATCTATCTGAGATTTTATCCATTGAAAAGTAATTTTCATACCCTCAGCAAGTGGATAATTTGGTTCCCAACCAATTTTTTCTCTAAACAATTTATTATCAGAATTACGCCCCCTAACACCTTCAGGAACTGGAAATCCATATTTCTCTTCAAACTCTTTTCCTGCTAAATTATGGATTTTAATATCTTTACCTGATAAATCAATTGCACATTGAGCTAATTTATTGATTGTGACCATTTCTTCAGAGCCTATATTTACAGGCTCAGTATAATTTGAATCCATGAGCCTTTGGACTGCTTCAATACATTCATCAATATAAAGAAATGATCTTGTCTGTAATCCATCTCCCCACACTTCTAATTTATCTTCACGACTACATAAAGCAGCTTTACGGCACATTGCAGCAGGAGCTTTCTCTTTTCCTCCATCCCAAGTACCTTCAGGGCCAAAAATATTATGGAATCTTCCAATCCTCACATTAAGGTTATAGTTTCTTGCAAAAGCTTTATATAGTCTTTCGCTAAATAATTTTTCCCACCCATATTCACTATCTGGTTGTGCAGGATATGCGCTCTCTTCTGAGCACATTGGGTTATCAGGGTCTGTTTGATTGTATTCTGGATACATGCAAGCTGAAGAAGAATAAAAGATTTTTTTTACTGATTTTTTTAAACATTCATGTACAACATTTAAATTAATTAATGCAGAATTATGCATTACATTTGCATCATTATCACCAATAAAAATATAGCCTGCTCCCCCCATATCAGCTGCAAATTGATATAATAAGTCCATATCTTGATCAATTACTTTCGAAACAACATTTGGATCTCGTAAATCACCAATTACAAAATCATCAGCTTCTGTTTTAGAAAATTCAGTATGTTTTAAATCAACTCCTCTAACCCAAAAACCTTCAGATTTAAGCCTTTTCACCATATGACTTCCTATAAAACCACCTGCTCCCATAACAACTGCTTTTTTCATTTTAAATCCTTATTTAAATGTTAAAATAAATTATAGATTAATAAAGTATTAAAAATTAATATATAATACATATGAATATAAATGAATTTGCAATAAAACATAATAATACAATAAAAAAATTAGTTGAAAATCTTCCAATTGAAAAAATTGTAGATGATATACTTGATTCACTACAAAAAGATAAAAAAATCTTAATTTGTGGCAATGGAGGAAGTGCCTCAGATAGCAATCATATTGCAGCAGAATTAGTTGGACATTTTGAAAGCGATAGAAAACCCATTGCTGCTATTTCGCTTTCAAATAATTCAGCAAACTTAACATCAATTGGAAATGATTATGGGTTTGAATTTATCTTTTCGAAACAAGTTGAAGCAATTGGGAGAGCAGATGATGTGCTTATTGCTATTTCAACCTCAGGGAAAAGCAAAAATATTATTAATGCTATAAATTGTGCTATTTCAAAAAAATTAAAAGTTATTTTTATTTCAGGACTAGGAGGAGAAACAATTAAATCTGAAAAAGTATGCCATATTAAAATTGAATCTGACAACACAGCTACTATCCAAGAATCATACATGTTTTTACTCCATAATATTGTAAGATATATTGAAAAAAATAAAAATCTGAATGATTAACTTAATATTTCGTAAAACCAAAGCTTACCTAAAGAAGATTTTTAAATTTTTCTACAAAGAAAGTGGATATTCTATTATTATTAATTCGATTCCCAAAAGTGGAACACATTTTGCTGAACAATTTTTTATCAATATAAATGAAGTAAAAAACTTTGATTACTTTATTGCCCAACAACCAACTTTCCCGCACAGGGTAAGAAGTGAGAAAAAAATGAAATCAATGGTTTCAAATATTAAAAATGCAGAGCTAGTAAGAGCCCACATTCACTATTCTGATAAAATTAATTCACTTCTATTTAAAAAAAACATCTTGATGATTTTTATTTATAGAGATCCAAGAGATATTGCGATATCAGAAGCATACTATCTGTATAGTATGAATAAATTTCATTCAGCCCACAAATATTTTAAAAAAGAAAAAACTCATAAAGATAGATTAAAATTATCAATAGAAGGAATTAATAGTACCAGGATTGATTTCAAAAATATAGGGGGACGTATTAATCCATATATTGAATGGAAAACAAAAAAATTAGACAATGTTTTGGCACTTAGTTTCGAAGAAATGAAAAATGATATTGACCGAGTTATATATTTAATATATAATTTTCTTTTAGAGAAAGAATTTTTTAAAAATAAAAATATCTCGCTAGAAATTTTTTCAAAAAAAGTAAAAAAATCAATCAATCCGAAAAAATCACATACATTTAGAAAAGGAAAAACTGAGAAATGGAAATCAGAATTTGATAGTGTATTATTAGATATATTTTATAAAAATGATAGAAATGTTACTGAAAAATTAGGTTATAAAAAATGATAAGAATTTTTGAAATACTTTTTTCTATTTCTGTAATAATTGTAGGCCTACCAATCTTTCTTGGAATATCATTATTAATTCTTTTATATGATGGGTTTCCAATTTTTTTTAAACATGACAGAATTGGAAAAGATGGCAAGATCATTAAAGTGTATAAATTTAGAAGCATGATTAAAAATGCTGAAGAGGTGCTAAAAAAAGATAAAGAATTATATAAAGAATATGTAAAAAACGATTTTAAAATAAGTGCAGAGAAAGATCCAAGAATAATGCCATTTGGAAAATTTCTTAGAAAAAGCAGTTTAGACGAAATACCACAATTTATTAATGTCATTATTGGAAATATGTCTATAGTAGGCCCTAGACCAGTTGTAAAAGATGAACTTGAAACCCTTTATAAAGAAAATCAAAATATTTATAAATCAGTTAATCCAGGGATAACTGGTTTATGGCAAATCAGTGGGAGATCAAACATTAAAGGACAAGAAAGAGTCAAGCTAGATATTGAAACAATAAAAAAGAAGTCACTTGTTTTTGATTGTTATATTATAATAATGACTTTTTTTGAAGTTTTAAGAAGAAGGGGGGCATTTTAAACTAAAAAAATAAATGACCTTTAATTTTTAATAGTTTATAAAAAGTTTGATAACTTATTTTTTTACGATTCTTAATAATATATTTCCTATCATTATATAGCAATTTAAATGCATCTGAAACGGTTAAAATGCTTCCACTTAAATACATAAACTGCAATGATCGTAAAATAACATATGATACGATTGAAAAGATTGGCAAATTTAAAAAAGACACTTTCAATCTGTGAGCTAATCTTATAGCAAATAAACTTCTGTCGGGAATACGAGCAGAAGGGGTCTTAATATGATGAAGAAGCAAATTAGGATCAAAAATAATATGATAACCACTGTCATACACTCTTAAAGATAGATCTGACTCTTCACTGCCATATGGAAAAAAGTCTTTATAAAATTTCAATTTTTTTATTTTTTCCATATTAAATGCATGGCCGGCACCTATAAACCAAGCAGATTTTTTTGGGGATTTAATTGGTTTTTTTTTGTTAAAAAAAGGACGTTCTTCTCTTCTAAATTCTGTACCAGTGCTATTAGAAACAATATTGAAAGCAACAATAGCACAATCAGGATCTTCAAAATGATTATTAATAGATTCTATAAAATTATCAACAAGGAATTCAATATCATCATCAATTTCAATTACAAATTTTGTATTACACTTCTGCAAAGCAAAATTTCTTCCTCCACTTACACCTAAATTTTTTTCAAGAAAATAATATTCAGAGCAATATTTTTGAGCTAATAGTTTATTTTTATTTTTATGTTTTTCAGAAGATCCATTATCAACAATAATAATATTATGTGAAAAAATATCAACCTTCTTAGACAGCTTATCTAAAGTTAATTCCAAATCATCAGAACGATTCATTGTTATAATAGAAAATGTAAAATTAGTGTTCATTATTTTTTTCAAAAATAAAATATTCTTTAAACCATTCTAAAGATATCATTTTACCTTTATCAAAATTAAAATTTAATTTGTAATTAAAATCTGAATTAAAATTTTTGCTCTTATAAAAAACATTTCTTGAAACCAAATCAAGTTCATTTAAATTAAGATTGGTTGTCAATACTGATTGTGATTTTTTAAATACATTTTTAACGATAGAATTTGAATTGGCTACATTTAATATTAATTGTTTAAAATTTTTTAATAAAAAAAGTGCAAAAGACTTAAGATAGTCTAAAAAAAATAGCTTATTTCTTATTAAAAAATGATTTTGGAGTTTTAACTTGGTATCATTTAATTGTTGAGAATAGAAATCATAGTATTGATACCATGATAATTTTTCATTAAATGAGATATTATATATTTTATTATTAGTATTCCTATTTTTAAGTGCTTCGATACAAATTCTACTTAAATCAGAGACATAAATTAAATTACATTGACTATCAAGGCTCTTGGATGTTAAACTGAAATTTCGAGTTAAAACTCTTTTACAAATTCGGTTAACCCACAACTCACTATCAGGCCCATATATAATTGCAGGCCTTAGAATAGTAATGGCCTGACCGCTATTTATAAAATTATAACATATTTCTTCTGATTTTAGTTTACTTTTCCCATATGGAGTGATCGGTTTCTTTTCAGAATCTTCATAAATATCCCCACTAAGCGAACCAAAAACATCTACTGAACTCAAATGTATATATTTTTCAATATTATATTTTCTGCAAGCTTTTAATAAATTTCTTGTGCCGTCTTCAATCACTTCTGCTGATCCTGTTGAACAATTTATTATATAATCAATTTCATTTAAAATATCATTAATAATATCAGATGTGATATCAATTATAATTTTTTTTGAATTTATTGTACAAACTCTATAGGCGCTATTCTGAGAAGATATACCACAGTAAACTTCATAGTTATGACTAATTAATTCTTTCACAAGATTAAAACCAACAAAGCCATTTGAACCAATAACTAAAACTTTATTTTTCATTAAAATCTTTCACCCATATTATAAAGATCTTCAATTAAATGAACAGATTGATAAATATCTGTAGACAAAATTGAATTCGATTCTTGATGATTTATTTCTTTCAAAAAAGACCTGATAACATCATTTGACATTTGACCAAATTGAGTTCGAATTGGAAAAGCAGTAATATTCTTCTTTTTATTCCCACTTTCATATGAAAAAAAGTTAAAAGAACTCACTCCAATACTAAAGATACCTTTATCTGTAATTATTTCTATTTCATTCGATAGCTTGTATACCCAACTGATAATCATTCGTATTATAGTATCATTTGATTTTAAAACTATTTTACAATGAGACTCAGGTGAAGTATTGTTATAAGAGTTATGCTTAAATGAAAATGGAGTCAATTCTCTAAAATCTGTTAAAAAATTGATTATGTTAATTACATGTGGACCACGATCTAGCAAAACACCACGATTGCCTTTAAAATAAAAACCAGACTTTGAATCCCAACCAAAAGGATCTCCTTCAAAAATATTGATTTCTTTTATTTTATGATTTTTAAGTTTTGTTTTTAACTTTATAATTGAAGGGAAAAATCTTCTTGTATGGTTGCCGCACAAGACCACATTATTTTCTTTTGATAGTTTATTAAGTGCATTCATTTGATTTTTTGTGATTGCAATAGGTTTTTCACTTAATACATTAATTTTTTTACTTAAAAGTAATGATGTTATTTGGAAGCTATGTTGAAATGGAACCGCAACAATTGCTGAATCTATTTCTTCTGGTATCAAATCAAGATTATTGACAAATTTATTAATTCCAAAGCAAAGACCTAAATCATTAGCATTTTTTTCATTAATATCATGTAAATATATATTTTTTTTGGGTAAAAATTTTAACAATGCTGGTAAATGAAATGATTCAGCAATTTGGCCACATCCTATTATTAATATTTTATTTTGATATTTCATTTTGTTTTTTGCTATAGGCGTTAAAAATAAACCCTAAAATGATAGAGAAATATATGCTAATAATTCTTATACCACCAATTTTAAATTCAACAAAAAGATTCCCAATAAAAAATATTATCATCACTAGTTGGATATAGTTATAGAAATTAAGTCGTGATTTGATGTGTTGATTATAAATTTTCAACTGAGAGCCAAAATATAAAATGCTAAGTAATATTCCACTGTTAGCTAATGTTGATATATAGAGATTGTGTACAGACCTAAATTGAAGTTGAGTCATTTTAAATTCAATATCTGTTAATAATGAATCTCGAATTGCAAATAAATTTTCATACCCGAATCCAAATAAAACTTGGCTAAGATTAAAAGGTATTGAAAGAAAGAATGCAATAATAAATTCTCTTCCAGATAAACCTTTTTCTAGTCGCAATATTTGATTAAGGGATTCTATATTATATAAATCAAAAAAGAATAGTGATGCAATAAGCATAGAGAATAAAATTAAAAATAAGGTTTTGGATATATACTTTTTATGAATAATAAATAAAAGAAAACAAATTAGAAGTAATAAGTATGCAGTTCTAGAAAATGATATAAAAACACCAACAAATAACAATACCAAATAAGGTAAATTTCTTAATGTAATTTTATTTAGCAATGTAGATATGACAAAAAGTAAAACACCTGATATACCAAATGAAATTGGATGTTCCAGTAATCCTGCAGTATTTTTAAAAATACCAAAACTATATCCTTCAATTATTTTTGTTGGTGCTAATATATTAATACTTAAGATTCCTAAAGAATCAACAATGCCAACAAATAGAGATATATTAAGTAGATAAAAAATAAAATAATTAATTTTGATAAAATCGTTATCATTATTAATTATTTTTGAAAATAAAAAAATACAAAGTATTGCTGATAAAGAAGATGACATAGATAAAAACAAAGGCATTAATGCTATCTTGTGATAAAATGCTTGAAGCAAAAAATCAAAAATGTAAAAAATAAATAAGTATTTAAAGAAAGAGAAAAATGAGTAAATCTCCTTTATTTTTGTTTTATTAATATAATAACATGATGCAAAAAATAGACAAACTAAAAATAAAGCGTAAAAAATAAAATAGGCAGTCTCATTGCTTCTGATCAAATAAAATGAGTTTAAAAATGAAAAGGATAAGAAAAAATAAGCTAGAAATAAGTTAATTTTCACTAAATTTAATCCAGAAATATTTTATTGAAATTGATATTTTTTGCCCCTTTAATTGTGCTCTTAGGACTACAGTTATAAACTTTAACACCATTTGAAATTAAAAATTCTGTAGCAAACTCTATAGCTGATTTCATTCTATCGGTCTTTGGCAAATGCCATTTTTTTCCCTTCCCATACATATCTCCAACATGGTTGCTATTATCTTCTGTTGAAGTAACAACATTGCCTTCTATCTTAGCAGATTTAGGAATACTGTAGGATAAATCTACTCCAAGCAAATAAATTTCTTTAAATCCTAAGTAATATGCAATTTGCATACTTAAATAAACAACGGTCCCACCCCAATAAGCTTTATCTTGAATATTATTTGAAAATTTAAAATCTAAACTTTCATGATCATTATCTTTTGCTGAATCTAGATAGGAATAATCAAAATTTATATAATTCACATTCTTTCTTGGTTTTATAAACTTTTTTAATCTATAAGGAACAATTAAATCAACATCAAAAATCTTATTTAATTCCTCTTTATTGTCTTCAGCTACTAGAATATCTTCAACTACATACAGACTAGGATGAAAGTCATAATTTTTATTAATAGAATAAAAAGTGTTATGAACTATAGTAAAATGATTTAGTAATAAATTAAGATTTTGATTTCCAATTGACGGACCAGATCCAATAATAAAACATTTTTTATGATTTTTTTTAGAGCTCTTCAAGGCATTTATTTTTTTAGGACTTATAGATTTAATAAAATTATATCTAACTTGAATATCAATTAGTCTTTGTACTATTTTCTTTATTAATACTTTAAGAGATTTAGGAATTATTTTTATAACATTTTTTTTAAGCATTTCATTCAATCTATTTTTTTGACTTCAATTCTTCATAGAACATATGATATATTTCTTTTAAGTATGAGTATTTTGGATAAAATAATGAAATTATTGAAAAACTTTTATCTTTTATCGAATGAAGAAGAATAATTTGTATGATAGTACCAATAGAATAAGAGAATAATAAAGTAGCTGCGGCGCCTAAAGCGCCATAAGTAGGTATGATTATAATATTCATAAAAATATTAGATAACCCGATCACCGTTAAAAGAATTGAAATGGTTTTATATCTATTCTTATAAATCCAAAAACTAGATAAAAAGAACTGAGGGGCTTGAAAAAGTGAAGCAATAGCTAAAATCTTTATTACTTTAATTGATTCAAAGTATTCGTCACCTTTCAAATAAAATGCTAGAAAAGGAGCGATCATAAATATAATAACAGCCTGAATAAAACAAACTAAGTAAGTTATACTAGAAACTTTAATATAATCTTTACTTTCAAAAAAAGATTTTTCATTTGTTCTTGACAATAAATACCATGAAACAGCTCCTGGAAGTATTACCAAAATTTGATAAAAAATAAAAGCAAACCCATAGTAGGCTAATTGAATATTAGTAGAGAGAAATCCAAGCATTAATGAGTTAGATCTCATCAATACAAATCCAAAAAACCTATAAAAATAAAGGGAAGAAAAATCGTTAAAAAATTGAATTTTTTTAGGTATTTGTGCTGAATTAAGATTTTGATTTTTTAAACTATATAAATAAATAAATAGCATTGAGGAGATTCTTAGTAAAAAAAGGATTATAATATTTTCAATATTTAAAAGATTAAGATAAGATAAAATAAATATCCCGGACAACCAGATGATTGATTCGAACACCTTTGCTCCTTCTGAAATCTTATAAGATTTATTTGCTCTGTAAATTGTGTCCAAAAGTATTGAAGTAATATTTACAATAAAAATAAGAACTCCAAAAAAAAGTAATCTACTGTTCCACAAAGTAAGTGGATTGTCAAAATATCTCAGAAAAACATAAAATATAGCGACACCTAATAATGAAATGAGGGACCAATATTGAATCCCTTTATTAATAACATGTTTATAATCCAAATCAGGATTAGAAAAATACTTTGTGAATAATGTTGGAGAAGGCCCAATTAATAGAGTAATTAAAAATAATAAAAAAGTATTAAAGAAAACAAATTCTGCAAAATGGTCTATAGATAAATATTTTACTAAAATCAAAGATGATGATAGTATAAAAAAAGATCTAAAATATTTTCCTAAAACGACATTGATCATTTAGAAATTTTTTCACACTCTTCAATTTTTTTCATTGTGTTTTTCCAATTATCAAATCTAACACCTTTATCATCAATATAAAACTTTGCATTTGGTTTTCCCCAGACAATCCTATCTATATATTTGAGTAAATTTTTTCTCTCTAGCCAATCAGTAATTAGTGTAATTCCATCTTTACCATTTATAAGAGGCCTATCTGGATTAGCTTTGCAGGTAAAGATAACAATCTTATATTTTTTGCTCAAAAGATTCAAAGATGAATGAACGCCTTCTATTTCTTCATCATATATAGTACCATCATGAAATCCTTTTCTACTTTTATGTATTACTCCATCAAAGTCGATAGCAATGGTTTTTTCGTCATTATTATTGATATTTTTAATAAATTTTTTCATATAATCTAGGCTATTCAGTATGTTGACATTAATTAAATTTTTTAGATTACGATTAATTTTTATTCAAAATCTTTAAAACTTTTTCTACATCGTCTTCAATATCAACTGCTTGTGTATCACTAAAAGTTTCTAACATTCTTACTTTTGTACCTATTTCTAAAAAACGTAAAATTTCAATATCTTCTTTCCATTCTATTTCAGTTTTTCCATTTTTTAATCCATACTCATAGAAACTAAGTAGTTCATTTCTAGTAAATCCATAAATACAAACTTGTTTATATATTTTTCTAGAATATCCACTTTTTGTGCCTGGTATTGGACTTCTAGACATATAAACTAAATTATTGTCTGAATCAAAAACAACTTTTGGAATATTGCGATTTGAAGCTTCTTTTGGATTAAGCATACTAAAACAATTAATTACTCTATCAGGATATTTTAATTTCTCATCAATAACTTTTTGGATATCATCTGGGTTTAATAATGGTTCATCGCCTTGGATATTAATAATAATATCACTATCAATTTCCTGTGCAGCTTCGCAAACCCTATCAGTGCCTGTTAAGCAGTTATCTGAAGTTAGAATCACATTGTAATCATAATCATCAACTACGCTTGCTATTCTACTATCTTCAGTAGCAATATAAATATTTTCTTTTGGAATCACTTTTGCTGCAATATCAGCTACCCTAATAATCATTGGGGTGCCGTCGATATCAATAATTGGTTTGCCAGGGAAACGGCTTGATTTATATCTTGCTGGGATTACAACGCTAATTGATTTTTCTGATAGTGAATGTATTTTTTCTCTATTAAAAAGATGTCTATCCTTTTTAGATGATAATTCTTGTAATGTTTTTTGTATTCTAAGATCTGAAATATGATATGATTGCAATTCTTGAGGATAAGATGGATGAATTTCATTCATCCCAGAATACATATAATTTGGATTCCAGCCCCAACTGTTCTTTGCTTTTAATGGAACAAATCTTCTTTGAATAAAATCTAATAAATCATTGGTTGGATTATTTTTCATCATTAAATATTGTTCTATTCTTAAATTTCCAGCTCCTCTACCCATTCCTGTGACTGTCCCATCAACAATATCAGTTCCTAAATATTCAGCTTGAAGAGTATTCGGAAATGATAAACCTAAATTGTTATGAGGGTGAAAACCTAAAATTTTATTATGTTTCTTACAGGTTTCTTTAAATAATTTGAATAATTTATCTAGCTTTTTACCATATAAAGATCCTAATGAATCTGCGACATAAATTATATCTACATCAGAGTTGCCCATTTTTTTTAAAGCTTTCTCAACTTCACTGCTTTTTAGTGTTGCAACTTTCATAAGATTGATAGTTGTTTCATAGCCAGCTTTTTTAATCAGCTTGACTAATTCTATTGTCTCATCTAATGTATCATAGTTTGTAGCTAGTCGGCAAAGCGAGAATGGGGATTTGTTTTTTTCTTTAACTACTTCTAAATCAAAAAGTAATTTTTCATTTATTTTATTATCTTCAAGAAAATCTTTTGTATCAATCATAAATGCTAATTTTGCACTATAATCAACATCTTTTAATAATTTAAATATAAACTGATCATTACATTTTCTAAATCTTCCCCCCTTAACAGGAGACTTATAACCTAGCTCTATATAGTCAACGCCAGATTTATCTAGTGCTAGCACCATTTCTTGAACTAATTTGTTATCAAATTCCCAATTTGTGTAATAACCGCCATCTCTTAAAGTGCAATCTAAAATCATTAATCTATCTCCATTGATATTAAAAAAATCATTTTATTTTCTTGATACAAATTCACGTTTAATTCATTAAAACCATTTATTTCTATTTGAATATAATTCCAAAAACAGAACTATTATAAAGTTTAGCATAAGCAAAATTACAAGATAGGAAAAAAACTTTGGACTCGATTGATAGTGAGATATCTCAGATGAATCTAGAAGAAATAGTGGGTATGTATCATTCTTCTCGTCAAGCTTTGATTGCTCTAATTGGCTTGACAATGAATTAAATAACTGTGTGTTGCTTGAAAGGTATCTTTGTAATCTTGATTCTTCAATTATTAAAGTTGGAGAACTGTCTATAGACTTATTTTTTTCATAGAAACTAATTAGATTGCTTTCAGATTCTTCGAGTTGTTTCTTTATTTCAGTCAATCTTTTCTGAGTAAATTCTTTTCTCTCTTTCGCTTTAAAGCTTGAAATATTGATTGAATAATCAATGACCGATTCATAAATATTTTCTAATAATTGTTTAGAAAGTTCAGAGCTTTCCGTTTCAACAAATATAGTTTGCAATCCACTTCTTCTTTCTTCTTTGAAAGAAATTTTATTACTTAACTTAATGATAACAAATTCTCTTTTTTTCTCATAGTCTTCTATTAATGGATTATACATTATTCGTCTATTAATAGATTGTAAAAAAGATTTTGGATTTATATAGAATAGCTTGTTATAATTTTCTCCCCAAAAATCAATTAAATCAGTTTCATTCATTTCAATGATATAACTTTTTTCGATCAACTCATTTAATAATTTTCTAGATTCAAGATAATCCTCAACGCTAAACTTGATGCTTGTATCTAAAGATGACAACCCTACAGAGCTTAAAATAGGAGAAAAGCTAGAATCTGACGTATCAGCATAATTTGAATAAAACGAAATTTTTGATTGATAGCTTGGAGTAGCAATTAGGAAAAAATATACTAAAAATATAACGAAGGATATACAATAGGTTAATTTGTATTTCCTTAAAACATGTAAAGCTAGCAAGTAGCTATTATAAAAGTTTATTTTTTCTTGATCTATAATTTTATTACTCAACTGCTCTCCCTTTTAATAATTCCCAATCTTTTTCTTTTCTATCAATTTTAGAGTTCCTTTGCCAAACAGAATTTAACAAAACACTCTCTACATTGTTAGAATTAAAAAATGATATTAATGCTAACAAGTCTTTAGGCAAGCAACTCCCTCCAAATCCATATTTTCCATCTGGTCCAGGCACTGATAAGTGAGAATTACCTATTCTATCATCTTTAATTGCTGTTTTAACAACAAGATCATAATCAATATTCATTTTTTTACATAAAATAAAAATTTCATTTGCAAAGGAAACTTTAGTAGCCAAAAAAGCATTAGAAAAATATTTTACCATCTCAGATTCTTCATAAGATAAAATAATAATTTCAGCGTCTGGGAAAGATATAGAGTATAAATTTTTTATTTCTGAAACATATTCACCACCAAGAATAATTCTTTTTTGATTTAAAAAATCATCATTAAAGTTTGCTTCTGTTAAAAATTCTGGATTAAATACAATGTTGAGCTCTTCATATTTATCAGAAAAATTTCTTGATGAACCTGGTATTATAGTGGATTTGATTACAATAGTCTTCTCTCTATTCAAATCATTATCAACAATGATATTATTTATTTCATTTAATACACCATTAATAATATCTGTATTACATGTTCCATCTTTCTTCATTGGTGTAGGCAAACAAATGAAAATAATGTTAGACTCTATAATCAAAGAATCGAGATTTTTTTCTGTGCAATTTTTATTTATATCAAATGTATATAAATCATATTTTGATATAAAACAATTTTTGATAGCCTTGCCAACATAACCAAGTCCAATTATTCCTATTTTATAATCTGTCATATAAAATTAATCTTTCAAATTATATATATTAATCTTAAATAAGTCTAAAATATTTTGAAACTTATTTAAATCTTGATAAGAAAATTTTTCTTTCCATCTTTCGATAATATAACTTTTATCTTTTGATTTAAACATTTTCTTTGATTTATTAGAAGTGGTCATTGATGGTTGATTTATAAATTTTTCTTTTAAAATCTTCTCTCCAATAAATTGTTCTATTTTTTGAAATTCTAATTCAAAATCTAAAACCAAGTCTTCATATTTAATTAAAAGAATATTTTTGTTAGGTAAAATTCTTAAAACTGGTAAATTTTCCAAAATCCAAGATAGAAATAATTTATCAAAATATTGATCATTTTTACTAGTTTCAATCATGAATTTTTTCATCTCTAAATTTATATATCTATCTAAAAATTTTGCATCATCTAAAAATTTACTGATATACACTTTTCCTTTAACATCTGTCTTATTTACTATAGATAAACATTGAGCCAAAGGGTTTCTAATGAGATAGATAAATTTTTCTTCAGGAAATTCTTTTAAAAGAGAATGAATAAATATTTTAGGCGAATGAGTCTTTATGACTGTCGTGTCCGTAAAAAAATAAAATTCTTTTGAAAAAAAATTCCATTGTTCTTGGCATTTTATTGAATTGGAATATAGTATTTTTTTAAAGAAATTGGTTACATCACTAGAGTCTCTACCAAATCTAGGAAATCCATCTACTAATATTTTATTTGAATAATGTCTACTATTGATTAAATCACTATAACCAACATTATAAGGTTCTAATACAAATTTCGTATTTTTTCTTAAACTTAAAGCTTGTGTGATCCAGGTTCCTCCGCTTCTGCGCGATGTTAAAAGAAAAATATTTTTTTTATTATCATTATACTTGTGAAATTTTATATTCCATATTAGATGTTTAATAAGATATTTTAAATTAAGATAAATTAATCTATTAAAACTAAGGGTTGTATACTTAGAATATTGAATCATTTTAAAATGCAATATATGTATATTTTTTTAAAAAATACTAATAAAATAAGGGCCCATAGCTCAATTGGTTAGAGCAACGGACTCATAATCCG
>CEUY01488271.1_pt1 | contig 16151 bp, 13 predicted proteins | sample 361481 | NCBI WGS metagenome assembly CEUY01 (sample SAMEA2622737, study PRJEB7988) | marine metagenome | isolation source: saline water (ENVO:00002010), including
AAATGATTATGAGTCATCTACTCTAACCAACTGAGCTATAGGACCTAACATTATTAACAAAAGAGTTTTTGTAAATAACGTTTCAAAAATAGTATAAATTTCTTTTATGAGATTGAAAAAAATATCCATTATGAAATAGTCAAAAATCAAATTAAAGATTAGTTAATCTCAATATGTAAGTTTTTTAAGTATCTTCAAATCATCATCAAATTAATTATGCATTACAAGTCTCTTCTTTTTATCATTTTCATTTTTACATATACCCAGTTAATTGGTCAAACAATTATAGACACCGAGGCAAGTTTAAAAAAAATTGATACTGCTTTTCATGTTTTTGGAAACTTCATGGGGGATAAAAAAACAGGAAATTTTGATTTTACTTTACTCAGGGCAGATTTAACTTTAGGCTCTAGAGTTAATAATAATCTGTTTAGGTTAACTTATTCGCATTCTAGTTCAAGATTTAATGGAAATACATTTGAAAAAAACACTGTTGGACAATTTAGGTGGAATCATATCCTAAATGAAAACCATAGTTTGTTTATGTTTTTTCAAAGTGGTAATAGTATACGATCCTTTATTGATCAAAGAACACTTTTTGGTGTTGGGTTAAGACAGCATCTTTATAAAAAGGACAAAAATTATTTTGACATTGCAATAGGTCCTTTTCATGAATATGAAGAATATCCTTCATATAATTTTGAAAATATTACTTACCCTGAATCATCACAAAAGACTGTGCGGATTTCATTTAATGTTTTTTCATCAATAAAATTGTTTGAAAATGTAACTTCTGCGACAACATTATACAGTCAATGGAAATATAATGAGATAGGTGATGTTAGGGTTTTTGCTAATCAATATTTAAGATTTAAAATAAATAAAAGATTAAGTACTTATATAAGATATGTTGTGCGTTACAGATCTATTAACTATATTAGGCCACTCAAAAATGATACTGATTTTATGTATGGCTTAGAAATAAGTATTTAAATAATATGAAAACAAGAGAAAGAGTTGATGACTTTTGGGAACTAATTAAATACAACTATGATCAACTAAGGTTTGCCGAGGTTAAGTCTAGTGTGGTGTTTTCTATATATACTTTGTTTTTTTCTGCTGCTTATACTATAGATGTTTTAGACGAAGAAAATGTATACGATATACAATTTAATACAATTGGGGATTACTTAGGATTAATTATTTTACTCCCAGCTGTTTATTTTACTCTACATTCAATTATTTCTTGTGTTCGTTGTTTTCTTCCTAGATTTGATAAATCTGATTTAAAATCTCCTTTATTTTTTGGAGATATCGCAATGGACAACAAAGACTTTTCAGAATACTATCAAAAGTTAAAATCACTACGAGACAGATCTTTGGAATATGAAAAACACCTTTCACATATGGCTTATGTGACTGGTAAAATTGCATTTGCAAAATTTAATCATGTAAACACCGCTATTAAATCTCTAATGAAATCTATAGCGTTATTTGTAATATACATAATAAGCCTATATATAATACGTTAATTAAATCTTACTAAAAAATGAAAAAGCTAATAATTTTATTGATTACAACCATAACATTAATTTCTTGCTCTGAAACTAAACAGGCCGAAAGAATACCATGGACTTCTTCTTCAGAAGAAGCAAAATTGTTATTTGAAGAATTTCTTACAAATTGGGAAAAGCGTCAGTGGAATCCTGAAAAACAGGAAGCACTTTTTGATTCAATAGTTAAATTAGATCCAAGTTTTTATGTAGTAAAGCTATATAATGGATTTAAAGACGCTGAGGAAAGAAGAGCTCTTGTCCGTCTTGCATATAATAATAGAGATAAAGCAAGCGATCTCGAGGCGCGTATTATAGAAGCTAACTATGAAAGTAGAATTAATGGGAGTATAATTCGACAAGATCAAATAATGGACTCTTTAATTATAGATTATCCAGAATATTATCAGCTTCGAATAATGTCAGGAGATGTAAAAAATGGATTAGATGTAAAAGCTGGCCAAAAAAGATGGGAAGAAGCGCTTGAAATTAATCCAAATTCTTTTGAAGCCTATGTTAATTTAGCTTTTTTACATTTTCCAACTGGCAACAACTTTTATATGCTTGCTACTGATGAACGAGATTTAGAAAAGGCGGAAAAACTTCTAAATCAAGCTAAAGCTGTTCTCCCAGAAAGTTCAAGGCCCTCCAGGTTTTTAGGAAACGTTTATCGTGCACAAAGTGAGTTTGAAAAGGCCTTAGCAGCATATAAAGAATCTCTAGAGATTATTGCTGAATTTGAAGCGGGCGATAAAAGTGATCCATATGCAAATTCTCTATTAATGGTGGGGCATGTTTATACTTTCCAGGGGCAGTATGAGGAGGCTAGAAAATTCTATGATCAGGCAATTACAATCTCTAATGAGTATTGGAAAGTTGCAATTAACGAATTAAAATCTCACACATATATGTACCAAAAGAATTTTGCAGATGCTATTTTCCTTCTTTCTGAAGTGCAAGAACAAGTAAAGGAATTTGATATTGACGAAGTTCAAAAAATAAACTACACAATAGGCTTAGAGTTTCAAAAGTTCTTAGCTTTTGGTCATAGTCAAAAACAAGAAGAAACTCAAGGTTCTGTTAATAAAATCAAAGAATTAAGAGCTGAGCGTTCTGACATTTTTATGGCTACTGCCGAAGATGAAAATGAAAGAGAAAGAATTGTCTCTAATATGACCCAACAAAATATGGCTGCAGATATTTGGTATAATATTTTATTTGGAAATTACGAAGATGCTAGAGGGCAAATAAGTGAATTTAAAAATATGTCTGAAAAACAACTCGAATTCAATCCAAATGCTATGAATGGTTATTACAAATTTTCTGGGTATTTAAACTTGATGGAAGGCAACCCTCAAGAATCTATAGATGCTTATTCTAATCTTTCAAAAGTTGAGATGACTGGTGATAGTTATCATTCATATTTTTTAGCTCTAGCTAAAAAAGCTATTGGACAAGAAGAAGAAAGCAAAGAAGTTTTTGTTGCTCTTGCAAATGATAATTTTGCAACCTGGCAAAATGCTATAATTAAAAATCTAGCAAAAGCTCAAATAGAAACAAACCTATAATCTTTGTATAAATGAGATTATTAATAAGATTTTATTTTCTTATTTTTTGCTTCTCAGTTCAATCCCAAATTCAACCTGTTGGGCTTGAACTAAGCTCTGATAATGTTGAAGATGTTATTAAACAAAATAATGGGTTATTATGGGTAGGGACTGATGAAGGGCTTAATGTTTTCTATGATGATGAAAAACATGTTTTCTATTCAAGTATTCAAGATTCATTAAGCTTATTAAATTCTAAGATTAATAAGATAGCTTTAAGCTCAAAAAATAATCTTATAGTTCTTACTCAAGACGGGCTAAGTGTTTTTGATTCTGATAAATTTAGTTTTAGGCAAATAAATTTTGCCTCTCGGCCAACATCTGTTATAGAGGATCCAACAAATGGAAGTTTTTGGATTTCAACAGAAAATTCAGGTTATTATTTATTAAACAATTTATTTGAAATTGAAGGTCATTTTACATTTGATCCATTAAACCCTCTTTCAATTTCAACTTCTAATCTTAGTAATAGTAATAAAAATACTATTATTGTTTCTGAGGAGTCAAAAGTTTATATTTCAACATTAAATGGATTTAATATTTATGACAAAAGGCTTAAGACTTTTAAGCGTTATTTCAAGGGAAATAAGTCAACCTTAACCAGCAATGATTTAATTGGCTTAAAGGCTATAGGTGATTATATAATAATAGCTAGTCCAAATGAAGTCGTGGTTTTTGATAAAGAAAAATCTAGTTTTGAAAAAATCTTTTCTCCCTCTTCAGAAATAACCTCTTTCATATCAATTGGTGAAAACCCTCCAGTTTTAAGTACACAAAATCAAGATTATGAGTTGGTGATGGAAGATGGGGTGCCTGCTTTTAATGAAATAAAAAATAAAATTATTTCTATTGGGAATAATATAACCGTTACTGATAATACATTTTTATTTTGGAAAAAGGGGTCTTCAGAAATTAAACAAACAGACTATAATTATGAAAACAAAGTTATTTATAATATTGATGGGGTAATTAATTCTGTTCGTTATAATAATAATGAGATTTATATTGGCACTAATCAAGGAGTTAAAACTATCCAAAAACAATTTACCTCAGTAATTCAATTGAATAGTTTTAAAAGCTCTGACTTTTTTTACACCTATAACAACCAATATGTTAATATCTATAATAACACTATTGAAGCTGGTGTTTATATTAATGACGAAAAAAGAACAACTTTTAAAAAGAATTATCGATATGATTTTTCCGAAATGGTTTTTGAAACAAAAGGAGAATTTGTTTTAATCGCAAAAGACAACCTATCTGTTTTTAATCTAGATAAACAAAGTTTTCGTTCTAATGTTTTATCAAAAATTGATTTTAAAAATTTATCCGTAAATAATTTAAAAAACATTCATGATATAGTTTATGCATCCCATTCTGATGGTGTATTTGAAATTCCATTAAATCTAATTAGTGAATCTAATCAAGAGACTTCAGAAATTATTTTCTATGATTACAATGAGCTTTTAAACAAAGATGTTCCTAGAGGATTTAATGATATGGAAAAAGTAGGTGGTCTTCTTTTTGTAACAAATAGTCAATCAGGACTAATGCTTTATGAAAAAAACTTTAACTCTTTTAAAAGGAACTTCAAATATAATGGTGATTCCAAAACTACTCTTGCCTCGTCTACACCTACAAAACTAATGTACAACGCTGAAGAAAATGAATTATACATTGGAACTATTGGGTCTGGATTATTTAAGTATAATTTAGCAAGTGAAAGGTTTTCTAACCTAGATGTTAATAGTGGTTTGCTTTCCAATAATGTTTATGATTTTTTAAATACCCCTAGCAGGCTTTTTATTCAATCTGGAACTGGTATAAACTTTATTGAAGGTAGTCTTATAAAAAACATTAACTCAGAAGATGGATTAATTGCTGATCTTTTTCATAAAGAGTCTTTACATAAATTTGGAAATAATATATTTATTTCTGGCAAAGAGTCTATACAGTCTTTTTCAATAAGCTCATTAAAAGATAAACAAGAGGATTTTAGAATCTCTGTTTTTAATGCTATAGGAATCGATGAATTTAATAACAGCTCTGTTATTCCTTATGAAAATGGTGTCTTTAATATTGACTATAAAACTAAAACACTAATAGTTGATCTTTTTCCTGATCAACCATATAAATTTAATCAAGTTCAATATTTTATATCCAAAACTGAGAATGAAAAAGATATAATTAAAAATGGCTATAACAATAAAATTCAATTAAACGCATTGCCTTATTACACCTCTGAATTAAGTTTTTTTGCGATTAATGGAAATGGCCTTAGAAGTGCGAATTCTATCCCTATTAATATTTATAACGCTCCTCCATGGTGGATTAGAGTTGAATCAATAATTGCATATATAATCCTATTAATTCTTTCAATTACTCTGTTTGTGAGATATAAAGAAAGAAAGACAAAAGAAAAAATGGAGGGAGAAAGAAAATCTCAAGAGCTTGAGGAAGCTAGAAAACTCCAAAATAGTTTATTGCCAAAAGTTTTACCCTCGGTAGATGGATTCGAAATAAGCACCTATTTAAAATCTGCAACTGAAATAGGTGGGGATTATTATGATTTCTTTTATAAAGAAGGAGAATATTTCTATGCAATTTGTGGTGATGCAACTGGCCATGGTGTAATCTCTGGAATTATGGTTTCTGTTACAAAAGCTGGTCTTTATGGTGTGCCTATGGGAGAGCCTTCAAAAATTTTAGGCCAATTAAATAGAATTGTTAAAAGGGTTAATTTTGGTAGGCTTCGAATGAGTTTAAGTGTAGCTAAATTTAATAAAAATGTTGTTCAGCTTAGTTCAGCTGCTATGCCCCCTACTTATTATTTTTCTTCTAAGTCGAAAAAAGTAGAAGAAATATTAGTTCCTAATCTTCCTCTAGGAGGCATTGAAAGTGAAAAATTTGATGGAGTAAAAAAAGAGTTTAAGCCTGGTGATGTAATGGTAATGATTTCAGATGGTCTTCCTGAGCTTCCAAACCCTACAAATGATTTATTAGATTATAAAAAGGTTTACGATTGTATAGAGAAGAATGCGGAACGAAGTGCAGAAGAAATAAAAGACGCTTTAGTTGACTTGTCTGATGATTGGGCAAAAGGTAATATGAATCCCGATGATATTACTATTGTGGTAGTTAAAAAAGCAGCTTAATTTTCCTTATAAATCCAATTATCTATTGGTTTTGATTTCCCTTTTACATTAACAGCTTGTTGTTTTTTAAATCCTTTTGAATTCTCTAATTTTTCAAATACACTTTTAGAAATAACAATCTGTCCTGCTTTAGCATGTGAACAGAGTCTTGCGGCAAGATTTACAGCGTCACCTATTACAGTATAATTCATTTGCCTTTCAGAACCAATATTGCCAGATACAACTTTACCATAATTTATTCCAATACCAACATGTAGTTTAGGGAGGTTTTCTTTTTCAATTACTTTATTAAACTTATTAAGAGCTTGCAGCATTGCAATTGCTGAATCTACAGCACTTTGAGAATCATTTTTAGTTCTTAAAGGCACGCCATATAAAACCATTAATTCATCTCCGATTATTTTATCTAAAGTTCCGTTATGAGAAAAAACTACATCAATCATGGTTTGAAAATATGAGTTTAATAGATAAACAACTTCCGTTGGTTTCATTTTTTCAGATAAAGAAGTAAACCCTCTTATATCACAAAAAAGAACACATACTTCGTTTTGAGAACCACCAAGCTCAAGGGATTTATCGTCTTGAAGCAATTCGTCAACAATGTTTTCTGAAACATATTTTTTAAATGTTGATTTAACTTTGTTTATGCTGGAAAGATCTTCAAAAGAAAAAACAATTCCTGATCTTTCATTTTGTTCGTCATAAACTGGGGAAAGGGTTAAATTAATTTCTATTGATTTTTCATCTTTGTCAATTATTTTAAAGTTGTCTTCATAAATAATTTCATTATCTATTTCAGCCTTCTGGATTTTGTCTATTAGTTCAGGATTCTTTTGAAAAACCATAAAATAATGGTTATTTATAATATCATCCCTACCAAAAATTTTTTCAGCAGACTGGTTTACAAATTCAATTTCACCTAAAATATTTATCATAATTATTCCTGTTGTGATTGAAGACATTATGTTCTGCACTAGTTTATTTGAGCTTTTTAAAGAATCAATTAATCTAATATTATCATATGCCAGGCTTACCTTCTTAGTCAAACTATCAAAAAGTCTAAGGTCTTGTTGATTAAAGCGGATTATCCCCTTTCTGCTCTCCTTGTCAAAAAGAATTATAACTCCAACAATTTTATTTTCAGAAATAATCGGGCTTACTATACTGTTTTTTGATGATGCTTTAAGGAGTTCATAAAGATGAGGTTTATCTATTATTTTTGATTGTTTTTCATCATTTAGTTCTTTTAAAATTCCTTTTGTAATACGAATAATCTTTTTTGGCAACTCCTCGTTTAATATGTTTAGCTGTGAAATAACATTAAAAAACCCTGATTTTTCATCTTTCAGTAAAATCATCCCCTTTGAAGAATTAAGAATAGAAAGCATTGTTGCTAGGATGTTTTCAAATAAGTTTTGTTTTATTTCTTCTTGATCATTAATTATCTCTGTAATATCAATTAAAGACTCTATTTCAAGTAACTTATGATTTAATTCTTTATTTGCTTTTGATAATTTCTTCTCAAAATCTTTAGAGGTTAAATAATGTTCAATTTGATTTTTGAAATTTTCAATTAATGAATAATTATAAGGAGAAGGAGGGGTTAAAAATGGAACAAATATTGCTCCTATTACTTTATTATTAGTGTTAATAGGGAATAAAAATGCTTTTTTTGCAGTTCCAAATTTGAATTCTTTCGGTAAATTTTTTGATATTGAGCTGCTAGATTTAATCTCTTGAATATCTCTTACAATGTCTGTGTTTTTATCTATATAATCATTATCAAAAAAATGAAATAAATCAATTGATTTAAAATTTCTTTTTCTTGACCAAAAACTGATTTGTAGGGTTTTTAATTCTTTCTGGGATTTTAAAAAATCAAGCTTTTCCTTGAAGGATTTATTATAAGTAAAATGAAAAGGGTCCAAAATGAATATGTTTATTATGACATACTCTCTATAGCCTCCTCTTGTGAAGAATAAGTCTTACAATATTTTGTTAACCCCATTATCTTGAAGGTTTTTTCAATAATTGGAGCTAATTCACAAAAGGCAAGGTCTCCTTCGATTTCTTGAAGTTCTTCGATAAGTTCAATTAATATAGATGCTCCAATGCTATTAACAATATTTGAACGCTCTAAATTAATTAGAAAAGATTTTGTTCCAGTTTTTATATGTTCTTGAGCTGCATTTTGTATTTCTTCACCAAGATCTTTGTTAAGATATCCTTCAGTAGAAATAACAACCACGCTTCCAATTTTTTCAACGTTAGTTATTTTATTCATTTGTGTTCTTTTTTTTAACCATTGTTAATGTAGTTCCTGTATGGTCTGACTCAAAATCCACAGAATCCATTAATTCTTTTATAAGCATAATACCCCATCCTCTTTTAGGTTCAGAAGATGCTAATTTTTTTTCAATATTGGGTATTTTAATTTTTGAAGAATCAAATCCCTTTCCTTTATCAATTACTTTTATTGTTAATGTTTCATCGTCAATCAAAAAATGTATATATATCTCGCTTTTAGCTTCAGAATGCTCAAATGCATTAATACAGGCCTCTATAAGAGCCATGGAGATTTCTCCTGCCTTTTCTTCAGATAGTTCCATATGCCTTGAAACAACTTCAGCTGTTTGGGTTGCAACAAGTTCCATGTTCTTTAGTATAGGGAGCTTTAATTCTACTGTTGGTTTTTTGCTCATCAAATTTTGCCTTTAAATATGTTTTATGATTTAAATACTCTTTATAGTTTTAAACACATTCGGCAAATTTAAAGAATTTTTAGTTCTCTTTTGAAAGTTTTTAAAATGAATCCTTATTAAAAACTTTATCAGCTCAATCCTTTTAATATTAATCCATTAAATTATGCTTAGTTTTGCTAAATGAATAGTCAAAGTCCTCGTCAAAGAAAAGTTTCCACTCTAATTAAAAAAGAATTGGCTAAAATGTTACAAGAAACTTTGATTAAAGAGGGTATGAAAAATATTTTAGTTTCAATAACAAAAGTAAGTGTTACTGTTGATTTTGCTTTCGCTAAAATATATCTTAGCATTTATCCCACAGGTTCTGCTTTAGATTATCTAGCTCTTTTGAATGAAAACAAGAAAAAAATAAAACATGCTATGGCTATTCGCATGAAAAATCAATTAAGAAAAATGCCTGATCTTTCATTTTTTATAGATGATTCATTAGATTATATTCGTAATATAGAATCCGCATTAAAAAATTCCATTGATCCTATTCAAAATCCGGATTTAACTTCTGGAAAAAAATAACCTGCCTGTGAGCTTTTCTTTTATTATAGCCAAAAGATATTTTTTTTCTAAAAGCACTAAGACGGTTGTTAATAGAATAAATGTTTTTTCTTTAATCGTATTAATTATTTGCTCCACATCTCTGTTAATTGTTTTAAGTGCTTTTGATGGACTTAAAGATTTTGGTTTGTCCTTTTATAAAAAGTTCGATCCTGATTTTCAAATCTTACCTTCATCAGGCAAAACACTATTTATTAATTCTGATAATTGGGAGCAATTCATATCTCATCCAATGATTGATTCTGCAACTAGAGTAATTGAAGAAAAGGTTTTTGTGAGTTTAAAAGAAAAAAATCAGGCTGCATTAATTAGGGGTGTATATCCTGATTATACTTCTGTGAATTCTGTTGATAATCTTATTGCAATTGGTGATTGGATTGACTTCGATGCAAATTCCGTTGTTCTTGGCTATGAATTAGCCTCCTCACTTAATGCAGGTGTTTATGATTATTCTTCTTATTTAGAGCTTTCCGTTCCAAAAAATACTCCTATTAGATTTGGAGATTCTCCGTTTGTTTCAAAACCTGCTTTTGTAAGTGGCCTATATCAAATTAGTGAAGATATAGATAAAAAATATCTTTTTAGCTCTATTAGTTTCGCAAAAAGTTTACTTAATTTTTCTAATGATAGTTATTCTTACATCGCAATTAATACAAATGAAAATTTTTCTGAACCTGCTTTTTTAAATTACCTTAAATCAATATTTGATGATGATGTGATTCTTCAGTCTAGGGAGCAAAAAAACTCTGCTATATATAAAATGATAAAAATTGAAAATTTAGCTATCTACCTTATATTTACTTTGGTTGTCATAATAGGAATGTTTAATATAATTGGAGCTTTAATTATGATGAAAGTAGATAAATCTTCCCAAATTAACCTCTTTTACTCATTGGGTGCATCACCTAAAAGTATAGAAAGAATTTTTTTTCTTGTAGGTTTGTTTATTAGCTTCTCAGGAGCAATTATAGGTACAATATTAGGGGTATGTCTTGTCTTAGTCCAAGATTATAATCCTTTTATTTTTGTTCCAGGAACTGATTTAGCATATCCTGTTTCTCTGCTTTTTAAAAATATTTGTATTGTTATCTCCACTGTCTTATTTCTGGGAGCAATCACATCAGCATGGGCAACCAGGGGGATTGCTAAATCAATCCCTTAAAGCAAAATTGGGATTGAATATTTTTCTAAAATTTCATCAAAAGTGTCAAAAATGTCTTTAGAGATATTAGATGTTACCATTTTTTTTCTATACGATTTAAAATTTGGAATACCTTTAAAATAATTTGAGTAATGTTTTCTCGTTTCTAGTACTCCTAAAATTTCTCCTTTCCATTTAATAGCCATCTCAAGATGAGCTCTAGCGGCTTTAACTCTTTCTGATAAACTTGGAACCACAAAGTCTTGCCCCCCTTTTAGATATGATTTTACTTCATTAAAAAACCATGGATTTCCAATTGCTGCTCTTCCAATCATTGCTCCATCTAGCTGATATTCATCCCTTATTTGTTTAACTCTTTCTGGTGTGTTAATGTCTCCATTTGCAATAACTGGTATGTGCATTCTAGGGTTGGTTTTAACCTGAGCTATTGGTTTCCAATCAGCCTCTCCTTTGTACATTTGTGCTCTAGTCCTTCCGTGGATTGTTATTGCAGCTGCCCCAACATCTTGAAGCCTTTCTGATACTTCAACAATTTTAATGGAGTTGTGATCCCACCCTAATCTTGTTTTTACCGTTATAGGCAATTTTGTTTTCTTAACCATTTCCTTGGTTAGCTTAACCATAAGAGGAATGTCTTTTAAAATCCCAGCTCCAGCTCCTTTGCAAACTACCTTTTTTACTGGACATCCAAAGTTTATATCAATAATGTCTGGCTTTGTTGCTTCAACTATTTCTACTGCCGCTAGCATAGAGTCTAGATTTGCTCCAAAGATCTGAATTCCTATTGGCCTCTCTTTATTATATATATCAAGCTTTTGAACACTTTTAGCGGCATCTCTAATAAGCCCTTCGCTAGATATAAACTCTGTATACATAAGGTCTGCTCCATTTTCTTTACATAATGCTCTGAAAGGAGGATCGCTTACATCTTCCATTGGGGCCAACAATAGAGGAAACTCAGACAGGTTAATATTTCCTATAGTCACAATAAAAATTTTTCAAAATTAATAAAAGCTTAAATGAAGTAAAAGCTTTCTTTGAGTTTTTGAAGTTTTATAAAATAGAATACGAATAGGAATACATTTTGATATCTTTGTTTGCAACAAGAAAATTCTTTAATGAATAATATTCGGAACTTTTGCATTATTGCACATATTGATCATGGCAAAAGTACTCTTGCTGATAGATTGCTTGATTCAACAGGATCTGTTTCTGAAAGAGAAAAACAAGATCAGCTTCTCGATAATATGGATTTAGAAAGAGAACGTGGAATTACAATAAAGTCACATGCTATTCAAATGAATTATACTTATAAAGGAGTAGGTTATGTACTGAATCTTATTGATACTCCTGGCCATGTTGATTTTTCTTATGAGGTTTCTCGGTCTATTGCTGCTTGTGAAGGAGCTTTATTAATAGTTGATGCCGCTCAAAATATTCAAGCTCAAACTATTTCAAATCTCTATTTAGCTTTAGAAAACAATTTGGAAATTATTCCAATTCTTAATAAAGTAGATCTTCCGTCTGCAAGTCCAGAAGAAGTTACTGATGACATTGTTGAATTGTTGGGATGTTCTCGTGAAGATATAATCCCCGCCTCTGGCAAAACTGGGCAAGGAGTCCCTTTAATTTTGGAAGCAATTATCTCTAGGATACCACCCCCAACAGGCAATTCTTCTTCTCCTCTTCAAGCCTTAATTTTTGATTCTATTTATAATCCATTTAGAGGAGTAGAAACCTATTTTAGAGTAATGAACGGCAAAATATATGCAGGTGATAAAATTAAGTTTATAGCTACTGGCAAAGAGTATATAGCTGACGAAGTTGGCTCATTAAAGCTAAAACAAGAGCCTAGATCCTATGTAGGAACAGGCGATGTTGGCTATCTAATTACTGGAATTAAAGATGCTAGTGAGGTGAAAGTTGGTGACACTATTTCAAACCCTAAAGATTCTGGAGTATCTGCAATTTCAGGGTTTGAAGAAGTAAAACCAATGGTTTTTGCAGGTGTTTATCCTGTTGACACAGAAGACTACGAAGACCTTCGGTCTAGCATGGAAAAACTACAATTAAATGATGCTTCTCTCGTATATTCTCCTGAAAGTTCTGCTGCTCTTGGGTTTGGGTTTAGGTGTGGTTTCTTAGGAATGCTTCATTTAGAAATTATACAAGAGCGTTTAGAAAGAGAATTTGGAATGTCTGTTATAACAACTGTTCCTAATGTTTCCTATAAGGCATATATTAAAAAAAATCCAGGTCAATCTATCCCTGTAAATAATCCTTCTGATTTGCCTGACCCTTCTTTATTAGATCGTGTTGAAGAGCCCTATATTAAGGCTTCCATTATAACAAAATCTGATTTTGTGGGAAACATAATGTCTCTTTGTATTGAAAAAAGAGGAATCATAACTAATCAAACATATTTAACTACCGAAAGAGTCGAGCTTACTTTTGATATGCCTTTAGCTGAAATTGTATTTGATTTTTATGACAGATTAAAAACAGTCTCAAAAGGCTATGCCTCTTTTGATTATTCATCTATAGGTCTACGGAGCTCCAAATTAGTCAAACTAGACATTCTGCTGAATGGAAATCCAGTCGATGCTCTTTCTGCTCTTATTAACTCAGAAAATGCATATACTGTTGGAAAAAAGATGTGTGAAAAACTTCGTGAATTAATTCCTAGACAACAATTTGATATTCCAATTCAAGCTGCAATTGGAGCAAAAATTATCTCTCGTGAAACGATAAAGGCCTTAAGAAAAGATGTGACTGCAAAGTGTTATGGCGGAGACATAACAAGGAAAAGAAAATTATTAGAAAAACAAAAAAAGGGAAAAAAGAAAATGAGACAGGTAGGAAGTGTAGAAATTCCTCAACAAGCTTTTATGGCGGTTTTAAAGCTAAACGAGTAAAATTCTCTTATTTTTTGTATATTATTTAAAATCATACACTTTTGAAAAAATCACGATTTAAAAATATCTTAATCGGATTTGCTTTTTCACCCAATCTTAAAGCTAATGTCTTTGAGGCTATTCGTTTAGCAGCATCCCTGGAAGGATCCTTGTACTTTTTACATGTTGGTGATAGGACCTCGTTTAAGGAAAAAACATTTAATGAAATATTGAATGAGTCTCCAATAAGTCCAAAAAAAATTCATACTTTATGGGAGCTTGGAAATCCAGTAGAAGTAATCATTAAACAATGCGTTAAAAACAATATTAATCTTCTTCTTTTGGGGGCTCTTCAAAGAGAAAACATGGTAAAGTTTTACCTTGGATCAATTGCCCGAAAAATTACCAGAAACTCTCCTTGCTCAGTTCTTTTATTGATTAAACCTTCTATTGATTATATAGCGGCACAACATATGGTGGTTAATGCATTCAAAAGCCCGTATACTGAAAATACTATTACTGCTGCTTTTGAGTTTGCTAAAGCTTTGGAGATTCTAAAGATTACTTTAGTTGAAGAGATAAGTAGGTCTAAAGTTGCTGAAACTGCTGAAGACGACAAAGGTCTAAGGCTTGTTACTCAAAGAAAAAAAGAAATTCAACAAGAAGAACATTCAAGAGTGAAGGAAATTATAGGTAGAATCCCTGATAATTTTAAAATAAACAAAACCATTACTTCTCAGAGTATTTTTGGTGCTCGCGGCTATTCAATTGGACATTATGCAAAAATTGTTCGAGCTGATTTACTGGTTATTAATGCTGAAAATAAAAGGTCTTCTTTTTGGGCTAGAGTTTTTCCTAAAGACCTCGAACATATTTTGTCTGAGTTACCAACAAATGTTTTAATAATTCAACCTGAAAATAAATGAGCGGTTTCTCTTCTTTTAAATCTTCTATAAATGAAATCCCTAATAATCTTTTTTCAGGTTTTGTTGTTTCTTTAGTTGCCTTACCTTTAGCTCTAGGTCTCGCTATTGCTTCAGAGGCACCTCCTATATCAGGGTTGATTGCTGCTATTGTTGGCGGGGTAGTTTGTTCATTCCTAGGCGGATCACAATTAACAATAACTGGACCTGGTAATGGCTTAGTTATTGTCTTACTGGCTTCTATTACATCTCTTGGTGATGGAGATTTATATCAGGGATATTTATACACTCTTGCAGCAATTATTTTATCTGGAATTTTATTGTTTCTTTTTGGTGTGTTTCGGCTTGGTGCTCTTAGTGAGTTTTTTCCTTCCTCTGCACTTCAAGGGATGTTAGCCGCAATAGGTATTGGAATTCTGGCTAAACAGCTACATGTAATGCTTGGGGTTTCCTCTATTAATGGGAGTCCTTTAGAGCTCTTGGCAAAAGTTCCTTGGTCTATAAAATTATTATTTTCTTCGCCAAGTTTTTCTGTTGTTTTATCTGCTGGCCTTGGGGTAGTTTCTTTATTTATTTTAATTTTTTATTCCCGTTTGAGATCTCCTTTTTTTCAATTTATTCCTGCCCCTATGTGGGTTGTTATTGTAGCTATTGGCCTTAGTTATTATTTTGAATTATTTCTTGGTTTTACAGCTCCTTTTGAGAAGAGTCTATTAATTTCTTTCCCAGAAAATTTATGGTCAAATTTTCCTTCTCCTGATTTTAGCATTGCTTATTCTATGCCATTTATTGCCAGTGTTCTTTCTATTACATTGATAGCTAGCATTGAATCTCTTTTAAGCATAAAGGCTGTTGATAAATTAGACCCTAAAAAAAGAAGGTCCAATGTAAATAAAGATCTTAGAGCATTAGGGCTCGCAACAGCTTTAAGCGGTATGATTGGCGGACTTAATGTAGTTACTGTTATAGCAAGAAGCTCTGTTAATGTTAACAATGGAGGAACTAATAGGTCTTCAAATATTGCTCATGCACTTTTTCTTTTGGCTTTCCTTTTGCTTTTTCAAGATCAAATCCAGCGCATTGCTCTTCCGGCATTAGCTGCAATATTAGTATATACTGGATATAAGCTTGCTGCTCCGGCAAACTTCTTGAGGATTCTCAAAATTGGTAAAGAGCAGCTAGTTATTTTTGGAATAACAGTGTTAATTACATTAACCAATGGATTAATTATGGGAATTAGCTGTGGTGTTTTAGCTACATTCTTAATACATGCTATAATAAATAAAAACCTGTTTTTATTTACAAGGAATTTTTTGAAGCCTAACGTTTTAATGTATTTGGAAGAGGAATCAGGAAATTATTATGTAAGTGTCAAAAATTTCTGCAGTTTTTTAAATTTCTATAAACTAAAGAAAAAACTTGATGAAATTCCTGAATCTGAACATGCTATTATAGATTTTTCTATGTGTGAGTTTGTTGATCATACTGTAATGGAGGGGCTTAATGAATATAGGAGGTCTTTTGCGCGAAAAGGGGGAGTGTT
>CEUY01045195.1_pt1 | contig 16131 bp, 11 predicted proteins | sample 361481 | NCBI WGS metagenome assembly CEUY01 (sample SAMEA2622737, study PRJEB7988) | marine metagenome | isolation source: saline water (ENVO:00002010), including
GGATTACACTGCTGTGGTGCCAACCAATGGACGATTGATTTTGGACGTAATGATGGATCAGGATGATTCCAGCCAGGAGCCGCTAGTCGCAACGACGTCTGCTGACGACCGCTATGTCGTTGTCGCTCGACGTTATCGTCCTCAGTCATTTGATGAGTTGGTCGGGCAACAGCATGTCCGTAAAGCGCTCGCCAACGCCATTGAATCAAATCGAGTTGGGCACGCATATCTCTTTGCCGGCCCACGCGGAACAGGCAAGACGACCACTGCTCGGATCTTTGCCAAAGCATTGAATTGTCAAAGTGGTCCGACCATTGAACCCTGTAAACAATGTGATATTTGTCAGGCGATTGCCGAAGGGTTGGATGTCGATGTTATTGAGATTGACGGAGCCAGTAACAACAGCGTCGAAAACGTCCGCTCTTTGCGTGAAAACTGCACGGTCCGGCCCAGTCGCAGCCGTTTTAAAGTTTATATCATTGACGAAGTACATATGCTCTCTAGGGCAGCCTTCAATGCACTTTTGAAGACGCTTGAAGAACCTCCGGAACATGTGAAATTCATGTTCTGTACGACCGATCCTGATAAACTCCCAATTACAATCCTGTCGAGATGCCAGCGCTTCGATCTATCTCCGGTGGACGATGAGAAAATAGTAGAACGCCTCAAGTTTATCCTTAGTCAGGAAAACCGAGTGGCGGAGGATGCCGCAGTTACGATGTTAGCACGGCGTGCCTATGGCTCCTTGCGAGACAGCCAGTCGCTGCTGGAACAACTGCTGTCGTATAGTGCTCGCGAAATTACCGTAGATGATGTGCACCACCTACTTGGAACTTCGGATAGTGGAAAAATTCTGGATTTGCTGGAAGCACTGGCTTGTCGAAGTGCCAGCAATGCTTTGGGAATTCTCGCGGAGTTCTGGAAAACAGGCTCAGAACCAGAGCGGCTTTCCGAGCAGATACTAGGAGTCTATCGGGATTTGTTATCTGCCAGTGTGGGCTGTCAAGCTGACATGATGCAGTACACCCAGCTAAACGAATTCAATCGAGTGGAACAACTTGCTGCAAATCTTGGCAAACAAACGTTGTTGGCCTCGCTAGAGATTATGCAGGAAATGTTACGGCGTGTGCGTAATACAACGAAAGTGAGAATATTGGTGGAGACGGCGATCGTACGTCTTGCCAGTCTGGAAGAACTCGACCGAATTGAGCAGTGGCTCAACGTGCTGCAAAGTCCGGAAATGAAAGAGTTTGCAAATAGTAACCTGGTGATTGCTCCGGGGGGAATTTCATCACAGCAGGCATCCACAACTCAAAAAAAAAATGACCTGACTGAACCTGCGAATCCTTGGCCGGTCGACACTCCCCAACCGCAAAGTAATCAGGTCAGTCATGCTGATGGTCCTACCGACGCGGTCGGTCCTGCTGCCATTGATTCTGGCGTGGAACAGAATACGCCAGAACCGAATTTAAAACCGTCCGCCGACAATGGGTTAGATAACCCGGCCAACAACAATAACAAGGTAGTAGAACAAGTCGCTTCTCCAGCGGATGCTGCTCAACGCGTGGAACCAACGTCACTGCCACCAAGATCGGTCGAGAATAATCCAGCGGCTCCTGTGGATTCGGGAACGCAAGCGACGATCCAGCCTGAGCATACTTTTAATGTTACCAATGAAAATGTGTTGGCTTTGTGGGAGCGAGTTTGCCAGAATCTGGATGATTTAACTGCCAGCACTCTTCAATCTGCTCAATCTGTAGCAATTTCCGTGCCAAACCATCTGGTCGTAAAATTTCCTTCGCACTATACTTTCCAAAAAGACGCCTGCGAACGACCTGAACGGCGAGTTAAGCTTGAAGACGAGCTTTACCGTCTCACGGGAAATCGTTTTCGAGTCACTTTTGAACTGCTTCCCGAATCAGTGCAATCGCAACCGGTTGTTCAGGAGGGGGGAGTGAAGACGACTCGACAGCGAAGACGGGAAGCCGAACAGCACCCGATGGTTCAACAGGCAGCCGAAACGTTCGGAGCCGAAGTTGTTCGTGTCGATCAAACGCGACGGCGTCAATAACAATTCAACAGCATTCATGGATCTTGTGAGGATGCATGAATTGTGAGATGAGAGTGGACGCTTGGTTTCCGGAAACTGAAGGACGAGGTGTAGCGACATGTTTAAATCACTGGGAAACATTGCTTCCATGATGAAGCAGGCTCAGCAAATGGGCGGCAAATTAGAGGAAGTGAATCAGAAGTTGGCTGCTGAAAGAGTGTCAGGTGATGCTGGTGCAGGGATGGTCACTGTGGAAATGAATGGACTGGGGGAAGTACTACAGGTTTCCATCGATCCGGCTCTATTCGAAAAGCAGGATGCAGAGCTCATGGAGGATCTGGTCCGGGCAGCGATGAATACCACCAAGGAAAAAACCAAAGAAGTGCATGCTCGTATCACACAGGAGTTGACCGCAGGAATGAACATTCCTGGGCTGGAACAGGCATTAGAACAGTTTGGTAATCAGGCAGATTAGGAACGAAGCCCGTGGCACAACTCTCTGAATCCGTAACTGAATTGATTGCTCAATTATCCAAGCTTCCGGGAATCGGGCGAAAGACTGCCGAACGTTTGGCGTATCATCTCCTGCGAGTGAACAAAACGGAAGCGTTGGCCTTCGCCGAGGCGATACGCAATGTGCGAGAAAACGTCAGGTATTGCAGTATCTGTTTTAATCTAGCCGAAAGCGAAGTTTGTACTATCTGTGAAGACAGTCGCCGGGATCAATCGACTCTTTGTATTGTTGAACAACCACGGGATCTAATGTCTTTAGAGCAGGCCGGAGTCTTCAGTGGCCTCTATCACGTCCTGTTGGGAAGAATTGCGCCGCTCGAGGGAATCGGTCCCGAGCAGCTTACGATTGATCCTTTGATTGACCGCGTCCGTGAAGGGGCCATTAAAGAGGTGATTATGGCAACTAACCCCACCGTCGAAGGCGACGGAACTGCATTGCACATTTCCAACCTGCTGAGTAATTACGATGTCACGATTACTCGTCTGGCCCGTGGAATTACCACAGGCAGTATTCTTGAATTTACGAATAAGGAGATCCTGGCAGACGCGATTGCCGGCAGACAGAAATACTAACGTCTGACACGGTCAACGGTGCGTCCACCAGTTCCAACCATGCGTTTTTCGCTGGGACAATTTACATCACAGAAGCAGATTCAAAAACTGGCTCCCCGGATGATCCAGTCCATGGAGATTCTGCAACTGCCGGTTTTGGAACTGCAGGAACGTATTGATCAGGAAATGACTGAAAACCCGGTTTTGGAAGAAATCGAGGTTGAACAGGAAGAACTCGAAGGAGCCGAGGCATTGCAGGCGGCTGAGCAGTCTGCAGAATCAGAAGGCGAGTCTGAATTGATTGTTGATGAGGATTCCAACAACGCCGACGATTTTGAACGCCTCGACGATCTGGATCAGGAGATTCCGGATTATTTTGATGAACAGCCACGTTTGAGTGTCAATCGAGTTCAGGAATTCTCCGATCGCTATCACGATACGATGGCCAATATTTCGCAGCGAGGTATCACGCTGTATGATCACTTGCTGCTGCAGTTGCGGGAATTAGATTTGCCGGTCGAATTGTTGACGATGGCAGAGAGAATCGCATCTTCGCTGGATGCAGAAGGTGGCGGGTATTTGAAACTACCACTGGAAAGCCTGATACGTAACGATTTGGACGAACAGCAGCTTGCCATCGCTCAGCAGGCCCTCGACGTAGTCCAGCAACTCGACCCTCCCGGAGTGGCCGCTAGAAACCTTGAAGAGTGTTTATTGTTACAGCTTTCGGTGGAGGATCCGTTTTATCGAGAGCTGCATTTACTCATCACCAATCATTTGGAGGATCTCGAGCACAATCGTTTGCCGTTGATTCAGAAACAGACTGGAATGAGTATTGAGGACATCCAGTTGATTTGGGAAGAATTGCGGCAGTTAAATCCAAAGCCTGCTGCAAGTTTCGTGGAGAAACCAGTGATGTCGGTCGTCCCGGATCTGTTCGTTCATCGCGACGATGACGGTCGGTATGTGGTGACGGTGGAAGAACGCGACATTCCACAACTCTGTATTAGTAACTACTACCGTCGCCGTTTGAAGGCTGCAGATGCGAACAAAGAAGAAAAGGATTTTCTTCGCCGAAAACTAAACGGAGCTCAGTGGCTCATTGAAGCGATCCAACAGCGGCAGGCCACGTTACTCAAAGTGTCTCAGGCAATTGTCGATCATCAATATCGCGTTATCGATGATGGATTGGAAGCGATTGTCCCCTTGAAGATGCAGCAGATCGCCGACACGGTTAGTGTTCATGTCACCACCGTCAGTCGCGCTGTGGATGATAAATGGATTCAAACTCCGCGAGGCATCTTTCCCTTGAGGGGATTCTTTGTTGGTGGTACGACCGGTGAGGATGGGGAAGATGTTGCCTGGGATAATATTCGCACAAAACTTCAGGAGATCATTGACCAGGAAGACAAAGCCAAGCCTCACAGTGATGATGAACTGGTCCGACGACTCAAAGCAGCCGGGTTGTCGGTTGCTCGTCGAACGGTGACTAAATATCGTAAGAAGATGGGAATCCCCAGTTCTCGCCAACGGAAAGACTGGGGTAAGGTGTAACTTCACACAGTACGAATGCGTATTGTTTATCTAATGCGTACACTTTGGCTTATCAGAAATCCTGATTTTTCTTTGCTTAATTGCCTGAGTCCTAAGCTCATGGGCGAAACGTACAGATTCTGTAATACGTGCAGATGTTTTCTTAGGGGAATTTAGCCTAATACGTACAACGGTTTCCGCTGATTTTACAGGAATCATCCAACAAAGCGGTATCGTTTACGGAACTTCCTAAAGTATTACCCCCGGAACAATCGACAAATAACTCTGAGAGGTCATTTTTGTTATTTCTCGAATAGTCTCTATTCAAGTCATAGCAAACCCACCAAAGACCTCTCAGGGGGGATCTTCTTGGTGTTTATCTCAATACCGGAAGAGAATGTGATGTGATCATGACCCGTTCATATCACGTTCTTGAAGAGACTCTCTTTATGTACTTACGCCGAAGTACTCCAGTTCATCCTTGATCTGCCTTAGCACAAGTTCGTCCATGCACGTTAGAGCACGACGATTGTCAGAGGAAGTGAATCGATGGATTGGTTCTGATTGTGTTGTCCGGATGGATCCAGGCAAAACAATAAAACACAAATGGAAGCGAGTTTATTAGTACCCCAACCCAGTGACTTGTCGTGATTTGTTCCCCCACAATGAATCGCAAGCCAACAACAAGTCAGGGGTCAGAGCACCTGCGGGTGTTCAACAAAGAAGTCACCGAGAGAGAATTGGAGTGCCGAAATGAAGGTCTTCACAACTGGACAGGTTGCCAAGATCTGTAAAGTGGCCCCGCGCACAGTTAGCAAATGGTTTGATTCAGGGCGTCTCAAGGGATATCGTATCCCTGGTTCGCAAGATCGTCGAATTCCCCGCGATTCGTTGATCAAGTTTCTTAAAGAGCATGGTATGCCTTTAGGAGATTTAGAAGATGAAGCAATGGCCAAAGTGCTGATCGTAGCTCAGGACCAGGTATTGATCGAAAATCTTAAACGAGAATTGCCGACCGAACGGTCATTTAAGGTAGCAGTTGCTGCCAGCGGATTTGAAGCTGGTATTCAAGCAGAAAGCTTCCATCCTGACTGTATCATTGTCGATTTCTCAATTGGCAAAGTAGAATCACTTCAGATTTGCCAAAATCTGCGTCGCAACCCGGATTTTGCTGAAACGATTCTGATTGCTCTGCTACCGGACGTGGGAAGCCCTATGAGCTTCGATCGTTCGACCATCAACGAAACTTTCAAGAAGCCGTTTGATGCGAGCCTGTTAGCTGAACGATTGCGAACCCTGATTGGAAGTCGCAAAGAACTCGTCTAGTCGACAGTAAAAAAGAATAAAAGAGCGTGGTGCCTAACGGTGCCACGCTTTTTTATGCGCTGTTTTGTAAACAACCTCTGCCCCACCAACAAACTTCGTGGGTAAACTCAGGGAAACAAATTCTCCCAGTTCAGAAGCTATACTCCCATGTCTGACTTCACTCACTTTGACGACGATGGTGCCGCACGCATGGTCGATGTTGGTTCTAAACAAGCGACTCACCGGGTGGCTAAGGCTGCCGGAATCGTCCGTATGAAGCCTGAGACACTGGCCAAAATAACTGCTGGTGATGTTCGTAAAGGCGATGTTCTGGAAGTCGCGCGACTCGCAGGAATTATGGCGACCAAGCAGACCGGGAATCTGATCCCCCTATGCCACCCTCTTGGCATCGATTCGGTGAGTATCGATTTTGAGGCGATTGATTCTGAAGCGATTGAAATCGAGGCTACTGTAAGCGTCTTTGCCAAAACCGGAGTCGAAATGGAAGCGATGACAGCCGTCTCTGTTGCTGCGTTGACGATCTATGATATGTGTAAATCTGTGGATCGGAGTATGATGATTAGCGATGTCCGGCTGGTCGAAAAATCCGGTGGGAAGAGTGGTCATTTTATTCGAGGCGAATAACAAGTCGACCTAAGCTGATCGAGGGCTTATGTTTGATCTCGCTGCAGAATGGGTTGTAACTCGTTGACGAAATCACGAACATCCTTGAATTCCCGGTAGACACTGGCAAATCTAACGAATGCGACCTGATCGAGATTACCTAGATGACGCATGACGACTTCGCCAATGTCGTCTGAGTGAATATCGCCCTCAAAATTTGCATAGATATCACTTTCGATTTCGGAAAGACAACTTTCGATATCTTCCGTTCCGACAGGGCGTTTCCAACAGGCTTTGACGATTCCCTGGCGGATCTTATCACGAATGAAAGGCTCCCGGATCCCATTTTTCTTGCAGACTTTGATGGAGAGTTCTTCGAGGCGTTCATACGTTGTATACCGTCTATTGCATTCCAGACATTCCCGGCGGCGACGAATGGAATAGCCATCCGTGCTAGCGCGTGAGTCGAGGACGCGGTCATGGTCCTGCTGACAAAAGGGACATCGCATGAAAATTCTCCGGCTTAGAATTGCCAGTCCTGTCTGGCTTATTCACCATTGTGCCGATTTCCGTCAGAAATACTAGTATTCCTGACTTTTAATTTGCGTGCACAGAGTAAAGGATCGATTTTGGTCCTTAGGCAGCATCGCGACGCACTGCGTCATCACTGATTTCACCATTGGTACCGACGTCTTCGAAACGAACAGAGACTTGTTTACTTACTCCGGATTCCTGCATTGTTACTCCATACAACGTGTCTGCTGCTGTCATGGTCTTTTTGGAGTGGGTCACGATGATAAATCGTGTGAAGTCCAGGAAATCCTTTAGTACATTAATAAATCGCCCAATGTTCGCTTCATCAAAAGGTGCGTCCACCTCATCCAGTAAACAAAAAGGACTAGGTCGAAACTGGAAAATAGCTAACAGCAGCGAAACCGCCGTGAGCGCTTTCTCTCCTCCGCTCAGCAAAGATATGTTGATTGCTGGTTTGCCGGGAGGCGAGGTAACGATTTCGACTCCGGCTTCGAGTGTATCGACACCCTCTTCCAGAATGATATCAGCCTGTCCGCCGCCAAAAGCTTTGCGATAGAGTTGTTGGAAGTTTTGCCGAATGGTTTCCAGCGTTTCCAGGAAGAGTCGTCGACTATCAGCATCAATACGCTGGATGATTTTTTCGAGTGATTGTTTGGCGAGGGTGAGATCCTGGAATTGACCGGACAGTGTATTAAATCGCTCTTCGAGGTCCGTGAGTTCCCCCAGAGCTTCCATGTTTACAGCACCGATATTGTTGAGCTTGCGACGTAAGGATTCAATTTCCCGTTCGACTTCTTCGCGTTGTTGAGTCTCTTCTTCGGTTTCTTCGTCGAGTTGCAATGAAGATATTTCGATGTCGTAGTCTTCCCGAAGACGCTCTTCGAGCGTCGTTCTTTGGGATCTCAATTCCCCGGATGAAAGTTCAATCTCGTGACGTTTGCTGACCAGAATATCCATTTCTTTGCGGAGCTTGTCTCCGGTGCGAGCTTCACGTTTACGTTCGGCACCAATTTCATCCTGTCGATCCCGAATGGCAAACGTCGTCTCTCTGTACTGCTCTTTGGTTAAATAGTGTCCGGCGATGCGTGAAGTCGCAGTCAGGATTTGCATGGTCGAAGTATTATGACGTAGTTGTGCCTGTTTTAGTAACTGGGTCTGATCCTCAACAACGGTTTGACGTTCTTCATGATCCTGAGCGTATTGCTGGAGCTGAGACTTTAACGCTGAAACTCGTTGTTCACTTTTACCTGCTTCGACGCGCAGTTGTACCGCTCGACTGGTTAACGTCTGGTTTTGGCGTTCCAGTTCATGCGATGCCTTCGTGAATCTACTCAGTGAACTATTTATCTCCTGAAGATATTTATTGAGAGTCGCTAGTTCAGTCTCCTGTATTTTGCTGGCCGTTGCAGTGCTGGTTTGTTGGGCCTGGATTTTACGCAGGCCGGAGTCCAGATTCTGCTGCTGCTTTTGTTCAATCTCGAGTCGATCAAGACAACGCTGAAGGTTGACTTGCTGTTCGTGCAAGGACGTTCTTTTGCGTTGCATGAATTCGCGAAGATTGTTGAGTTGAGAATCCTGCTGCTCGATATTAGCTTGCAAACGCTCCTGTTCATCCCGATTGTCTTGTACCTGAGCCTCCAGAATATAAATATCCTGTTTCAGATTCCTCAATTCACTGCGTCGAGAGATGATTTCACTGGAAGAATCCGGAGGTCCCATAGTGACGACGCCGTGATGGTCGAGCCGTTCACCTGCCTTGGTGATGACCTGGATTTGACCTCGGTGGCGTTGCCACAGTTGTTGAGCCGATGTCAGATCCTGAGTAATCCAGGTATCTGAGAGTAACATGAAGAATAATGGTCGGTATTTGTCAATGCAATGAACCAATTGGTCAGCACGACAAACAACATTAGGGTCGTCTTCAAGCGTTAACGGTTGAAACGACGAGTCTATATTGTTCAGGTTGATTATGGTGATTTGAGACTCGAGTTGCATGCGTCCTATGCGGCAGGCATCGAGTAGCCGATCATTGTCGGTGACCAACAATTGGGTGTTTTTGCCTAATGCTAAGTCGATTAGATTGGCGGATGAGAAATCAACCTCGAGCAGGTCTGCAACCAGACCGATAACGCCTAAAGAATCATCGCCCGGATCCGTAGAGTGTTGCTTCTCGAGTAAATGCCTGATCGTTTCGTTGATGCCGGAATTGCGAGTTTCTAATTCCTCAAGCACGTTGCTGCGTTCCCGCACAGCAGTGAGTCGTTCGGTTAACGCTTGTAGATTTTCCTGCCGTCGACTGTAAACATGTCGATTGTCAGCAACTTCCCGAGTCACCACTTCCAATTCTTCCTCGGCGGAATTCAAAGCGGCTGTAAGGAGCTCTGCTTGTTCCTGATGTCTGGCAGAATCCTCCTCTAACGTAGAGATCGTTGATTGGACCCGGTTGAGTTGTTCGCTAGTCTCCTGATGCTGGTGCTCAAGAGTTTCGGTAGTCGCAGCGAGTTGATTAAAAGCGGATTCGGCGTCGCTGACCTGTTTCGTGACTGTGACCTGAGATTCCCGCTGTTGCTCAGTGTCGATCTGAAGTTGGTTTGCTTGTAACTGTAAATCAGCCTGTTGGTCTTGAAGAATCTGAAGTTGCGACTGTGTGGCGGCGAGCCTGTTTTGTGATTCGTCGAGGTCATCCTGAGTTGACGAAAGACGGTTTGCGATTCCTCCGACGCCGGACTGAGTTACAGCGAGCTGGATTCTATGACGAGCGATTTCGTTGGCGAGTTCTTCCAGTCGCTGCGTTTGTACAGATTGTGTGGTAACCGATTCGGCAATCTTCTCCCGGACTCCGGCAGATAATTCTTCCTGACGTTGCAGGTCTCCTGCCAATCGTTCCAGTTGAATGTCAAATTCGGAAACCGCTTGACTGCTTTGCTCGAACTGAAGGTTCAATTCGTTCGATTGCGTTTCCACTTCTTCGATTTGGTCATCGAACACCTGAATCTGTTCATTGAGCTGGCGCCATTGAGCAAGTCCAATTTGCGTTCGTAATTGCTGTAGACGATCACTGTATTCTTTGTAACGGCGAGCTTTCGTTGCCTGATTACGTACGGCTTTGAGGCGACCTTCAACTTCGTCGACGATATCTGAAAGCCGCAGCAGGTTTTGATCGACGCGGTCGAGCCTTCGTAATGTTTCGAGCTTCTTGGCCTTGAAACGGCTAATCCCTGCGGCCTCTTCAAAAATCTGCCGCCGATCTTTGCTCGAAGCCTCGAGCATACGGGAGACTTTCCCCTGTTCAATGATGCTGTAAGCATCGGCTCCGATGCCAGTACCGCGAATCAGGTTTTTAATGTCCTTTAAGCGACATGGCTCGTCGTTGATGAGGTATTCACCTTCACCACTGCGGTAAACACGTCGAGTGACACGCACTTCGTCCTGTTCGAGCGGCAGGATTCGTACGGAGTTGTCAAAGATGATGGTGGCTTCGGCGCTATTAACATCTCGTCGACTCGACTGATTCGGGCTCTTGAAAATGACATCGGACATTTCCTTGCCACGAAGACTCTTAGCGCTGGTCGTTCCCAGTACCCATTTTACCGCATCGACCACATTGGACTTTCCCGATCCATTAGGCCCCACGACAACGGTGATTCCCTCAGGGAATTCAAACCGCGTCTTATCGGCGAAGCTCTTAAAGCCGGTTAGTTCCAGCGCTTTTAGCATCGAGTGGGGTAACTTTCGTGTGGAGGTCTTATAGTCCGGGGATTGCCGATTTCACTTTGTCCATAAAGCCATCAGGCTCAGGGCTTTCATCTCGTTCTGTGGAACTATCGGATTCAACTCGTGAATGATTGCGTTTTACGGCTTCCGCTTCCGTTTCAGCCAGTCGGTCGAAATACATTTCAGGAATCGGGTTGGAAACTTCATAGTTACCTGCTTCGCCCGATGGTTCGGAATTGGAATCACGATTGAAACTCCAGATTGGGCGAGGACGTGCTCCGATCAGAACCCGGGCATTAATCGCATTCGTCTTTTTCAGCGTTTGAAGCATGTCAACGACATCGGAGTAATTTCCATCGACTTCGGCGATTGCTCGAATCACGTCGGCCAGATGCGTGGTGGATGTTGCGAATCGATCAGGGCGATTTGGAGAGAATCGACTGATTTGGAGCTGTCCGTCCCCCTTGTTCTTGATGATGATCTCTTTGCCTGCAAAGACGTGATCGGTCGGTGTCACTTGAATGTCCTTGCCAAAGGCCACCATCTCGGGACGCTTGGACATAGCGATATGTACGAGCGAGTAAGCGGTGGAATCGACCTGGTGGAAATGGAAGTCATTAAACGTACGTCCATTTACCAAAGGTGAATCGGGGTTACGAGTCCATAGGGCCCGGAAAGCTCCAACGCGAGTTTCGGCGCTTTCGGCGTTGAGTAATTCGGTGATAGCATCGAGTGCGTTGACGTGATCCATTCCGGCGAGTGCCGTCATCGCATGCCAGCGAAACGCGATATGCTGTGATGCAAGTTGGCTTAAAGCAGGAGCGGCATCCGGTTCGTCTAAATAAGCAAGCGATTCTGCAGCATAAAATTGCACCTCAGGATCTTCGCTACTAAGGCCCTGCCTGAGCGTTGGAATCGACTCAGCCCCAATTGCTTCGAGTTGCATAGCCGCTTCAGCGGCAGTCGTCGGTTCTAGCAACTTGGCCAGCAAAAGCTCTTTACGTTCGTGGCTGGCGATATCACTTTCACCAACCACGATACTGCGGATGACGTTCATGTAGCGGGAGACGTTATGGCGATAACTGTCATGAACAACGAGTTCAACGTAATTGTCACTCTTGGCGGTAGCCACACCTTTACTGTTGTCATCGGTGTATTGGAGGAATCTACGGTTGATAGCCGAAGCGATCCGAGTGGCCGTACGAATACTGCTGAATTTGGTTTTGACGAGCAGTCCCAGCGGACGATCCATGTGTGAGACGCCACCTCCGAGTACGATACCGGAACGATTGTTCGTGTTGTCATCCTGTCCCCGGAAAAGAGAGTGTTCGAGCACAGAACCTTCGGAAAGGGCCGCTACGTGACCGGTCCGGACATTCTGGTTTAAGACGGCCAGTTCACGCATTCTCGAACGTAAGAGATAACCATCTCGCAGACTCTCGGTTTTTGAATGTGTGGGAACTCGAACTTCCACATCAAAGGGGTCACCCTTGCGAACGCCCGGTGGTAAGTAGCCTCTTAGTAGCACCAACGATGTACGAGGAGAACTCAACAAGGCATTTGGGTTTTCCACGTCATGGGTTTGCATTTCATCGATTAGCATTTGGCGATGCATACCGGATGGCGGCGTGCTTCCCGTATTGGTGAGGCCGTTTACCAGCCCAATACTTTCCACTTTCAGGTAGTTCATCCCATTGGGGACAGTCAGGTCGCCAACAGTCAGGTCGGCAGACTTTTCTTCTTCGCCACCGGGAATCAGTTCTTTAAGTTGCTTGGAACCGGGGATCCTATCTGTCAGGCTACAGCCGGAACTAATCGTCAGTATCAATAACAGACTGGCATAGGCCAGCGTTCTGGAATTCAATTGCAAAGCAGGCTTCATGCCTTAATTACTCCTAAACGCAAATCCTTTTGCGTACATTTCACGTGCCTGAAACTTCTCTTGAGCAGGAAATTGCAGGCCAAACCATGCTCAAAAATACGTCAAATCGCAGAATCAGGTCAAGGGACAATGCAAGTGGCAGTCTTGCTTACGCTGATTTTCGAGAGTCCGAGCCGTATGGAATCCGGAATTAAGGAATGGTGAGACACGATTCGCAGGCAGCTGCGGCTATGGCTCGTCTTCGCCATGACCGCCCCAGGGATTACAGCGGCAAATTCGCCAGGCACCTTTGAGCGAGCCTTTGATAGGGCCGTATTTTCTCACCGCCTTGATGTAATAATGACTACAGGTTGGAGTAAAACGGCAACTTTGGCCAAAAATGGGGCTCAGGAAGATTTGATATAGCCTGACGCATCCTATAAGGCATTCTCCAAATGCTCGACGAAAGGCCATAAAAATCTGCACAACGATTTTCATGAGCCGGCTTCCAGCTTTGAGGCACCTCGGCAGAGCAGCGCCTTCAGTGAGTCGGCGACGGAATCTGCCACAGGCTTGGCACCTTTACGTGGTCGCACGACAAAGTCGATTCCCACCGGAAGGTCGTGTTGTTGCAGGCGAAAGGCTTCCCGGCAATATCGTTTCCATTTGTTACGAGTCGGTGCATCGCCGGAAAGTTTTGGAATGGAAAGCCCCATGCGGCTTGTTGTTAACCCATTTGCCAATAGGTTGATGACGAGTGTTTGGTCCGCAGCATAGATTCCGCTAGCATACACGTTGGCAAATTGCTGAGGGGAACGCAATCGCAATGCTTTCGGGAATGTCTTCGGCTCGGGCATGACAGGCTTACCAGGTAAGTTTTTCCCGTGGGCTAGGCTGTTTAAGCGAAGCGATTTCAGTGATAACCGACTCGGGGATTGAATCCGGGATCTGGATCTGGATCGTGACGTAGAGATTACCCCGTCCGGATTTATGGGAAACGCCATGTTTGGGGACACGGATCTTTTTACCACTTTGAATTCCTGAGGGGATCTTTAAGTCGATCGTACTATAAGGAGTGGGGATTTCGATGGTCGTGCCGGTGAGGGCTTCGGCCAGAGTGATGGGGACTTCCAGCTCGAGGTCACGTCCCGAGCGTGTGTAGTTTGGGTGATCGCAGATGTTGATTTTGATAATCAAATCTCCGGAGGGACCACCGCCCTGTCCAGGCTGGCCGTACCCGGATAACTTGATTTTCTTACCCTGCTTAATACCTGCCGGGATTTTGACGGTAAGAGGTTTACGAGTGCCGTCGGGTGCCATGGCAGAAACGTTGATTTCCCCGCCTTTGACTGCTGTTGCAAAGGGGATATCCTGCTCAGCCTCAATGTCCTGCCCCTGCCGGGGACGTGGGCCTCGCTGGCCACCTCCGCCGAAGCCAAAAAACTGCTCAAAGCCACCGCTGCCTCCCATGCCACCGAAAATGGATTCCAGATCGACTCCACCACCTCCAAACGGGTTTTGTCCGCCTCCCATTTGTTCAAATCCGGTTCCGAATTGATCGTATTGGGAACGTTTTTGGTCATCGGATAGCACGTCGTAGGCCTGCTGGACCTCCTGGAATTTAGTCTTGGCGGAATTGTCTCCCGGATTCATGTCCGGGTGATACTTCCGCGCCAGGTCGCGATAGGCTTTCTGGATATCTTTGGATGACGCGCCTCGATCGATTCCCAGCGTCTTGTAATAGTCCGTACTCATGTCTAAATGATTGTTTGGAGTCGTTGCTTGGCTTTGAGAAATACTCTTACTCGGATTCTATCAACAAGACTAAGGACCTGTAAGTCTCCGTTACTGTGAAGTTAAAACGGTGATGCGTTAATCGTTTGAATCCTTTAATCTACAGGGGTTGGGCGAGTCGTTTCGATGACATGCCTGAATTTAACTGGAGGATTGAAGCAATGTCAGCAAAACAACGGACTGTTTGTTTCCTTGTGATTTTTTTGTTGAGCCCAGTACTTATTCAGGCTCAGTCTGGTGTGATTGATTTTCAAATCGTCGACTCCGAAACGAAGCAACAAATCCCTGCTCGTATTCATCTCTGGGATTCCACGGGTAAATTTGTTCGTCCTCCCGCTCTTCCGTTCTGGCACGACCACTTTGTTTGTAATGGCAAAGTGCGTCTGCGCGTGCCGCCTGGGGATTATCGGTTCGAAATTGAACGCGGGCCGGAGTATCGAATTCACTACGGTAATTTCCGGATGCTCCCAGGTGCCAGGGACTCCAAGGTGATCCCGCTACAGCGAATTCTGGATATGTCAGAAAAAGGGTGGTATGCGGGAGATTTACATATTCATCGCCAGGTTAAAGATGTGCCACTTTTGATGCAGGCGGAAGATCTCTATGTCGCTCCCATCATTACATGGTGGAATAAAAAAAGTGTGTGGTCTCAAAAAGAGTTGCCAGCTGAATTGCTGCAGACGGTTGACGGCAAGCGGTTCATGCATGTGCTCAGCGGGGAAGATGAGCGAGATGGTGGTGCACTGCTTTATCATCGGATGCCCGAAATCGTTGATATTACGGCCGGTGAAAAACACTACCCCTCATCGATGGATTATCTGATTCCGATACGACGGATGCCAGGAGTCCATGTCGATGTGGAAAAGCCCTTTTGGTGGGATACACCTTTGTGGATTGCCAGTGGAATGGTGGATTCGATTGGTCTGTTAAACAATCACATGCAACGCAGCACAATGTTGTCTAACGAAGCCTGGGGAAAACCGCGGGATCCTAAACGATTTCCCGGAGTCCATGGAAATGGAAGATGGTCGCAGGAGATCTATTACCAAATTCTCAATACAGGGCATCGTATCGCTCCGTCAGCCGGTTCTGCTTCAGGAGTCTTGCCCAACCCGGTTGGATACAATCGAGTCTATGTTTATTGCGGCGAGGATTTTAGCTGGGATAACTGGTGGAAGAATCTAAAAGCAGGAAAGGTGGTGGTTACCAATGGCCCTCTGATGAGGCCACTGGTTAATGGCAAGCTTCCCGGACACGTTTTTGAAGCAGGGGCTGGTGAAAGCGTGAATCTTCAGGCAACTCTTAGTTTGTCATTGCAGGACAAAGTGGAGTATCTGGAGATCGTTCGGGACGGGTTGGTCATTGAAAACGTTCCCCTGGATGAATACGCCAAAATGGGCGGCCGTTTACCCAAAGTGGAATTTAAGGAAAGTGGCTGGATGTTGATCCGTGCCGTAACGAATAATCCCAAAACGTATCGACTGGCCAGTTCGGGGCCCTTTTATGTCGAGATTGGAGGACGGCGGCGTATTAGTCAGTCCTCCTCTCAGTTCTTTATAGATTGGTTAAAACAGCGACAGGAATTGCTTGAGATTGCCGATGCCCAACAGCGGCAGAACGTTTTACGCTATTACATCGGTGCCCAAAAGTA
>CEUY01036871.1_pt1 | contig 16111 bp, 11 predicted proteins | sample 361481 | NCBI WGS metagenome assembly CEUY01 (sample SAMEA2622737, study PRJEB7988) | marine metagenome | isolation source: saline water (ENVO:00002010), including
GCCTCAATGAGATGGGATGGTATAAGCGCTATTGAGAAATACTCCTTGATCCACCAATCGATCATTAATTTTGAGAAAGAACGCCATGATTCCTTTGATGTTGAATACTATCAATCTAAAGATAGGGTCGCCCCTATTAATATTGGAACGATTGAAGGTGGACAATGGCACTCCACCGTACCTGAATCTATAATTGCTGAGGGACGACTTGGAGTTTTTCCAGGTGAGTCAAATGCAAAAGCAAAGCAAAGTTTTGAGGGTCATATAAATAAGTTTGCTGAATCTGATAATTGGTTAAAGGACCATCCTCCTGTAATTGAATGGTTTGAAGGCCAATTTGAATCCGGTCAAACATCATTAGATCATCCATTAATAAAAGAGCTAGATAAAATATATACTAATGTTTCAAATCAAGATGCCATTATTGAAGGGGTCACCTATGGATCAGACTTGCGCCTGTTTACTAATCATGCTAATATTCCCAGCGTTCTTTTCGGCCCAGGAGATGTAAGACTGGCCCATGCAGCCAATGAAAACATCCTAATTGATGAAATTTTAATTTCAACTGAAGTAGTTGCCAACATGATAGTTAATTGGTGTGGAGGAAATTTTGAATAAAATATTTGGTTGTCAAAATATGACTAAACCAATAAAGCGCATACTGATAAAACATCCAGATAGCGCATATAAAACTCAAGCAAATATTAATGAACAAGCTAAGAAATTAAACTATTTTGGTGCGCCTAATTTTGAACAAGCAATCAATGACTACAATAAATTTTTAAATATATTAAAAGATTTTGATATTGAAATTCATGCACTACCAGCTGATGACAAAACGAGCCTTGATTCTATCTACACTCACGATCCCTGTTTAATTTCAAATTCTGGAGTCATACTTTGCTCAATGGGAAAGCAATTACGTCAAAGTGAGCCTGAGATGATTTCAGAGTATTTTTCTTCAATCGGTATACCTATTGTTGGTGAAATAACGCCTCCCGGTAACCTTGAAGGAGGTGATATTGTCTGGATCGATAATCGTACAGTTGCTGTGGGCGTAGGTTATCGATCAAACCTAGAAGGCATTAATCAATTAAAAGCAATATTAGGCAATGATATTGATACAGTTATTCCTGTAGACCTGCCACACTGGACAGGTCCAAATGATTGCCTACACCTAATGAGCAATGTAAGCCCGATTGATTCGAATCTTTTTTTGGTTTATTCAAGATTGCTACCGGTATCATTTAGGCAATATCTTCTTGATAGAAAAATTGAACTAATTGAAGTCCCTGATGAAGAATATGATACTATGGGCTGCAATGTTTTGGCAGTTGCTCCAAAAAAAGTAATTATGCTTAGTGGTAATTCAATTACTGAACAGCGACTAAAAGATGCGGGTGTTGAAGTTCATACTTATGATGGATCTGAAATTTCAATTAAGGGTGCAGGCGGACCCACATGCTTAACGCGCCCTTTTTATAGAAAATAATTTATGACATATGAAAATAGATTTAACGCAACCACTCAATTAAGGCTGTCGCCTTTTTTTGAGCGTACTTCTCAACTAAATGAATCTCAAGAATGGAGAAGATGGGCTGGTCATCTTGCTGCTACCAGTTATGAATTAACACATGAAAATGAATATTTTGCTATTCGTACCAAAGCAGGGCTATTAGATATTACACCGTTAAAAAAATATATTGTCGAAGGTCAAGATGCGCAAAAAGCATTAGATAATATCGTGACCAGAAATATTGAAATATGTAAAGTTGGACAAGTTATGTATACAACTTGGTGTGATGAAGATGGAAAAGTAATTGATGATGGAACTGTCCAAAGGCTTTCTAAAAATAAATTCAGAATTACGAGCGCAGAGCCAAATTTGGAGTGGATTGAAACCAATACTGCAGGAATGGATGTGCAAATAAAAGATGATTCCTATTCTACTGCAGCGCTAGCATTGCAGGGTCCAAACTCTAGACAAATCTTGAATACAGTCTCATCAAAAAACTTAGACAGTCTCAGGTTTTTTTGGATGATGGATACACACTTTGGAGATATTCCAGTATCTATTTCTCGTACAGGATACACCGGTGACCTTGGGTATGAAATTTGGATGGATCCTGAAAATGCATTAGCTGTTTGGGATTTACTTATAGATAAAGGTACACCTTTTGGTATAACACCCACTGGACTACATGCTTTAGATATAGCTAGAGTTGAAGCTGGTCTGATCTTATTGGATGTGGATTATATTTCTTCGCGTCATGCAATTATTGATGATAGAAAATCATCCCCTTATGAACTGGGTCTAGGCTGGACGGTTAAAATGAAGAAAAATAATTTTATTGGAAAAAATGCATTGGTAGAAGAAGAGCAAAATGGGGCAAGTTGGAATTTTGTTGGTATTGAGATTGAATGGCCAGAATTTGAAAAGCATTATAGAAAAGTTGGCCTACCTCCTGGCTTACCATCTACAGCTTGGAGAACTAGTACTCCTTTATACAATAAACAAAATCAACAGGTTGGGTATGCAACCAGTGGCACATGGTCTCCCATTCTTAAGCGATATATTGCATTAGCACATATTAAATCAAAATATGCAAAAGAAGGTTCGGAATTAATGTTTGAATTAAAAGTAGAACATTTTAGAAAACTAACTAAAGCTACGGTAGTAAAAACTCCTTTTTTCGATCCAGAAAGAAAACGTTCATGCCCGGTGTAAAAAAATATGATGCTATAGTTGTTGGTGGCGGTCATAATGGGCTAACTGCAGCTGCTTATCTTGGAAGGGCAGGTAAAAACGTTCTGGTTCTAGAAAGAAGGCATGTACTGGGCGGGGCAGCAGTAACAGAAGAAGTATTTCCTGGGTTCAAATTTTCTGTGTGTTCCTATGTTGTTAGTTTGATGAAGTCAAATGTTATGCGTGAATTGATGTTGCCAAGGTTTGGCTTGGAATTGCTTCCTCTAGAAAGCACAATGACACCCCTTGACGATGACTATATTATTCGCACCGCTGATCCAGATCAGACATATAGAGAGATTGCAAGGCATTCAAAAAAAGATGCAGAAAACTATATGAGATTTGGCCCTGCAATGAGTCAAATTGGTATGTCCGTTCGGCCAATTTTAGAAACTATTGCACCTAACGCAATTCGCCCATCACTATCAGATCTTTCTGCTACTAAAAAATTATTAAATCACGTAAAAACACTTTCATCTGAACAATTTGAATATTTAACAAAACTAATGACTATGAGCTCTGCTGATTTCTTAGATGAATGGTTTGAGTATGAGCCATTAAAAGCAACTATGTCTGCTAGTGGAATAATAGGAACTTTTATGGGTCCTCGTTCTCCTGGGTCTGCTTACGTAATGTTGCATCACTACATGGGTGATATTGATGGCGCATTTCGTGCGTGGGGATTTCAAAGAGGAGGTACTGGAGCCGTGAGTATGGCAATCGCAAGATCAGCTGAACATTTCGGTGTTGATATTATGACAGAGGCATCTGTGGAAAAAGTAATGGTTAAAAATGGCAGAGCCACAGGTGTGGTATTAGAAAATGGTGATGAATATAATTCTAAAATGGTTATTTCTGGATTAGACCCTAAGCTTTCATTTTTAAAAATGTTAGATGAAAAAGACCTTCCTTCGGATTTTGTAACAGCAATTAAAAATTTTAGAATTCGAGGATCATCAGGTAAGGTTAATCTTGCGCTTGATGCATTGCCTAATTTTAGATGCCTACCAGGTGATGGTCCACATCTTAGGGGTGCTATTTCTATAAGCCCATCGTATGACCACCTTGAAAATGCTTATGATGATGCAAAATATGGTAATTTTTCTCAAGCTCCATTTATGGATATTATACTTCCATCCGTTCTGGATCCTGATATGGCTCCACCAGGCAAGCATGTTATGTCCTGCTTTGTACAGTATGCGCCTTATGATATTAAAGGGGGATGGAATGATCAAAAAAGAGAGGACTTTGGAGATGCGGTTATCAATACGATTGCAAGATATGCCCCAAACATTAAAGACATAATCTTACATCGACAAGTTCTTACGCCAGCAGATCTAGAATCTACTTTTGGACTTACTGAAGGAAATATTTTTCATGGAGAATTAACACTACAACAATTATTTTCTCTCCGCCCTGCAGTAAAATGGGCTGACTATACCACCCCTATAAAAAATTATTTTCAGTGTGGATCAGGCACTCATCCTGGTGGTGGTATAACTGGTTCGCCTGGCGAAATGGCTGCAAAAAAGATTTTAGGCGTATGGAAATGAATAAATTTGATGTAATAATTATTGGTTCAGGAGTCAACAGTTTAGTGACAGCATGCATATTAAGTAAAGCTGGCAAAAGCGTTCAAGTACTTGAATCGAGGGATAAAATTGGCGGATTAGCATCTACTAATGAATTTGTACCTGGGTTCAAATGCAACACAATCAATGATACAATTAAATGGATCGATCCACGGATATTGAAAAAGCTAGATTTAAAATCCAAAGGGTTACAATTAATACAACCTGATATTGTTCGTACTGCTCTTGGTAATAATGGAGAACAGATTGAATTTTATTTAGATCCTAAAAAAACAGCGGCATCAATTGCTAGATACTCTAAAGAAGATTCTGAAAAATGGAATGAATTCACTTCTTATATAAATAAACTAACTCAATTCCTTGAAAAAATTTATGAACTAACACCGCCCAGCCTACCTAATGTAGGCTTAAAAGAACTTCTTAAGATGCGATCTATCTTAGGACCGGTTCGCAAACATGGAACTCGTGGAGTAGTAGATCTATTGCGCGTTGCACCAATGATGATGCCAGAACTTGTTGATGAATGGTTTGAAAATGAATTATTGCGGAGCGCAATATCAACTTCAGGGATTCACCACCATTCATTTGGTCCATATGCTGCTGGTACAGGTTATAATCTTTTACATCAGCATGTACATGCAAATGGTGTCTTTCATAATGCACATTTTATAAAAGGTGGTACCGAAAAATTAGCTTTGATTTTGAAAGAAAGCTCAGAAGATTTTGGCGCGCAAATACGATGCTCAGCTAAAGTTATTTCAATTGATGTTGATAACGGTTCTTGTAATGGCGCTACCCTTGATAATGGTGAGAAAATCAAAGCTGAAACAATAGTATCGGGTCTAGATCCAAATAATACTTTTATGAAATTAATAGGTGCATCAAAACTGAGTCCTAATTTTCAAAGACAATTGAATAATATTAGATATCGTGGGAGTACTGCAAGGGTGCACTTCGCATTAAATAAACTTCCAAAAATTAATAATATCCCTGAGGAAAAAATGATAACCTTATTTTCAATAAATCCATCGATAGAATATTTAGAGCGTGCTTCCGATGGTGTTAAATATGGTTACCCTGCAGATAATCCTTATATTGAGTTTACAATACCATCATTGATAAATAATAATTTTTCTCCGCAAGGCAAACATGTCTTATCAGCATCTGTTCAATATTATCCTTATCAATTAAGGAATAATCAATGGTCTGACGAATTAAAAAATGATTTGATGAAAAATATAGTAGAAGCTATTGAAAAAGTATCTCCTGGTTTCTCTTCAAGCGTAGAAGGGTCAAGCTTTTTATCTCCGCTAGATCTTGAAAATGAATTTGGACTAACTGAGGGTAATTTGAATCACGGAGAGATGACATTAGATCAATTTATGTTTATGCGCCCAACGATTAGTACTGCACAATACAAAACCCCTATTGAAAATCTCTATCTCTGCGGTCCTGGAAACCATCCAGGTGGTGGCATACATGGAGCCAATGGCTATAACGCAGCGCAAGAAGTTTTAAAAAAATGAAATATAAAAAAACAGCTGAAACACTTGAAAAAGGATCCCACACGCTTGAGCGGAATTATTATATAAATCCTGAAATTTTGAGTAAAGAATATGAAAATATTTTTTTAAAGAAATGGGTCTGTGTTGGTCGATCCAAAGAGCTATTTAAACAAGGTGATTACAAAGTAATCAATATAGGAACTGAAAGCGCTATTATATTAAGGGATTCAAAAAAATCTATAAAAGCATTTACAAATGTCTGTAGACATCGTGGAACTCGTATCTGTGAAAAAACTGAAGGTAAATTTTCAAAGTCAATCCAGTGCGGCTATCATGGATGGGCTTGGAATCTTTCTGGTGAATTAGTTGGTGCACCCCACATGGATTCAGTTAAGGGTTTTAAAAAAAATGATTATCCACTCTACCCCGTAGCAATCGCAGAATGGGAGGGATTTATCTTTATTAATTTTGATGATAAGCCCGAATCTTTTCAAAAACTATTTTCACCTATAGATACAAAGTTTAAAAACTGGAATATCTCAAACTTAATTTCAATGGAAAGCAAAACATACCAGGTGAAAGGAAATTGGAAACTAGTAATTCAAAATTATTCTGAATGCTACCACTGCCCAATTATACACCCTCAACTTGCAGCTATTACTCCATACTTAGGGGGTCGTAATGATTTATTTGAAGGACCATTTTTAGGCGGGTACATGAACCTGAATGAAAATAAAGAAAGCGTTACTTCTTCAGGAGCTCTATGTTCCCCTCCATTAAAAAATTTGGCTGATAAAGATTTGGATCGTGTCTATTATTATACAATTTCTCCAAATATGTTATTAAGCTTACACCCTGATTATGTAATGTATCATACCGTTTGGCCACGTGGCATTGATCAATGTGAAGTTACATGTTCATGGTTGTTTGATAAAGATGCAGCTACTTCAAACAAGTATAATATAAAAGAAGCGATCGATTTTTGGGATACAACTAATAAACAGGATTGGCATATTTGTGAACTGTCTCAATTAGGAATTCAATCTAAAAAATATAGTCCAGCTCCATACTCAGGTCAGGAAAGTTTGCTAGCTGCTTTTGATAAATACTATAAATCATTATTAAATAAATAATATAATGGCGCATCACTCCACACAACATTTTTCCCGTAGACATATTGGTCCAAATAATAAGGATATTAGCGAGATGCTATCTTTGCTTGGATTTTCATCTATTGATGAATTGATCAATAAAACTATTCCAGAAAATATTTTAATTAAAAACAAATTGGATTTAGGTGATGGACTTAGTGAAAATGAATTTTTAGAAACTATTAAATCTATTGCTAGTGAAAATAAAATTGTTAAATCATTTATTGGTATGGGCTATTATGGAACAATTACTCCGCCAGTAATTCTTAGAAATATTCTTGAAAATCCAGGTTGGTATACAGCTTATACACCCTACCAAGCTGAAATCTCACAAGGAAGATTAGAAGCTTTGCTTAATTTTCAAACCATGGTTACCGATATGACAGGACTGGAAATTGCTAATGCATCTCTCCTTGATGAGGCAACTGCAGCAGCAGAAGCAATGGTTTTAATGTATCGGTCCTCAAAAAATGGAAATAAATTTTTTGTGGCAGATGATTGCCATCCTCAAACTATTGATGTAATCAAAACTCGTGCTGAACCAATTGGAATTAAAGTAGCTATTGAATCACCAAACAATTTTATTTTTACAGATCAAGCTTTTGGGTATCTAATTCAGTGCCCTACTACTGATGGTAAGGTTTTTGATTATAGGGAGATTTGTGAAAAAGCCCATAAATCTGGTGCTTATGTTACAGTAGCTACTGACTTATTAAGCCTAGCAATTATCCCTGATCCAGGACATTTTGATGCAGATATAGCAGTTGGAAACTCGCAAAGATTTGGAGTGCCTTTAGGGTTTGGTGGTCCCCATGCTGCCTTCTTAGCTGCAAAAGAAGACTTCAAGCGAAAAATGCCTGGAAGAATAATTGGATTATCAAAGGACTCATATGATAATCAAGCACTACGAATGGCGCTACAAACACGTGAACAACATATAAGAAGAGATAAAGCAACGTCAAATATTTGCACTGCTCAAGTTTTACTATCTGTGATCGCAGGAATGTATGCAGTATATCATGGTCCAAAAGGAATTTATGAAATTGCTCAAAGTGTCCATGACAATGCTAGAAAACTAGCAACCGCATTAGCAAATGGCGGCTATAATATTGTTCATGATCAATTTTTTGATACCATACGTATTGATTTAAATGGAAAAAAATTGGACTTAGAAAAAATAAACCTGAATTTTAGGAAATTTGATAACGGTAATATTGGCATAGCGATTGATGAGACTACTAATGATTCAGATATAGATGAAATTCTTAAGTCATTTAAAATTCAGTTTAAATCAAAATATAAATTCAAATTAACCAAAACTAGAAGTACTCAATATTTATTACATGAGGTATTTAATTCATACCAATCTGAAACTGAAATGATGCGATACCTTAAAAGATTAGAATCAAAAGATTTAAGCTTAACTACTAGTATGATTTCGTTAGGCTCATGCACTATGAAACTAAATGCAGCTGCAGAGATGATTCCTATATCTTGGCCAGAGTTTAACGCGATACATCCTTTTGCACCTCAAGAGCAAACTAAGGGCTATTATAAACTTTTTGATTCTCTTTCTAAATGGTTAGTAGATATTACAGGCCTTCATTCCTGTTCATTACAACCTAACTCAGGTGCACAAGGTGAGTATGCAGGCCTTATGGTGATAAGAGCCTATCATAGAAATAATGGCGATAATGATAGGGTTGTCTGTTTAATACCAGAATCTGCACACGGGACTAATCCTGCTAGTGCAGTGATGGCCGGAATGGATGTCATAGTAATAAAATGCGATAGCTCCGGTAATATTGATGTTGAAGACCTAAAAGAAAAGGCAAATGCAAATAAAGATAAATTATCTGCCTTAATGATAACCTATCCATCCACCCATGGAGTTTTCGAAGAATCAGTTTCTGACATATGTGAAATAATTCATTCCTATGGTGGGCAGGTCTATTTAGATGGTGCTAATTTGAATGCTATGGTAGGCCTGACAAGATTGGGTGATTTTGGTGCAGATGTTTGCCATATAAATCTTCATAAAACATTTGCCATACCTCATGGTGGTGGTGGGCCAGGTATGGGGCCAATTTGTGTTGCAGAACATCTTTCTCCTTACCTACCTGGGCATCCAATTCTTAATAATAATTCAAAATCAATTTCAGCAGTCTCCGCTGCTCCTTTTGGTAGTGCTGGGATATTACCTATTTCATGGGGTTACATTTCTATGCTTGGTAGCGAAGGAGTAAAAAAGGCATCTCAAATTGCTATTTTGAATGCTAATTATATGGCAAAAAGACTTGAAAATGATTTTAAGGTTTTATTTCGAGGTGTGAATGGAACCTCAGCTCATGAGTTTATTATTGATCTAAGAGAGTTAAAAAATGAAACAGGTATCAGCGATGAGGATATAGCAAAAAGATTAATAGATTATGGATTTCATGCCCCAACCATGTCTTGGCCTGTACCCGGTACATTAATGATTGAACCAACAGAAAGCGAATCAAAGTCAGAACTAGATAAATTTTGTGATGCAATGTTATTAATTAAAGAAGAGATTGATGATGTAGTAAATGGGAAATTAGATAAAGATGACAATCCATTGAAGAATGCTCCCCATACTGCGCTTTCTATAGTATCAGATAATTGGGATCATAAATACTCAAGAGAAAAAGCTGCGTATCCTGCTGAATGGCTCAAAGAACATAAATACTGGCCCAGTGTTGGTAGAGTAGATAATGCTCACGGTGATAGAAATTTAATTTGTACTTGCCCTCCAATCGATACTTATAATAAATCATAATTATAAAACCACTCCTGTGTTCAATTTTTTAAAAAATGACATCCTAAAGATTCTTGATATTACTCAAAGAGAAAGGGATAATCTATTTAACCACGAGATTTATAACTCAATTAATGATATAAATCACCTACATATTTTTATGGAAAATCATATTTTTGCAGTTTGGGATTTCATGTCTATACTAAAAACACTTCAAACAAATTTAACATGTACAGATATCCCTTGGATCCCCAAGAACGGTGGCACTCCAGCGCGATTATTGAATGAAATTGTTACAGAAGAAGAAACAGATATAAATATTTATGGTGATTATTCAAGTCATTTTGAAATGTATTATCAAGCTATGGAAGAATCAGGTGCTAATACGAAACCTATTGAAATATTTTTATCAAAATTAAATAATGGAATTGAAAGCGCCCTAGCAAACAGCAATGCCCCTGAGCCTGCCTCAAAGTTCGTAAGTAAAACATTTTCAATGTTAGAAAATGCACCCGTACATGTTGTTGCAGCTATGTTCACTTTTGGCAGAGAAGAGGTGATTCCTAATATGTTTAGATCGATAGTAAAAAAAATAGATCAGGACTTAAAAGGTAGACTAAAGAGTTTTGCTTACTATTTAGATCGACATATTGGTATGGATGAAGATGAACATGGCCCTGCTGCATTAAAAATGATTAAAGAACTTTGCGGAAAGGATGATTCAAAATGGTCTGAGGCAGCTCACGCTGCAAAAAACACTATGCAGGCTAGAATAATTTTCTGGGATGAAATATTAGCGCAGATAAAATGATTCTATAGGTCTAATTCTCCATTTACTAGGCTTCCTTGATTCTGATTTAGCCTAACATTTTGAATAGAATTAATTGCGGAACTATCAACATCAGTAGAAACTAAAATATAATTGTCCGTGTGCCCTATTGCTTTGCCGTTTTTCATGCTTTCAAATAATACAAATCTTGAGGAACCAATATATTGATCATAAAACTTTGAAAGTTTTTTATAAGATAAATCTCTTAACATAGCGCTTCTTCTTGATCGAGTTTTTTTGTCAACTGTATTATCTTTATTTATTGCATCGGTGTTGGGTCTTTCTGAATACGTAAACACATGTAAATAAGAAATATCTAATTCATCTATAAAATGAACCGATTCAATAAAATCATTATCTGATTCACCTGGGAACCCAACGATTACATCTGCTCCTATTGCTGCATCCGGCATATATTTTTTTATCGTAGATACACAATGTTTATATTGATCTCTTTTATATCTTCTTCTCATTAAACTAAGAATTTTATCTGAGCCTGATTGCAATGGTATATGAAAATGCGGCATGAATTTTTTTGATGATGCGCAAAATTTAATTATTTCATCAGTTAATAGATTGGGTTCAATCGATGAAATCCTAATACGATCAAATGGTAAATCATCTATTTGTTGAATTAATTCAAAAAAGGATTCATTGTGGATTTTACCAAAATCACCAACATTTACTCCTGTTAATACAATTTCACGTGCTCCAGTTTCCAAGGCTTGTCTAGCAAGCTCTAATGTGTTAGCTATTGTATCGCTTCTACTTTTTCCTCTAGCTAAAGGAATAGTGCAGAAAGAGCAGGTATAATCACAGCCATCTTGAATTTTTAAATAAGATCGTGTTCTCTCTTTAGAAGAATAGGAAGGGATGAATGAATTTGCACGTATTATATCTGAGCGAACAACTTTGGGTGTTCCATTTAAATCTAATTTATCAAGCTGATCAAGTAGATTAAATTTATTTTCTGCGCCAAGCACTAAATCTACTCCTTGGATTTGTGCAATTTCATTTGGATTTAATTGAGCATAGCATCCCATTACTGCAACTGTGGCATTTGGGTTTTTACGCTTGGCTTGACGAATTAGCTTTCTAGCTTCTCTATCAGCATTTTCAGTAACTGAACATGTATTTAATACATAGATATCTGCGATGTCTTTATAATCTACCTTTTTAAATCCTTGATTGACAAAGTCTCTAGAGATCATGGAAGATTCTGAATAATTTAATTTGCACCCCATAGTGTGAAATGCAACTCGCTTATATTGTGTACTCATATTAATTAAAATTACTGTGTTTCTACTAAAAATTTAATTAAATATGTTTTCACAGTTATAATAGTAATTTGTATTTTTTTGAATGAATACAAAAAATAAAATCGATGAGCTAAGAAGTAAAATTGATGATTATGATGATAAAATCCTTGATCTGCTAGTTAAGCGTTTCGAATTATCAGATAAAATTGGTTCTATTAAACAAAATTCAAATAGTGAAATACTAGATACCGATAGGGAAAAACAAATAATTAACCGATTGGTTAATAAATTTAGTACGATTGACAAAGAACATATTAAATCAATTTTTATTCAAATATTTAATGTTTCAAAGCTGATTCAAGAGAAAAAAAAATAAAGTTGGTATCAATGACTGGAATGTTTAATATCAGGCCTATGAATTATATAATAACAAAAAATTATTATGGCAGCTATTTCTTTTTTACTCGGGAGAGGGTTTTGTAATCCCAGGTATACCCTGCTATACACTGATTATTCAAAACCCCGATCATGATCGGGGTTTTTTTTTACATAAAAGTGAAAGGTTATAAATGAAATCAATAGGAATACAAGGCGGAAAAGGAAGTTTTTCTGAACAAGCTGCAACCCAGTTTGCTATGAATCATGGAATAGATGATTTTAATATTGTTTACCAGATTTCCTCGGAAAGCGTATTAGGGGGATTAGAATCAGATGAAACTGATTATGGAGTTATTGCAATGGAAAATGCACAAGGTGGCGTAGTGATTGAAAGCGTTGAGGCGCTTGCGAGATATCGATGTTCAATAATTGAGATGTTCCATATACCGGTTGATCAAAATTTGCTGGGTATTGCAGGTATGAATGTAGGTGACATTACTGAAATACACTCCCACCAACAAGCTTTACGTCAATGTAAAGATTTTTTGAGTGAACATTTTTGGACGAGACCTTTAATTGAAGAAGATGACACGGCCGAGTCAGCGCGAAGGCTATCTGAAGGAAAGCTACCTAAAACTGCAGGTGTTATTGCAAATAAAGCATGTGCAGAATTATATGATTTAGAAATATTACAGGAAAGTATTCACGATCTGAAACATAACCTCACTTTATTTCTAGGAGTTAAGAAGCTGTAGACATTATGAAGAGTATTGGAATAATTGGATTGGGAAGATTTGGTAAAGTGCTTGCAAGTATTTTACAAAAGGGGTACAAGGTTTCTGCTTTTGATATTAAGAATAATACCTCATTACCTGGTGTTGAGTTTTGTGATATAGAAAAAATAATAAATGAAGAGGTTATTTTTATAGCAGTTCCAATCCGTCATTTTAAATCATTAATTATTGATATAGCCCCTAGATTAAAAAGCGGTACGACTATAATTGATGTTTGCTCAGTAAAGTCATATCCAGTAAAAATAATGACAAATTATCTTTCAGCAGATATTGGTATTATTGCTACGCATCCCATGTTTGGACCTGATTCATTTTTAACAAATAATAAATTGAAAATGATGATGCACAGCGTAAATGATATCAATAACCAATTTAATATATGGAAAGAATTTTTCACTAATCAGAATGTTGATATTATAAAAATGTCACCTGATGAGCATGATAGGCTTGCGGCAAAAAGCCAGGGCGTTACTCATTTTCTTGGAAGGATGTTAAAACAATTTGGAATTGATAAAACACCAATTGATACACAAGGATTTAAAGATCTATTAGATCTAGTTGAACAAACATGTAACGATACCTGGGATCTTTATACAGACCTCCAAATATATAATCCCTATACTATGAAAATAATTTCAAAATTACGACAATCAACAGAATCACTTGATGAACAATTAAAGGAGCTAGACAATGTGGCAATTAGATAGCTGGAAAAAATATAAAGCACTACATATTCCAGAATATAAGGATACTAAACATTTGGATAGAGTTCTGGATACACTAAAGGGCTTCCCTCCTCTCGTCTTTGCAGGGGAAGTAAGATCATTACGTAAGTCACTAGCAAATGTTGCTGAAGGAAATGGTTTTTTATTGCAGGGTGGCGATTGCGCAGAAAGCTTCTCTGAGTTTCACGCCGATAATATTAGAGATACATTTAGAGTGATACTACAAATGGCTGTCATACTTACCTCTGGAACAAATCTTCCAATTGTTAAAGTGGGAAGAATGGCAGGGCAATTTGCAAAGCCAAGAAGCAGTGCAATTGAAGAACGAAATGGCCAAAAATTAGAAAGCTACAAAGGCGACATTATTAATGGTATTGAATTTGATGAAAATTTGCGTAAACCCAATCCCGATAGAATGCTTAAAGCATATTCGCAAGCAGCATCAACGCTAAATTTACTTCGAGCTTTTGCCGATGGTGGGTACGCTGACCTTCGACATGTTAATTCATGGAATATGGGATTTTTAAAATCTGGATCGGAATATGAAAGATATAGAAAATTGGCTAATAAAATTCAGGAGAGTTTAAATTTTATGGATGCTCTTGGTGTAACATCTGAAAACACACCTCAATTGCGTAAAACCGATTATTATACATGCCATGAAGCCTTACTTCTCCCATACGAACAGGCATTAACAAGAGTAGATTCAACAACAGGCGATATATATGATACATCAGCACATTTTGTATGGATTGGCGATAGAACTAGATTCGAAAATAGTGCACATGTTGAATTCTGTTCAGGCATTCAAAACCCAATAGGAATCAAGTGCGGTCCTTCATTAGACCATGATGATCTAATGAATATATTGGATAAAATAAACCCTAATAACGATTCAGGAAAAATTACATTAATTGCACGATATGGAAATGATAAAGTTGATAAACATCTTCCAAAATTGATAAAAAGAATTATAGATGAAGGTCGAAGCGTAGTATGGTCATGTGATCCTATGCATGGCAATACCGTAAAGAGCGGTGATGGTACTAAAACAAGACCATTTGAAGAGGTTTTATTTGAGGTAAAGAAAAATATTCAAATTCATAATTCACAGGGCTCTTGGTTTGGCGGTATCCATCTTGAAATGACGGGACAAAATGTTACAGAATGCACTGGTGGGATTGATGAAATTTCTGAATCAGATTTAAAAGACCGTTATCATACACACTGCGATCCACGATTGAATGCAAATCAAGCCATTGAACTTGCTTTTCTAATAGCTGATGAGTTGAACAATAATGATAATTAATGGAAAATTAAATCTTCCTGGAGATAAGTCAATATCCCATCGAGCGGTTATGCTTGCTTCCTTGGCAAAAGGAAAATCAGAAATACGAAACCTTTCAAGCGGTAAAGACGTTGCTTCTACGGTATCTTGTTTAGCTAATTGTGGCATTCAGTTCAGCAATGGGCCAGAAGGGCTTTTTGTTAATGGTGGGATGCTAAAGGATCCCAATGTTTCACTTGATTGCGGAAACTCTGGAACAACAATGCGCCTGCTTATTGGATTGCTATCTGGTCAAGGAATTAATGCTACTCTAATTGGAGACGAATCTTTATCAAAAAGACCCATGAAGAGGGTTATTAATCCATTAAAAAAAATGGGGCTTAACATATCAAGCAATAATTATAAATCGCCTATTGATATTCGAAAAAGCAAATTAAAAGGAATCAATTATGAATCACCTATTGCTAGCGCTCAAATCAAATCATGCATACTATTTGCCGGAATAGGCGCAATTGGATCCACAACATTTACCGAGCCAGATATCTCAAGAAATCACTCTGAAATTATGCTAAATAACATAGGGGCCACAATAAATAGCGATAATATGAAGACAGTTATTTCATTTAGCAATGACTTTAAACCATTAAACTTTACGATCCCATCAGACCCCTCTACTGCTTCATTTTTTATTGCCGCAGCAATCTTAATTCCAGATTCAGCATTAATTTTGAATAGAATATTATTAAATAAAACCAGAACTGGTTTTATTGAGGCAATTAAACGAATGGGGTGCAAAATAGAATATCTAGATAATTGGATTGAAAATGGAGAAAAAATTGGCAACATAAAAGTTTCCCATCAAAAACTAATGGCTACAACAATTGCTCGGGAGGATATTCCATCAATTATTGATGAATTGCCAATTCTAGCATTAATGGCAACGCAGGCAAAAGGAATAACAACTGTTACTGGTGCAAAAGAATTAAGAGTAAAAGAATCTGATAGAATATCTACAATCTGCAATAACCTTGCACGAATGGGAGCAAATATTCACGAACTACCTGA
>CEUY01204953.1_pt1 | contig 16105 bp, 18 predicted proteins | sample 361481 | NCBI WGS metagenome assembly CEUY01 (sample SAMEA2622737, study PRJEB7988) | marine metagenome | isolation source: saline water (ENVO:00002010), including
AGCGTCGCCGCAGCGCGATCCAAAGTGAGGTACTCAAGCCCAACTCTTGAAAGGAACCCGAGCCGAGCCTCTACTTCTTTCAGGATTTGAGTAGCGATTGATTGTTCGCGGTTGCTCATCGGGTCAACCGCTTCATTACTGTGTTCACCCTCTCCTGGCCAAACTCCCGTGCGGCACGCCTCGACCCATCGGAGAGCGTTTTCGACAGACTGCTGAGTGACTTCCATCACGTTCATGCCGAGAATGGTTACCGCAAGCACTTCGGGTTTTAGTCGAGCGCCACCGCATGTCACACACGGTCGCTGCGTCATATAGCGATCGATGTCTTCTCGAACCGCGTCGGATTCGGTGTCGACATGTCGGCGTTCCATGTTCGGGATCACGCCTTCAAAGCTGGTGTTCCAATTGTAAACACGGCCTTTTTGCGTGTGATGAGATACTTGGACTTTCTTACCGGCAGTTCCATAGAGAATGACACTGAGATCGTCCTGGCCGAGGTCACGAACGGGTGTATCCATCGAGAAACCGAAGTGCTCGGACAACGACTCGAGCATCGAGTTGTACCAGGGCGAGCTCGACCCTGAACTAGCCCAGGGAGTTATTGCTCCGTCGTTCAGGCTAAGCGATTTGTCCTGGATCACGAGGTTGGGGTCTACTTCGAGCTTGTAACCAAGCCCCGTACAGGTAGGGCACGCACCGAACGGGGTGTTGAACGAGAAATTTCTTGGTTCAAGTTCGGCTATCGAAATGTCACAGTGAACGCAAGCGAAGTGTTCGGAGTAGACGACATCTTCGTCATCGGCTCCGCCTCTGTCCAATTTCGATGCAATCAGATTGCCGTCGGCAAGACGAAGTGCCGCTTCGACTGACTCTGTGAGACGACCTCGATCAGTGTCTTCTCGAACGATGATTCGGTCGACAACGACTTCGATATCGTGCCATTTATTCTTCGCGAGTTTGATTTCTTCCGAAAGGTCGATTGTTTCGCCGTCAACACGTACTCGAACAAAGCCGTCGTTTCGCGCGGTTTCGAAAACATGTACGTGTTCACCCTTCATATGAGTGATCATTGGTGCGAGAATTTGCAGGCGGGTTCCATCGTCCCAGCTCAGTATGGAATCGACAATTTGTTGCACTGTTTGTCGTTCTACTGGTCGCCTACAATTATGACAATGTGGTCTACCTGCTCTTGAAAAGAGCAATCGGAGATAATCGTATATTTCTGTGACTGTCCCCACAGTTGATCTAGGATTTCGCGATACTCCTTTTTGATCTATAGATATAGACGGGCTTAGGCCTTCTATATGATCTACATCAGGTTTTTCCATTCGACCTAGAAACTGGCGAGCATATGCTGATAGCGATTCTACGTAGCGTCGCTGTCCTTCAGCAAAAATTGTGTCGAATGCCAGACTGCTTTTCCCAGAACCAGAAACTCCGGTGATCACAGTCAATGCGTCACGCGGGATTTTGATGTTGAAATTTTTAAGATTGTGTTCGCGGGCTCCGCGAATAACGAGGTCTGGCTCAGGCATATTTTAGGTAACTATCGCGCATTTTGGAGCAATACCAGAACGTTTTTGGGTGGACTGAATCAGTATGTTTATGGAGCGTTGCTCAAAGTTAATAGGCAAGTTCCAAGAGTACAACTCCGAGTTTACTAATCTATCGCAAATGTGAATAACACGATGTCAGGTTCAAGATATTTATATGCTTAAGTTTCGGTTTTTTTCGACCTGACTTCATCCATAAATGCTTCGGATCTGAGCCCGCGATCTAACACATAGTGTATTTGGGCTCTAAGAATGCGGGAAAGTTGGCGTTTTTCTTCTTCACCAGCTTTAATAACTTTTGCATTCATGAGTTTAGCCTTAGATAGAAACCTCAGTAGCTTAATTGTATTTAGGCTGGCTGGTAGTAAAGCGGTTTCAATAACTGGTTTTGCTTGATTGCTTAAGAGTCCACCGCGTTCAGCTGAATAAAGGTGATTTGCCGGTTTAAGTTCAATACCTGTTTCAACACATCGTGACATTTCTGGTTGAAAGCCACTTAATTGCAGTAAACGCATTTCGAAAAAACGAGTAATCATATCCGTGTTTGTAGTGGTTTCTAAAGCCTCTAATACACTGAGAAGTAATCTGAAAAGTGGTTGGTTAGATCCGTTCTCGACAGAGAACTGCTCTGATATTTCTGAAATATATGAGGCACGTGAAAAACGTTCAAGATCATCGCGAAGTTTCCTGAATCCGTTCAGTGTAGATGCTTGGCTAAGCCCGTGAAGAGTGGATGTTTCTCGTACTGAAACGCTTACATGTTTAAGCATGTCGAGATGTCCACCGATTTTGGAACCTGGCTTTCTAGAAGCTTTAGCCACGCCACGGACTAGTCCATGTATGGGTGTGACCAATGTGATTATTCGGTCGGCTTCCCCCAGATTGCTTATACGGACAACGACACCCTCGGTTGTATATGTGATGGGACGTCGTTTTGTGGTCATGACTTAATTATGTTGAGTCTTTATTTTTATTTGAGATGCAATAAATTTTTCGGTATTTAATGTTGATTTAAATATTTAATTTAATTGGTGTGGTTGGGTTTCTAAATGATTAACTATTATCAACACGCAAAAAGGTAAAAGGTTCCGTGTATCTATTTGTAAGTAAAAAGAAAAATACTCTCGTAACCGTGTAAGACTGAACTCAACGATGAACGATCACGTTTACGTGTATTCAATACGAGTAGGATGTTTAGATTATTTCAGATTTTATGTTTGTTGCTACGAAATTTCGGCTCGGCTTTCTAGTGCGTGAGCTAACGTTGAATCGTCAGCATATTCAATATCAGATCCGCTAGGTAGCCCGCGAGCTAGTCTAGTAACTTTGACGTCGAGTGGTCCAATTAATTGTTGGATATACATTGCAGTAGCTTCGCCTTCAAGATTGGGATTAGTGGCGACTATAACTTCTGTAACTGATCCATCGCGTAGCCGTTCTAAAAGTTCTCGGAGTTTTAGGTCGTTAGGGCCAATGCCGTTAACCGGTGAAATAACGCCGTGTAATATGTGATACTTTCCCGAATATACCCTTGCCCGTTCGATCGCTATGACGTCAAGCGGTTCTTCGACTACACATATGCGAGTTTTGTCACGTTGCAGATCTGTGCAGATTTGACATTCTGCAGATTCAGATATGTTCGCGCATGTATCACAAAGTACTACGCGGTCTTTTAATTCTGCGATTGCACCAGCGAATTCTTCCGCTTCTTCTTTTGGCATTCGTATTAGATGATATGTAAGCCTTTGTGCACTTTTAGGTCCGATTCCAGGCAATCTGTGAAATGCCTCGATTAGTCTTGCGACTGGTGGCGTTACAGATGGTGCTGTGTCGGACTGGGCCATGGGTTAGTTTGGGACTTTCGAGTTCTTGTTGGTAGTATCACATTAAGCCTGGAATGTTTAGACCGCCTGTGATTTGTCCCATCTTATCTGAAGCTAGTTTTTGAGCATTATCCATTGCTTCGTTTACAGCTGCTAGTACTAAATCTTGCAGCATTTCAACGTCTTCTGGATCCACTACTTCTGGGTCTATATCGATAGAATCTACTTTGGATCCTCCGATTACCGTGACTTTCACCATTCCTCCACCGGCAGTGGCTTCAGTTTTGGCTGACGCTATTTCTTCTTGTGCAGCTGCAAGCCGTGCCTGCATTTGTTGCGCTTGCTTGAGCATGTTTTTGTTCATCATAGAACTAGCCCTTATTTATAAAGATGTTCCGGCTTTGAGCCATTGATATAAATAAGGCACCGGGACGTTGCTAATATCGATTCGCTAATGATACTTGCTAACCGAGGTAGACGAGAAATTAGTATCCTTGGTGAATAGTAATAATTTCTTTATTAATCTGTGTTTGATTTTTGGTTTGTAGTATCTTCAGAGATTACTTTGGCTCCCATTGCCATTGCTGCTCGTACCATAGCGCTTTCTTGAGCTGCGGAGACATTAACACCGGTTTTTTCTCTAGAATCTTCGTTTGGATCCGTCTCTTCGACAGCTTCTGATGGTGATCTAACTTCAAGCTCAAGTCCTGAACCATATGTATCTGTAATGGCTGTTTTAAGAGCATCTTTTGATCTTTGGTCTTGCATTTCTTCCATGAAATTGTTTTTTATGGAGTTGCTCTTGAATCGAAGTGTGAATCTATTGCCTTCTGGTTCTGGCACAGCGACATTCCGTAACAGGGGACCGACTACAAATTTACGGTTTTTGGTTCGACGCATTGCCCAGAGTACTTTGTCCCATTTTTCTTCGGCGGGGGTCTTTTCTCGTCTGCGCGGCGTAGAGATTTGTTCTGATTCAGATGTTGGCTTGATTCTCATATCAGAATTACGCGCTGTTGCTGTGGTACTTGCAGGCAAAGCTGTTTCCTCCAACGTTGGATTAACAGTAGTTGTCTTTGGTCTACTAGTCTTAGCAGTGGCTTTTACTACTGCAAGTTCGAGTGGAAGAGGTGACGATGTGCTCCCGCTAATTTCTGCCTGTCCAAGTGCGGTTAGGATCTGAATAATGTGGTTTAGGCGCGCGGGTCTTGCTGCTGCGGACATTGCTTCAGAGAATTCAGATCCCTGAGTAATGGAATCGTCGACTCCTGCTTTCATTAACATAGAAACACGAAGTGCATCAACAGTCCCTGATCGTAGTGCATTAAGATCCGCTCCGCGTTCGGCTTCACGGTTAATTATTGTTAGCGCCTGAGGTGTATCTTTTGCGAGAAGGGCATTTGCGAGTTCAGTGCTTGTTGCCGTATCTCCTAGCCCTAAAAGCTCTCTAGCTTGCGCTTCTGTAATTTCTGACGGGATACTATTTTCACCAGTTTGACCGTAAGAAATATGCAGTTGTTCCAGGAGGTTCTCCGCATCGCGTAATGAACCCCAAGCCGCTCTGGCAATCATTTCGAGTACCGAAGGTTCAGTTTCAACATTTTCAGATTCGCATACCTCAATTAGCCGTTCTATGACGTCTTCATTTGAGAGGCGTTTGAAATCGTATCGTTGGCACCTGCTGACTATAGTTGCTGGCAACTTGTGTGCATCTGTGGTCGCAAGAATCATAACTATGTTAGGAGGCGGCTCTTCGAGTGTCTTGAGAAGGGCATTGAATGCGTGGTCAGTGAGCATGTGCACCTCGTCAATGATGTACACCTTGTACTGACCTGATACCGGCTGATACTGTACGTTTTCGCGTAGTTCTCTGATATCTTCGATGCCTCTGTTTGAGGCTGCATCTATTTCAATGAGATCTAGATAGCGACCTTCATCAATTGCTTTTGAAACTTCAGATTCTGTGATTGGTTCGCCATCTTCGGTTCGTTCAGAATTAAGTGCTTTAGCTAGTATTCTAGCGGTGGATGTCTTTCCAACTCCTCGAGGTCCTGTGAACAAATAGGCGTGTGAAACACGGTCAGTAGATATTGCCCGTTTTAGAGTTTGTGTAACGTGCTGCTGTCCCGCCACTTCGTCGAAACGAGTAGGGCGCCATTTTCTGTAAAAAACTTGGCTATTTGACACTTTAATGATGGTTTATCTGCTTAGCTTTAGTTTGTTCAACGCAATCAGTGAAGATTCCCGACAGTATTGCATTTGTTTTGCTGAACATAATTTTTTCTTCTTCAGGTTCGGCATGATCATATCCGAGTAAATGAAGAATTCCATGTATTGTTAGCATGGCAATTTCTTGTTCTGGAGATTTTCCACTTTCTTTTGCCTGTCTAGTGGCCTGGGGAATTGAAATAGCTATATCCCCTAGGCGTCTGAGTTCAGTATATTCGGATTCTGGTTCCCATTTGGCAACGTCAGGCCATTCGCCGTTAGTTTCTGAATTAAAAGAGAGCACATCTGTGACCTTATCTTCACCTTTAAATTCGCGATTTAAATTACGAATTCGGTCGTCATTTGTGACCATTACTGTCAATCGATCTGGTCCGATGAATTGTTCTGAATCAAGACTTGCTAAAGCAGATTTCATAATTAAATCAACATTCGATGCCGGGAGACCAAAGAGATCTATAACGATCTCGACTCTCTCGTCTTCTGACATAAACGAATCGTTATAGGAAATCGATTTCAATGTGTTGACATCCTAGCACGCTGGAGTTGTCAATTTAGGCTGTTTCTGGCGTTTAGCTTATGTCATTTTTGTGGCTAATTCGGCTTCTTCAGCCAAAACTCTAACCTTTGAATAGAGCGGTGCGTATCTGGCATCCGCATTGGCAAGCTCGCCGGCTTCCAAGCGTGCTTTCAAAATGTTTAGGCGTATCTCAGGTGACTGCAGTTGCCCAATTTCTAGGTATGTTCGAGCGTTGTATAAGCTGGGAATTAATTTATCGCTTATTCTTTTTGCGATCCATCGTTCTGCCGGAGGTGCAGCGATTTCTTCAGCCATTCTTACCGCTTCTTCTAGTGTTGAAAGGACCTCTGGTGCGGTGGGCCAGAGATCTTCGGGTTCTATTATTTGCATGTGTTTCTATTTGTACGTGTCATTATTGCAATTGTGTTACGCAGAACGGGATATTTTTTTTGGAGAAACCAAAATATAACTACTATTAGTGCTCCGCAACAATCTGCAATCACGTCAATTATCTCTGCTGAACGACCTTCAATTCTAGATTGGTGTATTTCATCAAGAACGCCATATATGAATGCCCATAAAACAGTGGCATATCCGATTAAGTACTGTGAAAGTAAATTGACACGTATGAACATGCGTAAAACTAGCCCGCTTAAAACAAGGTAAAGCGTGACATGAACTATTAACGTGGTAAGCGGTAGCCATTTTATGGCTTCATTTACATCATCGAATTTACTAATCGGCTGATCGGAAAGGTAGTAAATTACTCCCATCCATATCATTACTAATGAAGCCCACAATAACGGTTTATCGAATTTATTCAAACCACTTTGAGTCGAAAGCTAGGCTCATTGGAGTCCACCAATCGCTTTCTTCTGCTTCTGGTACTTTCTGCTGGAATGTCGACATCAAATCGTTCCATTCTTCGGCTCTTTTCGAAGATGTGTAACTTTGAAAATCCAATCTTGGGTCAAAATTGTCGGGAACTGTGCAATACATGAATAGGTGATTACCGATTCGAAAAATTTCCATCCTTTCGATTCCGATTCCTTTTAAAGCATCAATTACTTCAGGCCACACATTTCTATGGTATTCCTCGTATTTGGCAATGATCTCAGGGTCGTTCTGTAGGTCAAGTACCTGTGCAATTGATTTGGACACTCGTGGCCACTCCCATATATTTCAAAGTAAATATCGCTGCATTTTTGTTGTTTCATAGCCTACACTCTGTCGCAAATGAAATATTCATTTGTATCCAATAAAGGAATGTTCAATGGAACGTGTAGGATTTGAGATGAAAATTCATCCTGATATGGTAGCTGAATATCAACGTCGCCACGACGAAATTTGGCCAGAGATGTCGGATGCCCTAATGCGCACTGGATGGAGAAATTACACGATTTTCTTCCGTGAAGATGGGACACTGTTCGGTTATGTAGAGTGTGAAGAATCATTTAAAGCATCGCTTGAAGGTATGTCCAGAGAGGATGTCAACGAACGTTGGCAAGACGATATGTCTCAGTTTTTCCAATTGCCTGAAGGTGCTCATCCCGATCAAAATATGATTCAATGGCGAGAGGTTTTTCACGCTGACTAAAGAAGGACTCGAGACGTGACTGTTCCACCATTTATTGATACTCACCACCACCTGTGGGATCTTGAAAATAACCCATACCCTTGGCTTGTAGAACCGATCGATCATTTCGTTGGCGATTATTCCACAATACGTAAATCATGGCTTATTGATGATTTACATAAGGCATCAATAAATCTTGATTTGCTGAAATCTGTTCATGTGCAGGCAGAATGGGATCATGATGGTGACCCAGTAGACGAAACTGCCTGGCTTCAAGGCGTGGCTGATGATCCTGAATCCAAAGGTATGCCGAATGCCATAGTCGCATATGCCAATCTTTCTGATCCAAATGTTGAGGCAACGCTTGAGAGGCATGCTGCCTATACCAACTGGAGAGGTATCCGCCATATGCTTAATTGGTCGGATAAGCAACCAAATTTTTGTTTTGCTGAAGCTGGGGGGCTGATGTCTGATCCTCAGTGGCGAGAAGGATTTAAACTTTTGTCGTCGTTTGGCGGATCATTTGATTTGCAAGTTTGGCCATGGCAGTTACAGGAAGCAGCAAAACTCGGAAATGATATTCCTGAGGTGCCTATGATTTTAAACCATACAGCGATGCCTATCGGGCGATCACCTAATGAACTTCGTATATGGAGGAAAGGCCTTGAAGCTCTGGGAGCAGTGCCAAATGTTTCGGCGAAGATTTCTGCACTGGGTATGTTGGACCAGACGTGGACTGTGGAGTCAATTGCTCCTTTTGTTTTAGACACCATAGAAATTTTGGGAATTGAACGTTGTATGTTTGCATCAAATTTTCCGGTTGACAGCTTGTTCAGCGATTATGCGACTGTATGGAATGCCTATGACGAAATAACTGTAGATTTCACTCAAGAAGAGCGAAACAAATTGTTCAAAACTAACGCAGAGAAATATTATCGAATCTAGTAACTGTTTTTGTGCATATTGATCCGTAGCATTAATTATTTTTAGAAAATGTCTGAAGTACAAAATATCTACCACACAGGTTTTGTCGTTCATAATCTCGATAAGTCCCTTGATTTTTATACAAGAGTTTTGGGAATGAAAATCGAGCTTGGACCAGTAGTGTTGGAAACCCCATGGATTTCAGCAGTAGTTGGTTATAAAAATGTGAAAATGCGTCAAGCTTGGGTTGGAGTTGGTGGTGGGCACTTTATTGAACTTAACGAATATGTAAATCCACGTGCTTCGGTACGTTCAGATCAGTTTGATCGCAATCGACCTGGATCCGCACATGTTGCAATGATAGTTGACGATGTCATTAAGTGGCGACAAAAGCTTAATACCGCAGGCATTAAGACTTTTGGACCAGATTATGAGCGTGAGTCTGAATGGCCTCGTGCAAGATATGCTACCTATTTTCAAGATCCGGATGGCAACTGGCTTGAAATGGTTTCTAGAGCTCCTGAACCTAAACACTGCAAGCCGCATTAATTACATTTTTATCAATGTTGAATTGTCTTAAAAAGTTCCTAGATATTTATTGCAATAGCTCACAGAAAGTACATACACCGGAGCACATTTTGAACGTATTCAAATATGGTGTTTGGGAGATTGATAAAGGTAACCCGCGTAAGGCAGTTGAGTATTTTTCTGAAGCGATTATCGCATCGCCTAATTCATCTAAATTACATCATTACCGTGCAGATGCTTATGCATTAGCCGGAAATCTTGAGTTAGCTATTATTGATTATGATATTTCTGTCCGTCTAAATCCTACTTACCCCGATACTTATTTGGATCGCGGCAACACTAATTACCGCTTAGATTTTTTGAGTAAAGCACTTAAAGATTTTTCTGAAGCGATACGCCTAAAACCAAACTGGGCTGAAGCCCATGCGAATCGAGCAGTCATTTATGCTGAACTCGGTGATATCGAAAAATCAAATCTGGATGCCAGCAAAGCCGCGGAATTGGGTTTAGATGAATCACAGTTAGAAGAGATGCTTGAGACCGTAAAGATTAATTTACCTGGATAATTCTGAGTTAAATCAACATGCCGAACCAACTAACATCATCATCAGGTCATTCTCATACATTCGATCCTAAAGCAGATCCAAATTCTGTCGTATTCGTTGGTGACGGTGAACCTCATACTCCTGAGGCGACTATTGCACGCCTGAGCAAACTACTAAAACAAGGTAAGTTGATCCCTGATCATTACTCATTAGGGGGTTCAGTTGCTGATCTAGAAAGCCGTATGGCTGATGAACTTGGTAAAGAGGCTGCCATCTGGATGCCGACTGGAACTATGGCAAACATTATTGGGCTGCGTAAGCATTGTGGCATTAATGCCAGAGTGGTTCTTCAAGAACAGAGTCATATCTATCAGGATGAGGGCGATGCGTTATCTAGATTGTGTTCGATAAATGCAGTTCCCCTTGCTCTAAACCGACCACACTTTACAGTTGATGAATTGAAAGAATCATTCAAGGCTTCTACGACTGGAAGAGTGCTTAATCCAGTAGGGGCGGTTTCTGTTGAAAGTCCTGTGCGCCGGCAGGCAGGGCAGGTCGTTCCTTGGGATGACATGGTCGCTGTGACCGAACTTTGTCGTAAAGAAGGCATTCCAGTTCATTTGGATGGAGCGCGTCTATATATGATGTCAGCTGTAACCGGTATTTCTGTTAGGAAATATGCATCTATGTTCGATAGTGTTTACGTGTCTAGTTATAAATATTTCGGTGCCCCATTTGGCGGTGTACTTGCCGGGAAAGCTGAATTTGTCGATGGCCTTTTCAATGATCGTCGAATGTTTGGTGGAGGTATTCCTTTTGGTTATTTAGCCGCAGGTCTTTCACTGGAAGGAATAGACGATTTTGAAGTTAAATTTGATAAATCTTTAGCAAAGGCTAAAAATTTATTTGAGGGTTTAGACGAAATTTCTGGGATTTATGTACGAAAATTTAAAAATGGATCCAATATTTTCGAATTGCAACTTGATGATTCAATTGACGCTGAAAAATTTACAGAGTCACTTTTGCAGGCAAGTATTGTTTTAAATTGGCCTAGTTCTGAATGGCCACGACCACTTCTTCACGTTAATAGTTCGATTCTTCGGCTACCTAATAGTGAAATTATTCAAGCTTTTTCAGATGCCTATCAGCGTTCTCGTAAGGACGTTAGTTAAGTTACGACCTTCCATTAGGTAACAGCCCACCGTTTGTTTTTACTTCGAAGATTAGTACTACAACATCAACGCGTGTTAATAGAGTGTTTACGGATTACGCCCGAATACCGAACGTAGATTCGAATTCGCTCCATATGTTTTCATCGATCGGGGATGTCGCGATGTGAAGTGAGTCTTCAAGTTGAGCTAGATTGGCGGCACCAGTTAGCACAATTCCTTTCCCTTGCACGGGAGCGTTTATAGCGAACTGCATGGCTAGGTGTCGTATGTTAACGTTTCGATCCTGACACCATTTCCACATCTGATGTGCTTTTGGATAGGCATTTGGATCTCTAAAACTGCCGACTGCTGCTGGGATTACCCTGCCGTTTTGGTCAAGAATTCCTTCGGTTGTAGTGTTCTGTTGATAATTTGAGATAGCGTGTTTTGGTTCATGGCCAGCTAGTAAGCCATCAGCGATTGGGCTGCCAATTAGAATTCCGACATCGTGTTGAATTGCATACGGAATTGATTCTTTAGCGAGGGTTTGATCGAGGAGAGTGTAGTTTAGGAACGAAAGTATGATGTCAACTCCCTTATCGATGGCCTTCATGTGGAACTCAGGTTGGCGTACACCAACTCCGACCGCGCCTATTCGTCCTTTTTCTTTCCATTCCAGCATTACATCTAAGCAGTGATCTAACGGTTCTTCTATATCAAATCTAGGTCCATGTATCAGCACTGAGTCGACGTATTCAGTTCTGAGCCTCCTGAAGCTGTTTTCTAGACTCCAGGTGGTCGCCTTTCGTGACCAATTTCTCAGGACTTTTGGGTGCGATCCTACTTTTGTTTGCAGATGTACTTTGTCGCGCCAGCCGTCTGAAAGCGCCATCCCATAACGCTCTTCACTTCGACCGTATCCTGCCGACGTATCGACAAAGTTTATTCCACGTTCTATTGCTCCTCGTATTAAAGTTACGGCCTCTTCGTCAGTTTGTTCGTGACCGTCTAAATGGCCTCCGCCAAGTCCGAGCATCGTTGCATGTATTTCAGATTTTCCGAGTCTATGGGTCTTGAGTATAGTCATTTAACAAGTTTTGCTAAAAGTTTAGTTGTTTTTCCACCGCTCCAAGGGCTTCATCAATAACGGTCAAAAATGTCTCGGTTTCGTCTCCTGTGATTGTCAGTGGTGGTGCAATCGGCAGGATATATGCTGGAACGCGGATCCACACTCCTCTCTTCCTGAGCTCTTCTGTCAGCATTGTATTTACACCTACTGAGGGGCTAAAGTGTTCTTTTGTTTTGCGATCTTTGACGAACTCTATTCCTTGAATTAGACCAACACCTCGAGTGTCGCCGATAATTGGGTGTTTACCCTTCATCACTTCTAATGCTTCGGTGATTTGTGTGCCTCGGATTCGAGCGTTTTCGATCAGATTTTCCCGTTCTACGATGGCTAAGTTGGCAAATGCAGCTGCAGCACCTCCAGGGTGTGCTGAGTATGTGTACATATGTGACCAAACTTTATCTGGACCACCTGCAAATGCATCAGCTATGTTCTGGGTTGATATAGAACCTCCGACTGGGAAGTAACCTGATGTTATTCCTTTAGCAAAACTCATGATGTCGGGTGTGACACCCACAAAATTTGCTCCGAACCACTCACCTAATCTGCCGAACCCGGTAATTACTTCATCAAATATTAGTAACACACCGTATTTATCGCATATTTCTCGCACTAAAGGCCAATAGTTTGGTGGTGGTACAACGCCTCCAAGTGGCTGCGAAACAGGCTCTCCTATAACAGCTGATATTGATTCAGGTCCTTCGAATAGAATTGCCTGTTCGATTTCCTTAGCAGCGCGTTCACCATTTTCTTCTGGTGATGAAGAACCGTACTCATCGTGGTAGTAATGAGGCTGTCCAACCGTTACAACGTTAGCTGGTTTAGGTTGGTAATCGATGCGCGGGAATCCCGGGTGTCCGCCTAGCCACATTGTTCCGTAAGTTGAACCGTGGTATGAACCCCGACGTGAAATAACTTTATATCGTCCCTTGTCTCCTCGTCGGACATGGTACGCTTGAGCCATCTTTAGCGACGATTCATTCGCCTCAGATCCGCCTTGACAGAAAAATGTTCGAGAAAGTTTGCCTGGTGTAATTTCAGCTAATTTTGCAGCCAGTTGTATGGTTTTTGGCGTTGCGCCTGAATAGACATTCATGCTGATGTTAGTCAGCTGGTCATATATCGCTTTGGCGATTTCTTCTCTGCCATGTCCTGCATTGCGGAAGTACATACCGGAAATACCGTCAATGTACTGATTTCCATCTAGGTCGGTGACGTAGATTCCATTCGCTGATTCCATAAGAAGCGGCCCGCCTTCTTCGGCAAGAATCGTGTGATTGGTCATGCCCACGTGTAGGTGGTCTAGCACGGCTTGTCGCAGGGCTTTAGGGTCGTTGGCGGATGGTATAGGCATTATGGTGTAGTGAGCGGCTTTGGATTACTGAAATATTTTGATAAGCGAACATTGATCTAAATAATATTGAATTCGGTCTGTGTACATTATCGGATTAGTGTAAGTGGTAAACGTAACTGATGTACTATCCATAGTTGATATTAATTTAAGGTTTCGCCCATGGCGTAATGGTGGAATCGTTGGTGGAACATGTTTAGGTTTATTGCGAACAAGCGTCCGGCAATTGCGGGTTTGATTATTGGTTTGATAATAGGTTTGATGGTTGCTGGCGGGTATGGCGGTATGAGTGCATGGGTGTGTTCCGGTATAAGGACATGTCCGGCTAGCTGGCAACCATTTGTGTTGGTCTCGTCTATTATTTTCTTGATAGTTTTCCTGATCGTGTTTGTAGCAACAATTCTTTTTGTGCGTTTCTATCGAATCTTAGATACCTCGACTGGAAGCGTATAGACCTAAAGTTTTCATCTGGTTTCGTTTTTTTATGATCAGCAGGTGTATAGATTTGATTATTGCATTTAGCGAATGTAATTGATTTTGTTGCACTTTATAAATTGCTTCTTTGTAAAACATCAATGTTCGGTTGTCACTGGCGTATGAATTCTTACTTTGGGTGAACATTTCTGTTCTATTAGTAATTAATGGTCGTTCTGGTTGGATTACGACGTATAATCCGTCAGTTGAATTTTTTGTGGAATGCAGTTTACTGCTACCTGTTTGCGTAGCTGTACCCTGCATAAGTTAGGCCAAGATGAATGGATTGTTACCTTGGGTGGCAATCTTTGATACTTGGAGGAAAAGAAATTACTGATGGCGGAAACTAGTTTCGATCTTGTTGTTATCGGTGCAGGCCCTGGTGGTTACCACGCAGCGATTAGGGGCGCTCAACTTGGGTTGAGTGTTGCGGTTGTTGAAAAGGATGATGGGAGTGGTATTGGTGGTTTAGGTGGGGTTTGTTTGAATTGGGGTTGTATCCCTTCTAAGTCACTGTTGAAGAATGCAGAGGTTGTTAATCACCTGTCTCATGCTAAGGATTGGGGTATTGAGGTTGGTGAATGGTCGGCGAGTATGTCGAAGGCTGTGGACCGATCACGCGATGTATCGAAAGCATTGACTAGCGGCATTGGATATCTATTCAAAAAAAATAAAATAACTTTGTTTCAGGGTAAGGCGACTCTCATTTCTTCATCGCAGATTGCCGTTGAAGGCAGTGATACTTTGACAGCAAAGAACATCGTAATCGCAACGGGAGCTCGCGCAAGGAGCTTGCCAGGACTTGAGATTGATGGTGAAAACATTATTACGTCCCGACATGCTTTGGAACTTCGAGAACAACCGGAAGCAGTTGCAGTTATTGGTGCTTCCGCGATCGGCTGTGAATTTGCTTACTACTTCAACTCTTACGGCGTGAACGTAAAAATGTTTGAAATGCTTGACCATCTAGTCCCAAGAGAGGATGAGGAGGTTTCAGTTGAATTGGAGCGACAGTTCAGCAAACAGGGAATTGAATTTGTAGTGTCTGCAAGCGTTTCTGGTGTTGATAAGCGAGGTGGCAGGTTAGTAGTTCAGTATGAAGTAAGCGGTGAAAAACAGGAATATGTTTGCGATAAAGTGCTTTTAGGCGTTGGAGTTCAACCGAATACAGATGACATCGGCCTTGAAAATGTTGGCGTTAATACCGTTGGGTCAGGTTTTATAGAAGTTGACGGCAATATGCGCACAAATGTTAGCGGTGTATATGCCGTTGGCGATGTGAACGGAAAATTAATGCTGGCTCATGTTGCATTCGATCAAGGTGTTGTTGCCGCTGAGACCATTGTTGGACATGAGACACAACCGATCGAAGATTACACTAATATGCCACGGTGTACTTATGCTCAGCCACAGATTGCATCAATTGGTTTGACTGAAGCTCAGGCTAGGGAAAACGGTGTGAACTTGAAAGTAGGCAAGGTTCCATTTCAGGTTGCAGGTAAATCTGTCGCTATCGGTGAGCCACAGGGTTTTGCAAAAGTATTGATCGATCATGATACTGGTGAAGTTATCGGTGCCCATATAATTGGGCCTGAGGCGACAGAACTGATCGCCGAGGTAGGAATGTTGCAATTCCTCGAAGGTACGAACCTTGAATTGCACAGGATGACACACGCTCACCCCACTCTTTCAGAGGCTGTTAAAGAGGCTGGAGCGGCGGTCACTAATGAAGCAATACATTTTTAGAATGCGACTAGTACGCTCTTAATAAGTCTTAATCTTTACCAATTAAATTGTCATGAGCCATCTTACGTTTTTCATAATATTTGTCAGTGATAAGAGGTAAATAATTGTCCAAAAAGAAAACTACAGTTACACGGTTGTACACAGGCGATGATGGCCAATCTCACTTTGAGGAAATTGTAGTAGATATGTTGCCAAATATAGTTGGGCACATTTCTGAGACTTTTGGAGCGACCGGTATAGTTTTTCGTGAGACGAGTGGAGATTATGATTACGACTTTCACACGGCTCCACGTCGTCAGTATGTTGTGAACCTGGATGGCGCAGTTGAGATTACGGTAGGTTCAGGCGAAAAGCGTGTGTTTGGCGCTGGTGAAGTTTTCATATGTGAGGATACGACCGGCCAAGGTCATATTTCACGTGCTGTGAACGGTGAAATTAGACGTTCGTTGTTTGTAACACTCGACTAAGTTTTTTCTACTGTTCAATTGGACCGCCTAATTTTATTTCAGAAACTAACCAGTTATTCTAATCTTCACAGTTTTTGATTTTATCCCTTAATTTT
>CEUY01082710.1_pt1 | contig 16100 bp, 12 predicted proteins | sample 361481 | NCBI WGS metagenome assembly CEUY01 (sample SAMEA2622737, study PRJEB7988) | marine metagenome | isolation source: saline water (ENVO:00002010), including
AGACCGATATTGTCTAAACCGTTTAGTAGACAGTGACGGCGGAATTCATCAATCTCAAATGAGTACTCTTTACCATTTGCACGAACTAGGTTCGCCTCTAGATCGACTTCAACCTCAGCACCTTCATTTGCTTCAACGAATTGGAAGATCTCATCCACTTCTTGTTCGGTTAGACGAACAGGAACCATTTGGTTGTTGATTGAGTTGCCGTAAAAAATATCAGCAAAGCTTGGAGCGATCATCGCTTTGATGCCGTAATCTGCCAGTGCCCACGGTGCGTGTTCACGTGATGAACCACAGCCGAAGTTTTCACGAGCAAGTAGGATTGAAGCACCTTGATAGCGAGGAGCATTCATCACAAACTCTGGGTTTGCTTGCTCACCAGCATCATCTAGGAAGCGCCAATCATGGAATAAGTGCTTACCAAAACCTAGGCGAGATACTTTTTGTAGGAACTGCTTTGGGATAATTGCATCGGTATCGACGTTCGCGGCATCTAGAGGAACGACCAAGCCTGTGTGTTGTTTAAAACCTGACATCTGTTCTCTCCTTAATCCAACTCACGAATATCAACAAAGTGACCAGCGATCGCTGCTGCCGCTGCCATTGCAGGGCTCACTAGGTGTGTACGACCGTCACGGCCTTGGCGACCTTCAAAGTTACGGTTTGAAGTTGATGCACAGCGCTCTCCTGGACCTAAGCGGTCGTTATTCATCGCTAGACACATAGAACAACCTGGTAGACGCCATTCAAAGCCTGCGTCTTTAAAGATCACGTCTAATCCTTCAGCTTCCGCTTGAGCCTTAACTTGCTCAGAGCCAGGTACGATAAGCGCCTGTACATTCGCGGCAACCTTACGACCTTTAGCAATTTCAGCTGCAGCTCGCATGTCTTCAATACGTGAGTTAGTACAAGAGCCAACGAACACTTTATCGACTTTGTAGTCAGATAGCGCTTTGCCAGCTTCTAGACCCATGTAAGCTAATGCTTTTTCAGCAGAAGCTTTTTCTACTGGGTCAGCAAAACTTTCTGGAGCAGGGATTGGTTGATCAACGGCGATTACCTGACCTGGGTTAGTACCCCAAGTGACTTGTGGTTTGATGTCTTCTGCGTTTAGCGTTACTACTGCATCAAACTCAGCATCATCGTCAGTTTTTAGCGATTTCCAATACTCGATAGCAGCGTCTAGGTCTTCACCTTGTGGTGAGAACTTACGGCCTTTAATGTATTCGAATGTCGTTTCATCTGGTGCGATTAGACCCGCTTTGGCTCCTAGCTCGATTGCCATGTTACATACTGTCATACGACCTTCCATCGTAAGATCAGTAATCGCTTCGCCGCAGAACTCAACTACGTAGCCAGTACCGCCAGCTGCAGTCGTCTCACCGATGATGGCTAGCACGATGTCTTTTGCTGTAATGCCAGGAGCTACCTTACCTTTCACTTCAATCTTCATCGTTTTCGCGCGCGCTTGTTTTAGCGTTTGAGTCGCTAGTACGTGCTCAACTTCTGAGGTGCCGATACCAAATGCTAGCGAGCCAAATGCGCCGTGCGTTGCAGTGTGTGAGTCACCACAAACAATCGTCATACCTGGCAAGGTAATGCCTAGCTCTGGGCCCATCACGTGCACAATACCTTGGTACTTGTGGTTGATGTCGTAAAGGGTTACACCAAACTCTTCACAGTTTTTAGATAGCGTTTCCATTTGGATACGTGCCATCTCACCCGAAGCGTTAATGTCTTTTGTTTGCGTAGAAACATTGTGGTCCATGGTTGCAAATGTCTTGCTTACTTGACGCACTTTACGACCTTTTTCACGTAGGCCATCGAACGCCTGAGGTGACGTTACTTCATGAACTAAGTGGCGATCGATGTATAAAATTGGGTTTTCACCCTCGGCGGCTACAGCAACGTGTGCGTCGTAGACCTTTTCGTATAATGTTTTGCCCATTATTACTATCCTGTGTACAGCTCCTGACAACGGCTTATCAGGAGCGAATAATTATTATCTGTCTGCGTAAATTAAGAATTTAAGATGTACTCAGCGATCTTATCGCCCATCTCTGAAGTCGATAGCGCTGGCTTATCACCAGAAAGATCGCCAGTTAGCTCGCCTGCTGATAGAGCTTTAGATACTGCGGCTTCAATATCTTGCGCTGCAGCTTCTTCACCTAGGCTGTAACGTAGCATTAATGCTGCTGATAGAATTTGTGCCACAGGGTTGGCAATGTTTTTGCCTGCAATGTCAGGCGCACTGCCGCCTGCAGGTTCGTATAGACCAAACTTACTTTCGTTAAGTGATGCTGAAGGAAGCATGCCCATCGAACCTGTGATCATCGCGCACTCATCTGAGATGATGTCGCCGAAGATATTTGAACAAAGCATTACGTCGAATTGAGCAGGATCTTTGATTAGCTGCATTGTCGCGTTATCGATGTACATGTGTGAAAGCTCAACGTCTGGGTAATCTTTTGCGATTTCCTCGACTACTTCACGCCATAAGATAGAGCTCTGAAGTACGTTAGCTTTATCGATAGAACACACTTTTTTGTCACGTAGACGAGCAGATTCAAAGGCAATCTTAGCGATACGTTCAATCTCGAAACGGTGGTAAACCTCAGTGTCGAATGCTTTCTCGTTTGGACCTTCACCTTCGCGACCTTTAGGCTGACCGAAGTAGATACCACCAGTCAGTTCACGTACCACAACGATATCAAAACCGTTACCAGAAATATCTGCACGCAGCGGTGAGAATCCTTCAAGGCCTTTATGGATTTGCGCAGGGCGTAAGTTACAGAACAATTGGAAATGCTTACGCAGTGGAAGTAGTGCGCCACGCTCTGGTTGATCGTTTGGTGGTAGGTGTTCCCATTTAGGGCCGCCAACTGAGCCAAACAGCACCGCATCTGAATCTTCACAGGCTTTTACTGTGCTTTCAGGTAGTGGACAACCGTGGTTATCGATGGCAATACCGCCAACATCATGCTCTTCACGCGCAAATTTGATGCTGTGTTTTTTCTCAATCGCGTCTAGAACTTTGTGCGCTTGAGCCATCACTTCTGGGCCAATGCCGTCTCCTGGTAAAACGGCAATGTTGTATGATTTGTCTGTCATGTTATTCCTTTAATTTTTATGTCTTCCAGAGACGACTCGCATCCCTGGAGTCTTACTTATACTGTTTCGATTTTTTTCTGTTTGATCTCAGCGATTTTGTCAGCACGATGGATGCTGTTGATAACGTGTAGTAGCGCCTGGCCAGAAGCTTCTACGATATCGGTTGAAACACCGGTACCGTGATATTTGCGACCTTTGTAGTTAGCAATAATATCCGCTTGACCTAGTCCATCTTCACCTTCGCCTTTTGCGGTTAAATCGAACTTGTCTAGAACAATATCATAACCCGTTACACGATAGATACACTGGTATAACGCATCAACAGGACCATTACCAACTGCAGCTTCAGATTGCTCCTCATCGCCACATTGCAGTTTGATACTGGTTGTTGCCATTACGCTACCTGATTGCACGCTTAGGTAGTTCAATTTGTAGAAGTCGTCTTCTTCACGCAAGTTAGAAAAGTGCATTAGAGCTTCTAGGTCGTAATCAAATACTTGGCCTTTACGGTCCGCTAGTTTCAAGAAATCTTCGTATAGCGCATCTAGGTTGTACTCGTCTTCTTTGTAGCCCATGGTGTCCATGTGGCTCTTCACGGCTGCGCGACCACTGCGGCTGGTTAGGTTTAGCGCTTGGTTTTTAAGGCCAATGGATTCCGGCGTCATGATCTCGTAGGTATTTTTATTCTTAAGCATGCCATCTTGGTGAATACCTGAAGAGTGGCTGAATGCATTAGCGCCTACGATAGCCTTGTTGTCTTGAATCGGCATATTACAAAGCTGGCTAACTAACTTACTGGTACGGTGAATTTCATCATGTTTTAGACCGGTGTGAACACCCAGTAGCTCTTGTCGAGTCTTGATGATCATTGCAATTTCTTCTAGCGAACAGTTACCCGCACGCTCACCGATACCATTGATAGTACCTTCAATCTGACGAGCACCTGCTTGAACGGCAGCAATTGAATTCGCAACAGACATACCTAGATCATCGTGACAGTGCACAGAGATAATCGCTTTATCGATATTTGGTACACGGTTAAATAGCGTTTGAATAATACCGCCAAATTCATTTGGTACTGTGTAGCCAACGGTATCTGGGATGTTGATGGTGTTCGCGCCGGCATCAATCGCGGCTTCGACCATGCGGCATAGGTTATCAATTGGAGTACGGCCCGCATCTTCACAAGAAAACTCAACGTCATCAGTATATTTACGAGCGTGTTTAACGGCTTTAACGCCCATTTCAACCACGTCATCATAGCTACGGCGTAATTTGTCTTGAACGTGGACAGTAGAAGTTGAGATAAAGGTATGAATACGGAACTGGTCAGCAACTTTTAATGCTTCAGCTGCAGCATCTATGTCTTTCGCTACGGCACGCGAAAGAGCACAAACTCGACTGTTTTTAATATTGCGAGCAATGGTCTGGACTGACTCAAAATCACCAGGAGATGAAACAGGGAAGCCTGCTTCGATCACGTCTACACCGAGCCTTTCAAGTGCGTAGGCAATTTGCAGTTTTTCTTTAACCGTCAAGCTTGCTGACAACGCTTGTTCGCCATCACGCAAAGTGGTGTCGAAGATAATGACTTGATTGTTCATGAGTGCTTCCTTAGTGATTCGATGCTTATTGCATCAGTTAATCGTTTACTTCCAGTATTTAGGTATAAAAAAACCCGCATCTAAGTGCGGGTTTTGTGTAATTCTGTGTGGTTGTTTTTCTTCCACAGCCTACCCGCGCGATTATGTCACGATAAGGAGGAGGCTCAGCAGGATAGAAAAACGAGTCATCATTGTTAACGGTTCCTTTTAGGGCGTTAAATAATCCACATATTTAAGTTAACAAATTAGTACCGCACTCAAACGGTCTCGTCAACCGTTAAAAGTAAAAATGGTTGTTTTTTCCACTCATCGGCGCAGTACTTCTTCTTTTTGAATACCAGAGATCTGTGAATTGTCATGATCTTTCATCTAAAGCTTCATGATTTTGTCACCGTTAGCCCCTAATTTGACGGAAGTGATAAGAAAGGAGCTAGGTAATGCGTTCAATAGAACCAATTGCCAAATTGGATTTGGCATTTTCACTGTTTTGTCTCCAGCACCGATTTCGTTATCCGGTATCAAGGTTGAGCAAAGCGGTGTCACATACTGGAGATGGCCATCTTTATTTGATTCTAGGCTTATGTGCATGGTGGCTAGATGGCTCTAAAGGCGAATTGTTTTTATGGGTTGGCTTGCTCGCTTTTTCGATCGAGCTCCCCATCTATTGGCTGACCAAAAATATTTTCAAACGTCGGAGGCCACAAGAATTGTCAGACTTGGTCACTTCATTCGTGACTCCCTCCGATCGCTATAGCTTACCTTCTGGCCATACAGCTGCCGCTTTCTTAATGGCGAGCTTAATGGCTTATTTTTATCCGCAGTTAGCTGTCTTTTCATTCGCTTGGGCCAGCCTAATAGGTTCGTCTCGTATTTTACTTGGGGTCCACTTTTTAACTGATGTTGTGCTCGGTTCATTATTGGGTGTGGCATGTGCCCATCTTGCTATGGCAATAATGTTGTAGGTGAAAAATGAGAATATTATATGGTGTTCAAGGTACAGGTAATGGGCATATAGCCAGAGCTAGGGCGATGGCGCATGCATTGCAAAAGCGTGGGGTTGACGTTGACTTTCTCTTTTCCGGACGAGCTAAAGACAAGTTTTTTTCGATGGAAGAATTTGGTGACTACCAAGTTTATCAAGGCTTAACCTTCGTCAGCCATAATGGAAAATTGAGTTACGCGAGAACTTGCTTAAAGAACAATGTGCTCGCTTTTTGGCGAGAGGTTGCCTGTCTTGACCTTTCTAATTACGACTTGATTCTAAATGACTTTGAACCTGTGTCCGCATGGGCTGCAAAACGTCAGCAGAAAACAGTGATCAGTATCAGTCACCAAAATGCTTTTCGTCATGCGGTTCCATTGAGAGGCGCTAATTGGTTAGATAAGAAGATTATTGAGCACTTTGCGCCAGCAACTCATCATATTGGACTGCACTGGTATCACTTTGAGCAACCCATCTTACCGCCGATTGTTCATACCCATTCAGGTCCCGTAGCGAGTGATGACTTCGTATTGGTTTACTTACCGTTTGAAAATTTGAGTGATATCTCTGAGCTGTTACTGCGTTTTTCAAGTCAGACGTTTGTCTGTTACCACCCAGAAGTGATTGAAGCTCAACAATTGGAAAACTGTCAGTTGCTTCCGTTAAGTTTTGAAGGGTTTCAGCATCACCTTCATCGCTGTTCTGGTGTGATAGCTAATGGAGGTTTTGAGCTTCCCTCTGAAGCGCTGACTTTGGGGAAAAAGTTGTTGCTTAAGCCTTTGTCTGGTCAATTTGAGCAATTAAGTAATGTTGCAACCTTAGAGGATTTAGGGATGGCTACATGTATGGAAAGTTTAGAGGCATCGACAGTGCGCCAATGGTTAGATGAAGAACCCGCAGAGAGTGTGAATTATCCAGACGTTGCACAAGCTATTACCGACTGGATCTTGCTAGGTAATTGGCATTGTCAGGAGTCACTGACGTCAAACCTTTGGGAAAAAGTCGACTTTCCCAGTTATGTCACCAATATTTAGTGTCCGTTAAAATTGGCAAAAACAGCATCTAATCATTGATGCTGTTTTTGTATTTAGGGTTTGACCTATTTTCTTTGGTTATGGAATTGAGATCTTGTTTAACATGGTGTGAAAAATCATTAACGTTGGCTAAAAACATCACAAGTACCACTTGATGTTTTTTTATGATTTATATAACTGTTTGTTTTTTTAAGGGTTTATTCGGGTGGTGCGTAAAAAATACTGATTAATTGTCAATCTTGTTGCCAGTGTTTAATTGATTCGTTGATAGTAGCAATTCGTTAGAACCTATCTAACAAACAAATATAACAAAAGCAGGTTATCTATTCCTAACCGCTACTGACTTTTCAGAACCATATACACTGACGAATTTAAGAGGCTTGACCCATGATTGATAAGAAAGAGTCTATGAGTGCCATTGCTAGTTACCGCATGGAAAGTACTCTACGAGGAGTAGATTTAAACCTTCTCACTGTTTTTGACGCTGTAATGCAAGAGCAAAACATTACGCGTGCAGCACATAACCTAGGTATGTCTCAGCCAGCAGTAAGTAACGCTGTTGCCCGCTTAAAAGTTATGTTCAACGACGAATTGTTCATGCGACAAGGCCGCGGTATTCAACCAACTCAACGTGCTCGTCAGTTATTTGGTCCTGTTCGTCAAGCTCTACAGTTGATCCGTAACGAATTACCGAGCTCTATTTTTTCTCCAGAAACATCGACTCGTTTATTCAAGCTCGCAATTTGTAGCCCTTGTGATATGCGTTTTGCTCCTAAGATCATGTCTACAATCCATGAGCAAGCTCCAAGTGTTCAATTGCATTTAGATGCTGAGTTTGATCGCCAATTAGCAGAACGTATGCGTTATCAAGAGATTGATTTCGTGATTGATTACGCTCGATTTGATGACCAAGGTTTTTCAAGCACAGAGATTTTCCAAGATGAGTTGGTCGTCGTGGCTGCGAAGTCCCACCCACGAATCCAAGGTGAAGTTGCTCCAGAGCAGCTTCGTATGGAGCGCCATGCAAAACTATCACGAGTACATGGTCAGCGCAGTTTCTCTGAGCAAGCTTATCGCGAGATGGACGTGCAGGCATATTACGAAGGAACAAGCTTAAGTAATGTTCTTTACGTTGTTGGCCAATCAGAGTTAGTAACGATTGCACCACGTTGGATGGTAGAAAACGCGGCAAACAAAGATCAGCTACAAGTATTGGAGTTCCCGTTTGAGAACGCAAAAATCAGCGGCTTCCTAAGCTGGCATGAATCAAGCGAAAAAGACAAAGGCCACATTTGGCTACGCGATCAGTTGATGATGATTTGTGGTGAAGTGGTAGCTCTCGCTTAATTGTTCACCACCCCTTGTCAGAAAAACCTTGAGTGGTCGTCGGCCATTCAAGGTTTTTTACTATTTAATTGATAACTTTGATACGCGTCAGTTGCCTTTTATAACCCGAAATGTACACTTGTGCGCTCAAAAAGCTTACAGGTGTAAGCTAAAGGTAAAGAAGATGGCTAACTTAGATTTTCATATCGTAAAACGAATTCGTGAACAGATTGCCAAAGGCGGTGATCGTATTGCTCTCAAACATAAAGTGAGCGATATGTGGAATGGCATTAGCTGGAAGCAGTTTGGTCAGCAGGTAGATGCGCTATCACTTGCTTTACTGACTCAAGGGTTTCGAGTCCAAGATAAGATAGGGATCTTCTCAAACAACATGCCTCAATGGACTGTTGCTGATTTTGCCGCATTACAACTGCGCGGTGTGACAGTGCCAATTTATCCAACGAATACTGCGGCGCAATCTGCGTATATCTTGCAAAATGCTGATGTAAGAGTACTTTTTGTTGGTGAACAGCCTCAGTTTGATGCAGCTGTTTCAATATTCGATGAGTGTGAACAACTTGAACTGATTGTTGCTATGTCTGAGGACATCGATATAGGTGAACATAGTTATGCTCTGCATTGGAATCAGTTTACCGCTAAGGGTGATAATCAGCATCAGGTCGAGTTGGAGCAGCGCTTAGCGGATGCTAACTTTGATGACCTGCTGACCTTAATCTATACCTCTGGTACAACAGGCCAGCCAAAAGGCGTGATGCTCGATTACGCTAATATTGCGGCTCAGCTTGAAGGTCACGATCAACGCTTAAGCTTGACAGAAGAGGATGTGTCTCTCTGTTTCTTGCCACTATCCCACGTATTTGAACGCGCTTGGACATTCTACGTATTGTATAAAGGTGCTACGAACTGCTACCTACAAGACACAATGCAAGTGCGTGATGCCTTGAGCGAAGTTCGCCCAACAGTGATGAGTGCTGTTCCTCGTTTCTACGAAAAGATCTTCTCAGCGATTCATGAAAAAGTGGCTAAAGCGCCTTTCATTCGTAAAGTGATGTTCACTTGGGCGGTGAATATGGGAGCGAAGATGGCGGTTTGTCATCAGGAAGGACGCAAACCTTCACTTGCTTTGAAAAAGGCTTATGCGCTTGCCGATAAATTGGTGTTGTCAAAACTCAGAGCATTGCTTGGTGGTCGCATCAACTTTATGCCATGTGGTGGGGCAAAGCTAGATGAAACCATTGGTCGCTTCTTCCACGCGATTGGGATTAACGTCAAGTTAGGCTACGGCATGACGGAAACCACAGCCACGATTTCTTGCTGGGATGATAAGTGTTTTAACCCCGACTCTATCGGGATGGCGATGCCTGGCGCCCAAGTCAAAATTGGTGAGAACAATGAGATTTTGGTTCGCGGTCCAATGGTTATGCGTGGCTATTACAAAATGCCTGAAGAAACGGCGAAAACCTTTGATGAGCATGGCTTCCTGAAAACAGGGGATGCAGGTCATATTGATGAAAATGGTAACTTGTTCATCACAGATCGCATTAAAGAGCTAATGAAAACCTCTAACGGTAAGTATATTGCGCCGCAGATGGTAGAAGGTACCATTGGTAAAGATCACTTTATCGAGCAGATCGCAGTTATTGCCGACACGCGTAAGTTTGTTTCGGCGTTAATTGTGCCGTGTTTTGACTCGTTGGAAGAGTATGCCAAAGAGTTAAACATCAAATATCACGATCGTGTCGAGCTGATTAAACATCATCAAGTCGTTGAGATGTTAGAGCAGCGTGTTAATGATCTTCAGAAAGAGCTGGCGAAGTTTGAACAGGTGAAAAAGTTTAAGCTATTGCCAAAAGCGTTCTCGATGGATGAAGGCGAATTGACCCCAACACAAAAATTGCGCCGTAAAGTGATTAACGACAAATATCAGGACGAAATCGAAGAAATGTACACAGACAAATCAGATAAAAAGTGATTTTCTAAAAGTTAATTTTTCGATTGTTTAAAAATCCCCCAAAAGCATTAGAGTGCTGTTGGGGGATTTTTTTGTTTGAAGAAATCATCGCTATGGCAGGTTATCTATTGGTGATAGCTTGAATTTGTTTAATATTTTACTCTGAATTTTGCATGTTTTGTCTTTTGAAATTCTAATATTGTGTTTTGAGTTGGGGTAACTGCCTTGGTTTCGTCTGAAAAGTAGTATCTTGTTTAAAGTGAGAGAAAAATCGCATTAGACCCCTTGATAATAAAACGTTACATTTGTTGCGTTACCTTGCTTTTTGTTATTAATGAGCAGGACATAGCCGAAAAAGTGGAAGTATTTCGAATTAGGCTACGAATAAGACCTAGACTATGTAAAACCAGACCAATTAGTTGACCTTACTGATTGAAAACTGGTTAAGGAGAAAAATATGGCAGCAATGTTGTCCGGTGCAGAGATGGTTGTTCAATCTCTGATCGAAGAAGGTGTAGAGCAAATCTTCGGCTACCCTGGTGGTTCCGTTCTTGATATCTATGATGCGCTTCACGCGAAAGATGAACAAATAAAACACGTGCTTGTACGTCATGAACAAGCTGCAACGCACATGGCTGATGGCTATGCACGTGCGACTGGTAATCCAGGTGTTGTGTTAGTGTGTTCTGGTCCAGGTGCGACCAATACCATTACAGGTATTGCGACGGCTTACATGGACTCAATTCCCATGATCGTTATTTCTGGTAACGTACCAAACAATCTCATTGGTAATGATGCCTTCCAAGAGTGTGACATCGTTGGTGTTTCACGCCCTGTGGTGAAGCACAGTTTTTTAGTTAAGAAAGCGGAAGATATCCCAGAAACCGTTAAAAAAGCCTTTTATATTGCAACAACGGGCCGCCCAGGTCCTGTGGTTATTGACTTACCGAAAGACGTCATGAACCCGCAAGTTAAGTTGCCATATGAATACCCAGAAAGCATTTCTATGCGCTCTTACAAACCAACGACTACTGGTCATAAAGGTCAAATCAAGAAAGGCCTAAAAGCGTTACTTGAAGCAAAAAAACCTGTGCTGTATGTGGGTGGGGGAGCGGTGATCTCTGAAGCCGATACCCATTTACTTAAGTTGGCTGAAGCACTAAACCTACCAGTAGTGAGTACTTTAATGGGCTTAGGGGCATTCCCTGGCACTCATAATAACTCGTTAGGTATGCTTGGTATGCATGGCGCGTACGAAGCGAACATGGCAATGCATAATGCCGATCTTATTTTTGGTGTTGGGGTGCGCTTTGATGATCGTACAACCAACAACCTAGAAAAATACTGTCCGAACGCTAAAGTGATGCACATTGATATCGATCCTTCATCGATCTCTAAAAACGTTAAAGCGGATCTACCAATTGTGGGCTCGGCGGAAAAAGTACTCGAGAGCATGATTAAGCTGATGGAAGAGCAGGGAGCGGTCAATGATACTGCGGCTCTTGAAAGCTGGTGGAGCGAGATACAAGTATGGCGAGAGCGTAAGAGCCTTGCCTATGAAACATCTCCAGAACGCATCAAACCTCAACAAGTCATTGAGACTCTCCACAAACTTACCAATGGTGATGCGTATGTGGCTTCCGATGTTGGCCAGCATCAGATGTTTGCAGCTCTTTACTACCCATTCAACAAGCCACGCCGTTGGATTAACTCAGGTGGTTTAGGGACGATGGGCTTTGGTTTACCTGCCGGTATGGGGGTTAAATTTGCTAAACCAGACGAAGAAGTCGTTGTTGTTACTGGTGATGGCAGTATTCAAATGAACATTCAGGAACTATCGACCGCAATGCAGTACGATATTCCAGTTAAAATCATCAACTTGAACAACCGTTTCCTTGGTATGGTGAAGCAATGGCAAGACATCATTTATCAAGGTCGCCACTCAAATTCCTACATGAGCTCAGTGCCAGATTTCGCTGCAATTGCTGAGGCATACGGCCATGTTGGTATCCGTATTGAAACACCAGACCAATTAGAAGAGGGCTTGAAGAAAGCTCTCGACATGAAAGATCGCTTGGTGTTTGTGGATATCAATGTAGACGAGACTGAGCATGTATACCCTATGCAAATAAAAGGTGAGGGTATGGACAAGATGTGGCTAAGCAAGACGGAGAGAACATAATATGAGACACATTATTTCGCTTTTAATGGAAAACCAACCAGGTGCATTGTCTCGCGTTGTTGGATTGTTCTCCCAACGTGGATATAACATTGAGTCGTTAACGGTATCTCCAACGGATGATGAAACATTATCACGCCTCAACATTACGACTATTTCAGATGAAATGAAGCTTGAGCAGATCCAAAAGCAACTCAACAAGTTAATTGATGTTCTGAAGGTACAAGAAGTCTCTGAGCTTGAGCATATTGAGCGAGAGTTGATGATGGTGAAGGTAAAAGCGAGTGGTTTTGCACGAGCTGAAGTGAAACGCACGGCTGATATCTTCCGTGGCCAAATTGTTGATGTGACCTCATCTCAATATACGGTACAACTGGCAGGGACTAGTGAAAAGCTGGACGCATTCATCCAAGCGATTTCTGAAGTGACGGAAGTGATTGAAGTCGCGCGAAGTGGCGTTGTGGGTATTGCTCGTGGTGAGCGTGCTTTGAAACCTTAACGACTTAAACTCGATAAAAACCACCGACTAGCGGTGGTTTTTTTGTATCTAAAGAACAGCTTAGTGAAGAATTCGAGCTCGAATTGTACCTTCGATTTTTTTCAGCTTAGCCAGAGCTTCTTCTGAGCGACCTGCTTCTACATCGATCACGACGTAACCAATGTCCGCTGCAGTTTGTAGGTACTGACCTGCGATGTTAATCCCTTCTTCTGCAAAGATGGTGTTGATTTGCGTTAGGATACCAGGGCGGTTCTTGTGAATATGCAATAGACGAGAACAATCGCGGTGTTCAGGCAGTGATACTTCAGGGAAGTTAACGCTAGAAAGCGTAGAGCCATTATCTGAGTATTTCGCTAATTTACCAGCCACTTCTACGCCGATATTTTCCTGTGCTTCTTGCGTTGAACCACCAACGTGAGGCGTTAGGATGACGTTGTCAAACTTCTGCAATGGTGATTCAAATGGATCAGCATTGGTTTTTGGCTCTACTGGGAATACGTCGATAGCCGCACCAGATAGATGACCAGCTTCAAGTGAATGACAAAGCGCTTCGATATCAACTACAGTACCACGAGCTGCGTTGATAAAAATTGCACCTGGCTTCATGCGAGCAAACTCTTCAGCGCCCATTATGTTCTTGGTTTCAGGTGTTTCTGGTACGTGAAGAGAAATGACATCACACTTGTTTAGCAGCTCACTCATAGTATGAACTTGTGTTGCATTACCTAGTGATAGCTTGTTTTCGATGTCATAGAAGTAAACACGCATACCCAAGTTTTCAGCGATAATGCCAAGTTGGGTGCCGATGTGACCATAACCAATGATCCCTAAGCGTTTACCACGCGCTTCGTTTGAATTATCAGCGCTCTTCTTCCAAATACCACGGTGTGCCAGCGCATTCTTTTCAGGAATACCGCGTAATAGTAGTAGGACTTGGCCAAGCACTAGTTCAGCTACGCTACGTGTGTTCGAGAAAGGAGCGTTGAACACTGGAATTCCGCGCTCGGCGGCAGCGGCTAGGTTTACTTGGTTTGTTCCGATACAGAAACAACCAATTGCTACAAGCTTCTCTGCTGCATTGATGACTTCTTGGGATAGGTTAGTGCGTGAACGAATACCAATGAAATGTGCGTCTTTAACTGCTTCAAGTAACTCGTCTTCTGGTAACGAGCCTTTGTGATATTCAATGTTTGAGTATCCAGCAGCTTGTAAAACCTCTACCGAAGATGGGTGTAGACCTTCTAGAAGTAGGATCTTTATTTTTTCTTTTTCCAGTGAAACTTTGGCCATTATCTTCATCCTTAAAATGGGAAATTGGGGCTTAACTGGCGCACATTGTCTTTGATAACGTTTTCTAGGCACTTTAATGTGACGCAAACGTTTTCCTTGTGCGTCTTCTGCTCACTAAGTTAACAAAAAAAATACAGTTTGGGTAAGAAAATTACGGAATAAGGCATAATTTTTATAGAGAGAAATGAAAAAACGGCGCCGAATAGCGCCGTTTGTAAGGAAATAACGAAAAGAACGGAAGGTTACTCTTCGATTTTTGCACCCTGAGGAGTACCTGTGATAACCACATCCGCACCGCGGTGAGCGAACAGACCAACAGTAACAACACCAGGAAGAGCATTGATCTTATCTTCTAGTTCTTTCGGGTTTGTGATTTGTAGGCCGTAAACATCTAGGATCACGTTACCATTGTCAGTGATACAACCTTCACGATAAGCAGGGTCACCACCAAGCTTTACTAGCTCACGGGCAACGTAAGAGCGAGCCATCGGGATGACTTCGACTGGAAGCGGGAAAGTACCCAGTACGTCGACTGCTTTAGTGTCATCAACAATACAGATGAATTTATCAGAGATAGCCGCAACGATTTTTTCGCGAGTCAGGGCTGCACCACCACCTTTGATCATTTCACGGTTTGCGTTAATTTCATCAGCACCGTCTACATAGATATCTAGACCAGCGACTTCGTTACAATCAAACACTTCAATTTCTAATTCTTTAAGGCGCTGTGTTGAAGCTTCAGAGCTAGAAACTGCGCCTTTAATCTCTTCTTTGATTGTGCCCAGCGCATCGATGAAGTGATTTACTGTTGAGCCAGTGCCCACACCTACAATACTGCCTTTATCGACATACTTTAGTGCTGCCCAACCGGCTTCTTTTTTCATTTCATCTTGAGTCATGCCCATCTCCTAAGTGAGGTTTGTTTACGGTGAATTGCGGCGCGATTATATCTCCAATTGCGTCCTATTCCCAATCCCAGATCTGGCTTGGTGTCACTATTTTAGGTAGTGGTACGTCCCAGCTTTCAACGGGTAACTTGTCTACTTGCTGGCAATCATGAGCAAGTCCAATTGGCTTTGGGCCCGTTTGCGCTTTAAACCATGGCTCTAAAGTTCGGTCGTAATAGCCGCCGCCCATGCCTAACCTGTGTCCGGTAGCATCGAATGCAACCAAAGGTGTGCAGATTAAATCCAGTTGTGCGACTGGAATTATCTGAGTTTGATTCAATTTAGGTTCCGCGATTGAGTAGCGGTTTAGTACCATTGGGGTTGATGCGTCATAGTGAAGGAAGAGGAGGTGACCTTTTGAGAAAGGGTGTATAACCGGTAGGTAAGTTTTCTTTCCTTGCTGCCATAACCACTCTATTAGTGGTGTGGTTTCTATCTCTCCGTCAGCGGTAAGGTAGAGTGCAATATGTGTAGCGCGTTGAAGTTCGGGCAATAGAGAAAATTGCGATACGAGATCCAGACCAGCAATGTGCTGAACATCACTACTGAGATTGTTGCGCTTAGTTCGAATTTGTTTACGGAAGTCTTGACGAGATAGTGTCATAAGAATTACCCATGTCTGGGTATCAAGTAGGATACCCCAGAGTGCCGTTGGAGATGTTTGACCCATGAACCAGCTGGTTCAGGGCGGATCAGCAATGGCTACCGTAGGCTTCTCGGTGCATGCCGAGCTTGCTCAATAGCAACCAAGTACTAACCCTTTGGTATTGCTTATCGGCTCAGGGACGTAATCCCCTAACGCACACTCCAGGGTAAATTCTTGCGTATTGCTGTAAAGGCTATTGCTGTCCTGGCTTCACTTTACTTAATGCGTCGCTTAGTGACGCGCTGAGCAGTTCCATTCGCTCAGTTAGGGCGTTTTGTTGCTCTGCCTTAACATTATCACGGCTTTCTAATTCATGACAGACATTCAAAGCAACAAATGTTAGTAACTGTACTTCGTTGGTAATTTTAGTTTTTGCAGCCATGTCTTTCAGGTTTTCATCAAGACGCTGTGCCGCCTTGACCAATGACTCTTCCTGCCCTGATGGACAATTCACTCGAGTTATTCGACCTAAAATTTCTACTTCAACCGCTTGATTACTCATATCAA
>CEUY01067052.1_pt1 | contig 16074 bp, 10 predicted proteins | sample 361481 | NCBI WGS metagenome assembly CEUY01 (sample SAMEA2622737, study PRJEB7988) | marine metagenome | isolation source: saline water (ENVO:00002010), including
AGTGGTGGTATTGATGGGCCGGCTACAGAAGTCACTGTAACCCAAATATACGGTTCAAAAGACGATACGGTAAAAACCGAAGATACTTATATTCAAACAGCAAAAAAATGCTTTCTTCGTTCTACTTGGACACTCACCTTTCCGGGCCCATGCTCAGACAGCATTGACGGAAACGCCTGGTACGTGGCAACAGCAATGCCCAACAAAGATTATACCACGTACAAAAATGCTGGCGGTATAGAATTACATGCCAAGGAAATTAGCATGGGTAATTTTAAAGCCTGTGTTCAAGAGGGGTCTAAGCGTATTAACGGTAATCACGGCTAGGCTACACCAGTACCTAAAAGCAAGCCTGTGCCTTGTGTTGAAAGTAGCAAGGCACTTTCATTTTTCCCGCCTCATAAAAATGCTAGTCTAGTCACGAAAATACATAATAAAGAGCAAATAATGGACTTTTTAATTAATATTCTAGTCTGGGTAGGCGTCGTCATTTTTGCGCTATTTTTTATTGCCTTTGTGGCTGCCGCAAAGCTGAATAAAAAGCAAGAGAGTCAAAAGAATAGCGATAACAAAGAACCCTAATAACATGTGCTAGTTGACCCTCTGGTAGCCAGCACATGCTTTGACGCTTTCGGCGAAAACGCAGCTTAATTACTTGCCTAAATCATGGGCACGAAAAGCATTGGGTAACAACTCACCTATGGTGGTGTCGTGGGTTGCGCCCGATTTCGTCACCATAGTGACGGGTGTCTCGTCCGGCGCAAATTCTGCAATTTTTTGTCGACATCCTCCACAGGGAAAACAAAACTCGTCGTTGGGGCTTGCTATTACGATATGAGAAATGCGTTTGCCACCGCGGGTAACCATATTGCCAATGGCGGTTGCTTCCGCGCATTGGCCGAGGGGAAATGCGGCGCTTTCTACGTTACAGCCGGAAAAAATATCGCCGCTGTCTGATTCTAGGGCAGCGCCTACCTTAAAACGAGAATAAGGGGAGTGAGAATGTTGTTGGGCACTGTAGGCCTTTTCAATAAGTAATTTTATCTTGTTATTTGTCATAGCTACCTGCTTATCACCGCTATTAGTCTTTACTTTTTATATTAAATGCGAGAAGGTTGCGACATATACGCCGCTGACATTGCATTTTTCTCTAGCGGATTGTGTTTTTCTTACTTGAAGTATGCTTTTTACCATGCACCGAAACGTTAGTCTCATCTTTTTTTTACTGGGTGTTGTTATTTTGAGCGGTTGTGCTCAAACACCTGTTGTCACCCAAAAATCCGAAATGGGGAATTTGCTGCTCGCCGAACCGGCCCCTGTAAATCCTCGCTCGGAAATGGCTATCGCACGGTATAATCAAATACTTATGAGTTCGGCGTTATCCAATGAAGATAAAGCAGAACTGCATTTTCAACGGGGCATGCTTTACGATAGTGTTGGGTTAGGCGGCTTGGCGCAATTCGATTACAATCAAGCTATTAGCCTAAAGCCTGACTTAGCAGAAGCTTATAATTCCTTAGGGATTCATTTTGTCCAACAAAATGACTTTATTCAAGCGTACGATGCGTTTGACTCAACGCTAGATATTAACCCTGATTATTACTATGCATTCCTTAATAGAGGCATTGCTCTGTATTATGGCGGTCGCTCAGAACTCGCGGTTGCTGATTTAGAGAAATTCGCCCAGGAAGATAACTCCGATCCATTTAGAGCGTTGTGGGCGTATTTCGCCCACTACGCGGTGTCACCAGAACAGGGCGTACAGTTTTTGGCCTCTATTCGCCCAGAATTAGACAATGCCCACTGGGCAACGGCGCTTGCCGATATGTTTTTAGGCACTAAAAACGAAAATGACGTGTTAAATTCATTGCTCGATGGGGTTAAAAGTCAACGTGGGTTAACCGACCGTTTGTGTGAAGCATATTTCTATTTAGGCAAGTATCATATGCAACACGATAACCGTGGTATTGCTTCGAATTACTTCAAATTAGCACTCAGCACCAATGTGTTCGATTACGTAGAACACCGTTATGCACGTCTTGAATTAAATCGTTTACGCCAACGTACTGCCAGCGTTTCTGAGTAAGTTCGCACAGTAATATGAGAGGGTTACTACTCGCCGTGTTGGCACTTCTGTTGGTAGCTGGTGATTCCGGACGTTATCCTTCTCAACTTGTTTATAATGTAGTGCAGGTTTACCCGGCGAACAAAGAAATTGCGTCCGCCAACAGTACCTACCTTCAATCTCTCTATTCTTCACTGTGGTACGCTACCAAATCTGGCAATCAAAAAGCGCAATCTATGATGGTCGCATGGGCGACAGAACATGAGAGCGTGTACTGGTTAAAGAAGCTAGTGTCGCTGGAAAATGCGGAAGCTGCATGGGCATTGTATCAACTTATTGGGGAAGCAGAATCTAACGCAGAGTTAATGGCGTTGGCCGCTATTGGAAATGTGCCAGAAGCTCAACTTGCCTTCGCTATGGACACAGATAACCCCAATAAACGTGAAAAATGGCTTTTACGTGCGGCAAAATTAAATTATCTTCCGGCGCAATCTGCGTTGGCTGACTGGTATCTGTTACAAGGGAAGCTAGAACTTGCCCGTCCTTGGCTTGAAAAAACCGCCAGCCTAGATATGCAAAGCGCGTTTAAGTATGGTCGACTCTTGTGGGATGAAAATCTAAGAGAAGAGGCACTGAAATACTTTCAGCAGGCTGCTGATGCAGGGCATACAAAAGCAGCCGAAGTCATCATGTTGTTATCACAGTATTCACCTAAAGCGGCTAACAGTGTGGGTGAGTATACATGGCCTACAGATAAAACCTGCTTACAACGAATCCAAATTTTTGCCACTTCGTTATCAACAATTTCTCGGGCAAATGCCTTATACGAGCAATTTGAACAAGACCTGCGTTTACAGTCTTTACCTTTGTGTATTGCACCGCCAATCTGGCTTGAAAACAACCAATTAGATTGCCACGCCCAGTACCAGGGCAATAACCGACTTGGCTGTAATATTAAGCCATTAGGGCCTGCGGTAACCAAACGTACGCTCACCCACGCGGTGGTTGTTGCCGAGCAGGGGAAAGCCAATGTCCAAAATGGGGTTATGTTTCTCGATATGAGTGATGACTATTCGGTATTTGTGCACGAGTTAGCGCATTTTGCGGGTTTTATAGATGAATACCCTTTACCAAAATCTTCTGCTCAGCGTTACTGTCACACTGAAAAGATAGCAGATTTTTCGGTGCCAAACTTAGTGATTGAAGGGGCAATAACTTACCATCCCATGGCCACCGTGAACCAATGGCATGAGGCCGTAGACGCTGCTCATACAACGCTGACTATAGCATCAGCTCGCACTTGTGACGCGTCTGGCATAAAGGCCTACAAGCCGAGTCACCGCATTACCTTTATGGAACATCACGACGTGGGTGTTATTCCACCGTTATATTTAACGTTGTGGCGCCAACAATTGCATAACCCTGATACACAGCGGCCTATCTCAATGAACCTTTTTCAAGCCTTCCATCAAAGTGGCCGCGCAGAGCGTGCAGGGTACTGGTTAGCTGAATACGAAAGTCGCGCTTCTGTTTTGCATGAATTAAGTGAACCCGTGAGTGAATGAACCATTAATATTCGCTTAAGGCTTCTGGCTTTAACACCCCAACCCACATTGATGTAGCGCCACATATTGCCACTGGCATGACAATAAAATTCACCACGGGTATCAGTGAAAACACATTCACCATAATACCAAAGGAAAGCGCTTTGCCTTTATGGGCAGATAAATGGGATTGCATCCGCTTAAAACCCACTTTGTGGTTATCGTAAGGGTAATCACAATATTGAATAGCCATCATCCAAGCGGAAAACAAAAACCATAACAATTGGCCAAATACAGGTACAAAAATAAACAGAAGTAGAAATCCTAGCGCCCGAGGTATATACCAAGCAAGCTTTGTGAACTCACGGCCCAGGGTTCGTGGAATATCTTTGATAAGTGACATGATACCCTCGTCACCAAGATCTTGACCTGTTAGGTGGCGCTCAACTTTTTCAGAAAGCACACCATTAAACGGCGCAGCAATCCAATTGGCTAACGTGCCAAAAATGAGCGCAAAGATGAGCAAGACACTAATAACGGCTAAAGGCCACAAGAAGAAACTGATCGCTGTCTTTATCCAGCCAAGCCATTCAGGGACAAGGTTGATGGTGTAAGCAATGGCAAATTCAATTTGGCCAAATAAAAAATAAAATGCCACGGAAAATAACACGAGGTTAATAGCCAAAGGCACAAAAACAAAGCGTTTTAGTCCCTTGGTTTTAATAAGAGAAAAACCTTCGAAAAAATAGTGTACACCACTGTGGGATTGCATTGCCGCTCCTGATGATTAAATACGTGCACGTTTTTTAAGCATAAAAATAGTATAACGCTAAAACCTTTGGCTACATTGCCATCGCTATTTTAATGGCAGTATACCCGTGCTAACACATTGCCTGAAATGGTAATTGTTACAAGCTGTTAGATTTGCTAAAGTCGATAAACAAATAAAAATAACATGACAGCCACGCTAATAATACAGGCACTTACGCTTGTTTATCGCCTTAGTATGAACAACTTTATTGTACCGATTCGACTGCTATTTTGTGCGTTTGTTCGCAAGGTGGTCTTGTGCGTCTAAAGAAAATCAAACTAGCTGGCTTTAAATCCTTTGTTGATCCCACCTCAATCCCTTTTCCCGGAGACATGACCGCGGTAGTGGGGCCTAATGGCTGCGGCAAGTCTAACGTCATCGACGCGGTTCGTTGGGTGCTGGGTGAAAGCTCGGCGAAAAACCTGCGTGGCGATGCCATGACAGACGTTATTTTTAACGGCTCATCAGCGAGAAAGCCCGTGGGGCAATGCAGCGTCGAGCTTGTGTTTGATAATAGCGCGGGGCGAATAGGGGGCGAGTACGCCTCTTACAACGAGCTTTCGGTAAAACGGTTAGTGACTCGCGATGCTCAATCCACCTATTCTCTTAACGGTGTAAAATGTAGAAAGCGGGATGTGACCGATTTATTTTTAGGCACAGGGCTAGGTCCTCGTTCGTATGCCATTATTGAACAAGGCATGATCTCTCGGTTAATAGAGTCAAAACCACAAGAACTTCGCGTTTTTATTGAAGAAGCCGCAGGCATTTCTAAGTATAAGGAAAGGCGAAGAGAAACTGAAAACCGAATAAGACACACGCAAGACAATTTAGACCGCTTAAATGATGTGCGCGATGAGTTGGCGCAACAACTTGAAAAACTACAACGGCAAGCGGCAGCAGCCACCCGCTACAAAAGCCTTCGAGGAAATGTTCGCCGTTTAAAAGGCGAACTAACAGCCCTTCGTTTTTTAAAGAACAGTGAGCATATTGAACGCCTAGAGTCGCAACAAGCGAATATTAAAAAGCAACTAGATGCGTTAACGTCTAAGCGCGAAGGTGATGAAGCAGGTATGCTCACCTACAAAACACAGCAAAGTGAGTTGAAATCAGCGCTTGAGGCAAATCAAGAAGCCTTATTTACAACCGCCACTGCCATTACACGTATAGAGCAAAACACCCTCCATGCCCAACAGCGATTATCGCAAATTAGCCATGAGCTAACTGAGCTAAACCAACAAAAGCAGCTTCTTATTTCTTCAAAAGCTGAAGCTGAAACCGCACTAGAACAATCCACGCTGTCGCTGGAAGCATTGCTGCCGCTTCAAGAAGTCAAAGAGGAAGCGTTATACCAAGCGAAAGAACAATTCGAAGATGCTGAAAATGAACTTCGCGTTTTTAATCGTAGTGCACGTGAACACGAAGAAACTTACCATCGTATTAAGCAAGAGGTACAAAGCTGCCACAGCCAGGTGCAATCCACCATGGGTATGCAACTGCGTACTTCCCAGAGGATCAGTGAGCTAAACGAAGAGCTTACTCAATTAGGGCAAAGTGATTTGCACACTAAACTGTCCGTGCTCGACTTGAAGCAAGAGGAAGCGGAAGAAAAAGTAGCTAACGCAGAAGATGCGTACCTTCAAGCGAAACAGGCACTGTCAGATAACCAGCAAAAGCTAAAAGAAAGAGAGCAGGAATGGCGGCACACACGTGAACAGTGCCAAACGCTGAGTTCGTCAATTTCTGCATTACAAACCCTGCAAGAAGATGCGACAAATACCAATAATGAGATTAACCCACAGTTGTCGATGTTGTGGCAATACTTAGCTGTACCAGAAGCATTAACCAAATGTACTGAAACGGTATTACGACGATGGCAGCAACCCTACATTAGCGACTTATCTTGCCCCTCCAAGCTACTCAATCAAGATAACCTGCCACAAGATGTGCCAGTTTTTTTGCAAAGTGAATTTACCAAGAAAAAAGCAGCTGGCACATTGGCAGCGGCAATAAGCTCTAAATATGTGCCTGAGGCCTTTAATGATATCTACCTTTACGACACAGATGCGGCGGCATTAGGCGCCCGCGGCGAACTAAAAGCGCATCAAAGCGCACTGTCAATGTCGGGGCTTTGGTGTGGGGTAGACTGGATAAGCATACCGACTACCCGTCAGGAAACGGATAACGATGGCGTACTTAAACGGGCGCATAAAATAACAGGGTTACAAGCGCAGTTAAGCGAGTTAGAAAATACTGAGTCAATCATTAACGAGCGCATGGTCGTCGCCAGTGATTGTGTGAAGGACGCGGAAGAGCATAAAGTTGATTGTGAAAACGTATGGCAGGCGTCGAAAAGTGTTTTGTCTAATGTGGTAAATGAACGTTCACTTATTACTATGCAATTAGCACAGGATGAAGCGCGTGAGGCTAAACTTCGAAGTGAACTAGACAAACATCAAGCAATGTTGGAAAAAGAAGAGACTCAACTGGCGTCTTTGTCTGAACGATTAGCCATAGCCGAAGCGCAAATACTTGAGCATGAAGTACGGGTAGACGATGTACAGAGAGAGCGGGAATCAGTTGAACAAAAAGTGGCGGCGTTGCGGGCAAGTGTTGAACAGTTAACGCAGGAAAAACATGAGCTTGCATTAAAAGTGCAACAGCTTGAGAATCACCAAAAACTCTATCAAGAACAGGTTACGCGTAACAATCAACAATGGCATACGTATGAAAAACGTATTAAAAACCTGCAAACAGAGCAGCGCAGTTTACACGCACCTAAAGCTGAGCAAGACCAAGAGTTACAAAAGCTGTTGTCGAAAAGAGAAGCGTTGGAAAATGAAAAGCAGACGCTTACTGCCAAGCAGGAAAGTGTAGAAGCCCTGCTTGCTGATGCAGAAAAAGGCCATCAAGCGCTGGCGAAAGAAATGCAGGAACGACAAAGTGACATTGACAAGCTGAGTGTTGACATTGAAGGCTATCGCGTAAGAGTGACGACGCTGTTAGAGCAGTTGGACGAGGTGAAGTTATCGCTCAAGGAGGTGCTTGAAACCTTACCTGATAATGCTGATGAAACGCAATGGCAACAGGAATTAGATAAAAATCAGGCCGCGCTTTCACGTTTAGGCGCAGTCAATTTGGCGGCGGTGGAAGAATATGAAGCGCAATCTCAGCGTAAACAGCACTTAGACACTCAGCACGAAGATTTGTCAGAGGCGTTAGAAACATTACAAAGTGCTATACGCAAGATAGATAAAGAAACGCGTGTGCGGTTTTCTACCACGTTCGAGCAAGTTAATCGTGATTTGAAAACCTTATTCCCAAAAGTCTTTGGCGGCGGCTCGGCCTATTTAGCATTAACTGACGATGATTTTTTAGAAACCGGTGTTACTATTATGGCGCGCCCCCCGGGCAAGAAAAATAGTACGATTCACCTTTTAAGCGGTGGAGAAAAAGCGTTAACCGCTTTATCATTGGTATTTGCAATTTTTAGGCTTAATCCAGCGCCGTTTTGTTTGTTGGATGAAGTCGATGCACCGTTAGATGATGCAAACGTGGGGCGTTTTTGTAACTTGGTCTCAGAAATGTCTCAAACCGTACAATTTATATATATCACCCACAATAAGATTGCGATGGAAATGGCAAGTCACCTCACCGGGGTTACCATGGCTGAACCTGGCGTATCTAGAATGGTGGCGGTTGATGTTGACGAAGCTATGGCTTTCGCAGAAGCATAACAAAGGGCGACGAAGCTAAAATGGAAGATGAATTACGTCTATCACTACTGATTGCCGGTACGTGTTTTATCGTAGCCGTACTTGCACATGGTATTTGGAAAATTCGCAAAAATAGTAAATTAGAAGGGAAGCCAAGACAGGAGCCTCGGCAATGGAGCGACGAGCATGACGATCAAGACCCTGTGCAAGACTACGCGAGTCGTGAAGAACCAGAATTTGATGAGTTAGGTATTGGGCAGGTAAGAGTGGTTTCACCTTCATCGAAGGATGAAAATCAGACTGAACCTTACACAGACGAGCGTGAACTTTCATCACCATTGCAGGATACACTGGAAAGCGAGGATGACGCAGCAAGCACTCTTTCCCATGATGAAAGCACGTCAGATGAGGTAAGTAAGTCAGCGTCGTCGCCCACGCAAAAGCAAACAGAACCCAGTACACCAGAACCTGAGAAGCCCAAGTTATACGGTTCAGTGGTTTCCAATCCAAAGCCCCACATGCAATCGGGCAGCCGTGTTCAAGGGGAGCCTACTTCCGATAATGCGCAGGCGTTTCCAGAACCGCCTGGTTTTTTACTAAAGGACGAGGACGATAACGAACAAGCCAGACAACCTGCGGCTGAAGAACCCACGTCTCCGTCTGTTGACACGTTTAGCCTAGATGCACAACAGCAACCGGAGCCATCATCACACTCTGATACCGATGCTCCGCCAGCCAGAGAATCCATAAAATCACCAAGTTTCGGCGATAAAGCAAAGAAACTTGTGAAGCCCAAGCGTCAAAAGTCCACAATGAAACGCCGCCAAGAACCTTCTATTGGGGACGATCAAATACGCATTGATTTTGATAAAGAGGCGACGGCGCAACAAGCTCAGGATACTGCAAAAACCCAGTCGAACCAAAGCGCTACCAGTGGGCAAGAACAGGAAGTTTTAGTGCTAAATGTGCGTGCACAGGATGATGACCACATTAGTGGCGCTGCGCTGTTACCCATGCTGCTTACATTAGGCTTTAAATTCGGCGATCAAGATATTTTTCATCGGCACGTGAACGCAAATGGAAAAGGGCCTGTTCTGTTTAGTTTAGCGAATATGTTTAAGCCTGGAATTTTTGACATTGATAATCTTGAGACGTTTTCCACGCAAGGTGTGTCTTTGTTTATGATTTTACCGATTGAAGGCGACCCGCATCAGGTATTCAATATGATGCACAACGCTGCACGCAAATTGGCTGACGAATTTAACGCCCAAGTACTTGATGGCAGGCGCAGTGTGTTAACAAAGCAAGGCTTGCAGCAATACGTTGAAAAAATTCGCGAATTTGAACGCAAGCGTATTATTTCTAGCCACTAAAACCGGCGTAAATGTAATATAATAAAGAAGGGCCTGACCACAATCAGGCCCTTCTTTTGTGTTAGTTAAAGTTTATTGCCGACAGGCGAATATCATCAGCAGCCTTGCTGCTAATTTATCAATCAAGGTACGTGCTATAACCATGTCTGAAACCGATCTACAAGTGAAGCAACGCATAGACGAACTTCGTGCTCGACTCGCTGAATATAATTATCAATATTACGTTAAAGATGCGCCCACCGTACCGGACGCAGAGTACGACCGGGAAATGCAGGAGTTGATGGCGTTAGAGCAAGCGCACCCTGAGTTTCAAAGCGTTAATTCACCCAGCCAAAAAGTGGGCGGTCAAGCGCTAACCGCGTTTGAGCAAGTGACTCACGATGTGCCAATGCTGTCGCTAGATAACGCGTTTGATGAAGCGTCATTGTTGGCCTTTGAAAAGCGAATTCTAGACCGACTTAAACAATCAGTCACGCTGGCTTTTAGCTGTGAACCTAAGTTAGATGGTTTAGCGGTGAGTATTCTTTACGAAGACGGTCAGTTAGTGCGTGCAGCTACCCGCGGTGACGGGCAAGTAGGTGAGAATATTACCGCTAATGTACGCACCATCGCCAATGTCCCGTTATCGTTACGGGGTGAAAATTGGCCGCGGCGCGTTGAAGTACGCGGTGAAGTGTTTATGCCTAAAAACGGTTTTGAAACACTGAATGAAAATCAGCGAAAAAGCGGAGGAAAGGTATTTGCAAACCCTCGTAATGCGGCAGCGGGCAGTTTGCGCCAGTTAGATTCCAAAATAACGGCAAAACGACCTCTTATGTTCTATGCCTATTCCTTAGGAGTTGTGACCCCAAGTGAATTCGAATTGCCCGAACAGCATAGTGAACGCTTAAATACCCTTGCTTCTTGGGGCGTGCCGCTGTGCCCAGATATTACCACAGCTCAAGGGGGAAAGGGCTGCTTAGCCTATTACCAACACATTTTAGAGAAACGTGATGCCCTTCCTTACGATATCGATGGTGTTGTATTCAAAGTGGATGATATTCAGCTGCAAAACACCCTTGGTTTCGTTGCTAGAGCGCCTCGCTGGGCTATTGCACAAAAGTTTCCAGCGCAAGAAGAGGTTACTCAGTTAATTGATGTAGAATTTCAGGTAGGGCGGACAGGGGCTATTACGCCCGTTGCGCGGTTAGAGCCGGTATTCGTCGGTGGCGTAACCGTATCTAATGCCACGCTTCATAACCAAGATGAAATTGAGCGTCTAGGTGTGAAAGTTGGCGACTACGTGGTTATTAGGCGAGCTGGGGATGTTATACCGCAGGTCGTTTCTGTGGTTGAAGCTAAACGCCAGAGTAACGTGAAGCCCATCGAGTTTCCTACGCAGTGCCCGGTGTGTGATTCAAATGTTGAAAAACTTGAAGATGAAGCGGTAGCGCGTTGTACAGGGGGGCTTATTTGTGCGGCACAACGTAAACAAGCACTCAAACATTTCGCTTCTAGAAAAGCGTTTGATATTGACGGCTTGGGCGACAAACTTGTCGATCAATTAGTGGATGCGAATTTAGTACACAGCCCTGCAGACTTCTTTACGCTTTCGCTTCCAAAGCTAATAGGTTTAGAGCGCATGGCTGAAAAATCGGCGTCTAAACTTCTTGATTCACTGGAAGCGTCTAAACGTACCACATTGGCTAAGTTTCTTTACGCGCTAGGTATTCGTGAAGTTGGTGAAGCCACAGCGTCCAATTTAGCCTTGCACTTTCGTACGTTAGAAAGCATTAGGCAGGCAAGCATTGATGACCTTATCGCGGTTCAAGATGTGGGAGAAATCGTCGCTGCGCATATAGTCAATTTCTTTAACGAGAGTCACAATACCGATGTTATTGATGCTTTGTTGTCTGTTGGCATTAACTGGCCAGAAATAGAGGCGAAAGAGGAAGGTGTAACTTTACCATTGGAGGGTAAAACCTGCGTGATTACGGGCACACTAAGCACGATGGGGCGTTCCGACGCAAAATCAGCATTACAAGCATTAGGTGCCAAAGTTGCGGGATCTGTATCAAAAAATACGGATTTCTTAGTTGCAGGCGAAAAAGCGGGTTCTAAACTGACTAAAGCACAGGACTTAGGTGTGGACGTTTGGGATGAAGAAGCATTGGTTGCGTTTCTAGAGCGCCACTGAGGCTAAATAGCCCAAGGTGCTAAGAAAAATAAAAAAGGGCGATACGCATAAGTATCGCCCTTTTTTTGTATTCAACGTTTAAGCTTGTTGGGTTTTGTTTGCTCTGGCCTGCTTACGCTTTTCCCAAGCTTTTTTAACTTGTAAACGCCAAATCCAATTGAGGCTTAAGTATCCTGCCACACTAAATATAACAGAACAGATGGCACAGCCTACAAGAAAAGCCGGGCCAATTGTGGTTAAACTTTCTACCACCCATTGCCAGCTAAATTGAAATTCAAAATGCTCAGGCTTGGTCCCAAGTACAGTAGTGCCTACTTTATAAGCCCCGTAGAATATGGGCGGCATAGTAAACGGGTTTGTAATCCAAACGGTAGCCACAGATAAAGGCAAGTTCGCTCTAAATGGAATCGCCATGCCAGCAGACAGCCACATTTGAAAGGGCACCGGCCAAAAAGCAAAAAACAACCCTATACCGAATGCACCCGCAGCGGAACGTCGGTTTAAGTGCCATAAATTTGGTTCGTGTAACACACTTCCAAAGATACGTAGTGCTTTGTTTTTCTTGACCGTTTGATGGTCAGGAAGAAATCGTCTAATAAATTTTTTAGGCATAAAATTCGTTCGTTACCGTAAACCAGATGGCTAGTTTAGCCATGTACCACTATTGCTTACGTAGACTAATGGCTAATCGTATCACAATTTGGTGTGGCAGTTTTTGCGCTTGCGCAATAACTAGTGTGCTTTGGCCCGCACTTCCTTCATATCCAATCCAATTTGGAATAGGCATTGCTGCAATTATTTTTGCTGCGTTTGGCTATGTAATGACACGAAAGGCACCCACTTTTAACGTAAGGGGGCATTTATATAGCGAACATTGCGCTACCTTAAGTTTCGCGATGAGTGGCGCGCTAGCAGGAACACTATGGGTGGCGAGTGTAGGGTATTCCTACCTGTCTTGGCAACTCCCAGAAGACAAAATTCAACAAGATGTCACACTTTTCGGACAAGTGGTCGCAGGGGGCTGTTTAAATAGTGTTAAAAGTGATGAAGAATTAAGCGGCGATGGGCAAAAGAAGCCAGTATTAACGTTAAGGGTAAGTCGAATAGACTCGCTTAAACTTAATGCTAGTGTAGACATGCGTTTGTATGCGTTAGATCCCCAGTTGTGCGTACACACGAACGATAAAGTCACCTTCACAGCGCGAATTAAACCGGCCTACGGAAATGCCAACCCAGTGGGTTTTTCTCAGCAAAGGTATTTAACGAGTCAACACATTGTTGCCACGGGCTATATTAAAACGAATGCTAAGCAGGCATTTACCGAAAACCGCATTAGCCATCACCATGGTCTGCGTTTCTATTTAAGCGAAAGCCTCAGTGATTTAGCGCTTGTCAATAATGCCTGGTTCCAAGCACTATTATTAGGTAACAAGCAGGCCCTGTCTAACGAAGACTGGATGTTAATTCAGCGTACTGGCACAGCGCATGTATTTAGCATATCAGGTATGCATTTGGGCATAATTGCAGGGGCTGTACTGTTAATGACTCGTGCTCTGTTTCTGTTAGTTGTGCGGCTTTTTGGCCAGCGCATTGTGTTAAGTAACACGCGGGATGCGAACTTATGCTTGGTGGTGTTAGCCACATTGCTATATGCCTATGTGAGTGGACTGTCGTTGCCCGTTGTGAGGGCGTTTAGCATGCTTGTGATAGGATGTGCGATGGTATGGAGTCGATTAGCAACAACGCCTTCAGCGCTTTTGGTGTTTATGCTGTTCTTCTGTGTCGTCCTATTTCCTTTATCTTGGCTGCATGCCAGTTTTTATCTCAGCATAGGTGCTGTGTTTATAATCATTTTTTTAAACTGGCGATTTCAACTATTTCAACTGCCTTGGTATTACTCAATCATTGTGCTTCAAGTTGCACTTTCCATCTTCATGGTACCCATCACACTACTTTGGTTTGGCCAAGCGAGTTTGACGGGAATTGTCGCTAACTTGGTGTTGGTGCCCTTAATCAGCCTTTTGCTGCCCATTGCCATAGCGCTGTTTATCATCGCTGCTTGCTGTGACACCTTGCTACCCAGCGCAGCGGGGTGGGCAATGCAGGGAATGTGGCTTCTTGATGATGCATTTAGCCAGCTACTTAGGTTTTTGCGGTTCCTGTCAGATTGGCCTCACAGTGCATTTTTAGTGTCTTTTGAGCCTCAAGTTATGATGGCACTGTGTTTCGCGTTGATCATTGCCATCTTGCCTACCTTTTATGGCCAAAAGCGTGGCATTTTGTTGTGCCTTTTCCCCTTTATTTTCGCAATCAGCACCCCTTACAACCCAACACGCTGGTACGTTCATGTTTTTGATGCAGGGCAGGGAACTGCCATAGCGCTCACACGTGGCCATAGAGCAGGCATAATAGACACCGGCCCTGTTTATCAGGGTAAAGCGCCCATTGCTGAAAGTGTAATACCGCAATATCTCGCACAAATAAATGCGAATGATGTCGACTTCGTTGTAGTGAGTCATAGTGATACAGATCATGCTGGCGGTGTTGATGCGCTGTCGACATGGTTAAGCCAAACGATGACAAATAAAGCGCTGCCCCGTGCTCAATCAGGTCCTACGCAGTGGTTTAGCCCACTCAATGGCTGTACTCAGGGCGAGGCGTTTGAATGGCAAGGGCTTATCGTAAGCTTCCACTGGCCACAAGCTGGGAATCACGTTAACAGCAATAATACTTCGTGTGTGGTTTCAATTTCTGACGGCCATTATCGGATATTATTACCTGGCGATATCGAACGTGAAGCAGAGTATGCGTTGATTAAAACAACACAATTACCTTCAGCAAATGTGTTAATTGCCCCTCACCATGGCAGTAAAACTTCGTCTACACAGGCGTTTATAACATCAGTATCCCCCCAGTATGTCATTTACACGCAAGGGTATGAGAACCGGTGGCAGTTTCCTTCCAAAAAAGTATATCAACGTTATGAAGCATTTGGTGCCCGTCAATTCACCACGAGTGAATTTGGCTATATACGCCTTGAATTTTCATCAAAGGGCATCATAGTAGAGCCTACACGATCAGGTTCAACAAAACGTTGGTTCATGGTTAATAAACCACCTAGGTACCTGCAAGATTAGGGAAAAAAGCAAGAAGCGAGTACAATGGTAGGGTATAACTTTAATTCCAAACAGGTTCACATTAACTGATGCAGCAAACCGATACATCCGCTTCACAGGTTAAGCGTTTTTTACGCTATTTGCGTGATTTTAAACTTCCTTTTTTCGCCGCCATTGTAGGGATGATTGGCTATTCTGCCGTAGATACCTTTGTGTTTGCGCAGTTACAGCCCATGATTGATGAGTCGTTAGGGAATAACGATCATGAATATTTGAGGCTTGCCGCGTTCGCTATTGTCCCTTTGTTTATTATTCGCGGTTTGTTCAACTTTTTAGGTACATTCACGTTAACTTGGATTGGTTCTCAAGTCGTGATGCGCATGCGACAGCAATTGTTTAGTAAGTACATTCATCTGCCCGTATCATTTCACGATACCCAAGCTGTTGGCAGCTTAATTAGTAAGGTTACCTACGATACTGAGCAAGTAGCGAATGCGTCCGGCAAAGCATTACTCACCTTGGTACGCGAAGGCGCGCTTGTAATTGGATTACTTGCGGTCATGTTTTATTACTCGTGGCAATTGTCATTGATATTTCTTTTGATAGGGCCCTTAGTGGCCGTGATTGTGTCAGTAGTTAGTAAGCGCTTTAGAGTGGTAAGTAAAAACATACAGCAATCAATGGGGAACCTCACGTCCGCAGTAGAGCAAGCGGTTAAAGGTCACAAAGTGGTGATTATGTTCGGTGGCCAAAAAATAGAACAAAAACGTTTTGCCCAGAAAAACAACCATAATCGCCAACAAACCATGAAACTGGCGGTGACACAGATTCTTAGTGTGTCGTCTATTCAAGTTATTGCCTCTATTGCTCTGGCGGTAGTGTTATACATTGCCAGTACGCCAGGCATGCTAGAAAAGTTAACCGCTGGCGTATTCATTAACGTGGTGTTTTGTATGGTGATGTTATTAAAGCCACTTAAACAACTCACTACCATAAATAATGAATTTCAAAAAGGCATGGCGGCGTGTTCGAGCATTTTTGATATTTTAGATCGTAGCGATGAGGCCGACAGCGGTGGCTTAAAAATAGAGAGAGCCAAGGGAAAAATAGAGTTTGATAATGTTACCTTTACTTATCCAGGCAAACATACACCAGCGTTAACGGAAGTGTCATTTAAAGCCGAACCAGGTCAGTCTATTGCTTTGGTAGGACGCTCGGGGAGTGGTAAATCCACAATATCCTCTTTGCTTACTCGCTTTTACTCACCCCAACAGGG
>CEUY01052630.1_pt1 | contig 16068 bp, 11 predicted proteins | sample 361481 | NCBI WGS metagenome assembly CEUY01 (sample SAMEA2622737, study PRJEB7988) | marine metagenome | isolation source: saline water (ENVO:00002010), including
TCATCAGAGATAACATCTCCTTTTTTAATATGACAAGCCGCATACAGACTTTTCCTCTGCATGTTAAGGGTATTATATTCATTCGGCTTAATTCTTTTTATCCCGTCCCCCAGAATAGCAGGAACTGCTTTTGCAATAGAAACAAGCCTTGCAAATTCTGCAGGCTCTGAAGATAAAATATGATCCGGCCCTTCCAGAGATCTATCTAAAGTAAAATGCCGTTCAATTATATTTGCGCCGATTGCTAGAGCCGTATGCGAGACAAATAGCCCGATGGTATGATCTGACAATCCAACAGGAATGTTAAAACATTTCTTTAAGGTTTGGATAACATTTAGATTCATCTCTTCCGGAGCGGCAGGATAAGAAGAGTTGCAATGGAGCAAGATCAAATTAGGATTGCCCGATTGAATCATCACATCAACCGCTTCTTCTATCTGACCAAGATTAGACATTCCACAAGAAAGTATAATAGGCTTGTTCGTTTTAGCTACATATCGAATTAAGGGCAAATTCACCAAATCCATCGAAGCAATTTTATACAGATTGACTCCTAGTGATTCTAAAAAATCTACACTACTAAAATCAAAAGGAGTAGAAAATACCTCAATATCCTTTTCTCTAGCGTATTCAAATAATTCCTTTTGCTCCTCAAAGCTCATTTCAAGCCTATCGAACATATCAAACATGGTTTCTTCCAAACCGATTATTGTTTCAGCATATTTCACAGCCTTTACTTTTTTCGAAATTCTGCTGGATGCCGAGAAAGTTTGAAACTTTACCGCATCGCACCCTGTTTCCTTTGCCGCGTCAATAAGTTGCTTACCAATGGACAAACTTCCATTATGATTTAACCCTGCCTCAGCTATAATATAAGCCCTATTATTCCCACCTACAGCCCTGTTGTGGTTAATATTAACTATCGAGTTTAACTCGCATCTTGGCGTTTGCCTTATAACCTGAGAATCAGAAGAGTCCTTCCCACAAATGATGCCAACCGTATCAAAAGATTTGTGAAATAATATTTGGCTGTCCGCATAATTAAACTCTCCACCCGTACCAAGCGAATAAAGCTGCTGATATTTTGTTATAGTAGCCTGAGTTCTGGCCAATTCCTCTTGATGTCCTTTTTGCTGAACCGGGTAAACAAAGGGTTCCGAATTAGTCGCCCTATCAATCAGTTTTTCTACTTTGGCTAAACCCACCATTTCTACTTGTTCAGCCACTTTTTGGGTCAATTCTTCCTGAGCCATCAGGTCAATTTCATCACCTCTGCTATAAGTAATTTCCGCTACTAAATAAGTTTTATCTTTTGGGGCAATATGTGGAGTAAGTTTTTTAGGTTCGGTAATTCGATTGAAATACACCTTATCTGAATCATAATACAACCAGTGTATTCCCTCAGGCAGGATCACATTTTGATCGTAAGCCAAATAAACTGATTTTATACCTCTAAACTTTAAGCTACTCCTATACCCTAAAAATTTGGCTAGTAATGTAATAGGCAGGCTAGAAACAATAATATCATCTTGACCTACTTGAACTATCTTACCATCACTAAAATGGATGCTGCTTACTTGGGTATCAATCGTCAATAAATTAGATACTTCTTTATTAAAATATATTTTGCCACCCAAGCTAAGTATTTTGTCTCTGATTCGATTAAAAACACATCCCGTTCCATATTTGCCAACAGCATTCCACTGATTATGATAAAAAGGAGTTACTTTTTCACGAAACTCGATTCTCTTTGGAGCCCATTCGGTGGTCATTTCATCCGTTGAGATCCCCCATATCTTTTCAGGGTATTTTTTAAAAAATTTTTGATAAAGTGTCTCACCCACCTGTGCTTTCATATAATCTTTATAACTATGGGCTCTTGCTTTATCTTCAGAACTTAAAGAGTCAATCTCCTTTAGGATTTTTTGTTTCAGTTCCCTTGGGTAACGTGAAATACTTTCCCATGATAGTGGGTAATCCCAGTACTCACTAAAATTATCGCCTTGAACATTTTTGCACCAAAACTCTCCCTGAACAAATAGATCACCAAATTCTTTCTCCCAAAATTTAGCCAGTTCACTATCAGGCGTATGAAAAATATGCGGCCCCGTATCCACAAGAAACTCGTTCCACTCCCATGTTCGGCACATACCTCCCACAATATCCGCCTTCTCATAGATATCAACAACCCATCCGTTTTGAATAAGTTTCCACCCCATAACCAGCCCTACCGGGCCGGCCCCTAAAATAACTGCTCTTTTTTTCTTAGAATTCATTTTTTAAATCAAAGTTAAATGTCCCGAGAGAAAAGACTCTATCTACTCTATATTTACCATAACGTCTAGGGAGCGCCCAAAAACATTTAGCCTCATAAAGTTCCATAAAGCAGAAAATTTAAAGTCAATGCTTTAAAGATGAGGGCATCTTAAGGGTTCTTTGTACAGGCAACCAATCTTCATGGAAGAGCGATCTTTTTGACCTGAGCAGTCTCATGTCTTTTTCTCCCATAATTAATCTCTGAAGTCGCCGCAATGCATTTTTCAAGCCCACCGGAAGGACACGCTTTAGACAAGAAATACTTCTCGATATAACACTCCTTTCACCATCCCTCAACACCAGTTTAATCGAACTTTTATAAAACATTCTCTTTAGAGTTTCGGTCACAAGCTCTCTGGAACTTTCCAACGGCAAATCACTACTCCCATGTAAAATGGTGCTAAGTTCTTCAAGAACTCTGTTGCACTCAGAAGACCAATGTGGTCTCATGGTCCAATCCACATAACCTCCCGAAGTGTGAACTCGGTCGACGTGATTCGTTCGAACCATGTACAGACAATCTAAGAATTTTGACTTCCCTTTAATCGCAAAAATAAAGCAGTGAAGAAGCTCCCCAAGCGAATAATCCTTGATTTCTTTAAACAGCTTACTATCATCCAGAAATTCGTCAGTTCGATGCATCGAAAACTGACCCACAAAATAGTTTTTTGAAAAATCCTTGAATCGCTCTAAAGCCGTATTCTGCTCAAGAGAATTGACTCCCCAATACTGCCCCAAATCCAGGAAATCAACGTAGTCCCCAGGGCCATCAATTGTAAAAATCGCGGCCCGACCCTGAGCCGTCCTGAAGTCCTTGTTGTCAGAAAGAAACTTTGCGCACTGGGTTAACGATGAGGGTACAAAGTAGTCATCATCTCCTGAGTAAGTACAAAACTGATACTCCTTTGCCGCTTCCTCTGCAAGCCTAATCATGGTTCTAGAAATATCTAAACCTTCCCAGTGAAAATACCGCACTTCAACATCAGTATACTTTTCCAAATAAGCCCGGGTTTGATCTGAACCATCAGAGTCACTTGCATCACCTATGAATATGGGATGAGGACTCTTAAGAGAATTATAGTAAAAAACAAGCCGTTCAATAAAACTCAATCGGTTCATAGTTGGGATGAGAATAGCAGCTTTCATTACTTCGAGGTTTTTCCAAAAGTCATTTCATCTGAGGCTAAAATGAAAAGGTGAACTTATTAATTGCGGGACCATCATACATTTCCATAGCGAGAGTTTTTTATCATAGTGTACCCTTTGATCAATTCTCCTATGCCTGCATCCAGAGAATGCGCGGTTTTAAACCCGGTCGATTCAATTTTAGAATTAGATACAATGTAGTTGCGCTGGTCCGGGTCCTTTCCAACGGGTGCCTCAATGAACGTAAAATCCAAATAGTGCTTCTGAATGCGTTCACAGAGTTCTTTTTTTGAAATATTGGCATCGGAAAGGCCAATATTATAAATTTGGCCTTTCATCGCTTCATAATTTTGTATGCTATGCTGAAAAACCCTGGACACATCGCGAATATGTAAATAATTGCGCTTGAAATGGCTTTCAAACAAAACAACAAATCGATCGTATACAGCACGATAAGTAAAATCATTCACCAATAAATCAATGCGCATACGAGGTGACATGCCAAACACCGTAGCCAGTCGGAAACTGATCGCATTGGGGTGCTGCATCAGTTCTTTCTCGATCTCGACTTTTTCGATGGCATATTGGGAAATAGGACGCAGGGGGGATTCCTCGGTACAGAAATTTTTTTCATCGCCAGTACCATAAGCGCTATTTGTTGTTGGCATAAGAACTATTTGCTCATTTGAAAGGTTCTTAAACAACATTAAAATAGCATCATGATTCACGGTAGAAGCGCCAACTGGATCCAAACTGCAAATGGGAGCACCGACCAGCGCAGCCAGCGGAATAATTATGTCTGCTTTACTCATTAGCGGCAATACCGTGCTTTCAATACGAACATCACCTTTCACCACAGAAAAATTCGGATTATGGCAGACATGATTAAGGCTACTTTGGCGATAATGAAAGTTATCCAAAACGGTAACTTTATGCCCAGCACTTAAAAGATCTGGAACCAGTATAGAACCAAGATAACCGGCACCACCTGTCACAAGAATTTTGTAGCTCATTTTATTATTTCATTATCATCGGTAGGAAAATTAAAAAATTTTACACATAGCCATGGACCACCAGATAAGTTTTTATCATCTATAAAAGAGAATTGAAAACCCCTCGAAGAGAATTTGAGGGTAAAAGGAGAATGAACGAAAATTGACTGCTCGAAAAAACTGGCCAACTATACTATCTCTATTCTTCTATTCAAGGCTGGGGTGTTTATTGAACCCTACTAATCTATCTGTTAGGTTGGCTGTTAATAAATTAAGAAGTCTATAAAAAGTCATGAGCAACCCCATAATACCATTCTTTTTCACAACAGGCCACCATCTCCAATACCGCGAGTATACGCTCAGAAAGCCTTCATTTTGGAGTCGCGTCAGATCTCTAGGAGTCAAACCATTTACAGTTGTGACAGCATTTCCATACCTTTTATACTCTGACAAATCGCCCGAGATCAATTCAACGCCATTCCGACCCTGTATCGCCATTTCATGAAACTCTGTACCCGGATACGGCACTGCAATAGCAAAATTAGCCTGTTTTACGTCCTTTGCATTGCGCAGGAAACTTAACGTTTTATGAACATTTTCAACTGTTTCACCCGGCAAGCCAATCATAACAGAATTAAGGGCCTCAATATCGTATTTATTTAGAAGGGCATTAGCCTCCCGATATGCTTCAAGCGGAACCTTTTTTTTCATGGTTTCGCGCATATCTTTATCCACAGTTTCCAACCCAAAAGACAACCTGATCAAACCAGCTTTCTTCATTAAAACAACCAAGTCCTCATCCAAGAGATTTGCTCTGGTACTGCCTTCAAATGTCACTTCTAGTTTTCTGTCGATTATCAAATTACATAGTTCCTCCGTTCTAGCTTTCTGGAGAGTAAGCACATCATCCACAAACATGAAATGCCTTATACCAAAAGAATTCACCAGAAATTCCATTTCATCCACTACAGATTTGGATGATCTTTTTGAGATCCGTGTCGTGTCCAATTGATCAGATGCACAAAAGATGCATTTCCACGGGCACCCTCTTATAGTCTGAATAGTCGCGAAATTAAGCCTCCCTCGGAGGGTACCAAAAATATATTTACTCATTTCCAACAATTCGTAGGCCGGACGAGGATAGATATCTAAATCCTGACTCACACTAACCTTCTCATTTTTAAGAACTTGCCCTTCTGATCTATACATCAGCCCAGCCACGGACTCAAAAGATTCATTATTCGAGTATACTTCAAGAAACTTAGCCCACGATTCCTCACTATCCCCAAGAAAACCAAAGTCAAAAGCTTTATCAAAACCTTCCTCTTCGACAATAGTTATATGTGGGCCTCCAATACAGATTTTAGCTGCCTCGCCCTTTTCCTTAAGAGCTGCTGCAATTTCTTGTGACAGGTGAAAGAAGGGAGACATTCCTGAAAATCCTATTAAATCAACTTTCATCTCCAATACCCGACTCACAACTTCTTCAGAAGGAAGCTTATCCACCTCAGCATCAATAATCGAAACCTCATGACCTTGTTTTTGTGCAATAGCAGCTAGCACAGCCAAATTTAAGGGAGGGTACGTTCCACCTGCTTTTTGGGCAAAATACTTATTTATGCCCGAGTACGAACGTGTCCACAACGGATATATAAATACTATTTTCATAGAGTTGATACCTATCTAAAAAGCGAACTTAATTTTAATTTATTCACAAAGTATAAATATTCAAACAGCACAAATTAATACTTTCTTCGTTAAAAAACATCATTCTGTTTTGTAAACCAATGTGAAAGGAAATTTTAAAAAAAACGATCATTTCAATCTGATTCTATCAAACCAAGCATAAAGATACTTCATTAAATCAACAAATAAATATATCTATCACTCTATTCTTATTGTATTAATAATACAAGACATAAATCTTTTTCCACCCTGAATTTGCATTAGTAGCCCTTACTGAAAATAGCACTTCTTAATCACCTCGAGATACTGACCCTCACCCATTTTCTGTACCGGTCGCACTCAAGAAAAATCAGCTTTGATTGCCATTATGTGGGCGAAAGGTATTATACTTACTCTCCATGATTCGACCTTTTCCTTTGCATCCTTCAGCACTATAAACCAAAGGATACGCGGAAAACATCAATTTTATTTGTTGTTTCTAATAAGAAGTTCACAAGCTTTTTCGTAGCGATCGACAGTACCAATATCGCACACCGGATCTGAGGTCTGCCAGCACTGCACCCAGTTATGAGAAACCCAGTCTGGCAAAAGATCTCTTTCAAGAGATCTAGGTTTTTTGCAATCAAATCTATTTAACAAACTACGCTGAAAAAGGTAAACACCAGCATTAATTAATGGGGAGGTTTCTCCAGCAGGTTTTTCAGCAAACTGAACCACTTCCCCTTTTGGGCCAACCAAAACATTGCCGTAATCATGCCCTCTTGTTGCTGAACTGGCAACAATTGTAAACAAGCGTTGCTTATCAAGGTGGAATTGAAGGAAGTTGCTGTAGTTGATTTGCACCTTTGAATCACCATTTAATAATAGAATCGAATCACTTTTTAAAAGTTCTTCCGCATTTTTTATGGCACCACCGGTACCAAGCGGCTTGCTCTCAGCGGATATCAGGAATTCTGCGTCTTTACGATTCTGAAAATGAGCTTCGATTTGATCCCTCAAATAACCAACGGCTAGAATAATTCGCGTGATCCCCTGAGCAACTAAATCATCTACAATCAAATCGATAAAAAGTCTGTCTCCAATGGGAGCCAGAGCTTTAGGGATATCATTTCTCACTTTCTGAAAGCGCGTCCCCATACCACCACAAAGTATTACAGCATCGATGTTTTTCAGAGTAGCTTTGCTCATGTTTTCTAAGACCATGCAATTAGTAAAATTAATTTCAATTTTTAAACCCCTAAACCTGGAATTCAGGCCTATAAATATAAATAATTAGCTGGCTTTTAAAACAAATTTACATTATCTTTTCTCAAGGTAAGGACCTGATATATTCAATTATTGTTTACGCAGGAAAAGCCCTTTAAACATTTTGAGCCCTACCGTCATCATACTTTACACCAATAATTAATGAAGGTCAGCTTAATACGCCAAGATGTTTAATCTCCCACAAAGATCAACAAACCAAAAATTTATGAGGTTAGTTTAATGAGAAAGGGCATAGATATTCTATTTATTAGTCCTGGAAATAGCAGGGTAATTTATCAAGACCTGGCAAATGAATATACCGCCATAGAACCTCCTATATGGGCAGGGTTACTAGCCCAATTTTGCCGCAAAAAGAATTATGACACCTCAATTATTGATCAAGAAGCACAAGGACTGACTTCTGATCAAATAGCAATAAATGCAGCTGAACTGAATCCGAAAATCACAGCAATTATTGTTTACGGGCAACAACCTTCCGCTTCAACACAGAATATGACAATGGCTGAGGAAATAGCGGGTAAACTAAAACAGTTTGCCCCTGACACATCTTCCATAATGATTGGCGTCCATCCATCTGCCCTGCCGGAAAGAACCCTGGAGGAATCCGAGACAGACTTTGTTTGTCAAGGCGAAGGTCCATATACATTAGAAGGTCTGGTTGAGACTACTAATTTAAAAGATGATACTCTTTTAAAAAAAATTCCAGACCTATGGTTTTTGCAAGATGGAAAATGCGTTTTCACCTTTTCTGGCTCAGTAGTACCGGGAAAAGAACTACCCGAAGTTTTACCTGGAATGGCTTGGGATCTTCTACCCATGGACACATATCGCGCTCATAATTGGCATTGTTTTGGGCATATAAATGATAGAAAGCCCTATGCATCCCTATATACGAGCCTTGGATGCCCATACAAATGTAGCTTCTGTTGTATCAATACCCCGTTTGGGAAACCTAGTATACGTTATTGGGACCCAGGTTTCGTCATTAACGAACTGGACATACTGGCCAATAAGTATGGGGTCAAAAATATTAAGATCGCAGATGAAATGTTTGTATTGCAAGAAGATCATGTAATGCGTTTATGTGACCAGATAATTGAAAGAGGCTACGATTTTAATTTTTGGGCCTATGCCAGAGTTGACACCGTCAAAGACAAGTTTTTAGAAAAGCTAAAAAAGGCTGGATTTAATTGGCTCGCCCTAGGGGTTGAATCCAAAAGCAAACATGTTCGTGATGGATCTCAAAAAGGGAATTATAGCGATCAAGACATCAAGGATATTGTGAAAAAAATTCAAGATGCTGGAATCTATGTCCTCGCGAATTATATTTTTGGCTTGCCCGATGACACCCATGAATCCATGCAGGAGACTCTGGATTTGGCTGTAGAGCTCAACTGTGAAGGGGCAAACTTTTACTCAGGAATGGCATATCCTGGCTCTAAACTTTACAATATTAGCATTGAGAAAGGCTGGGCTCTTCCTAAAAGGTGGCATGATTTCTCCCAACATTCATATGGTCAACAACCTCTTCCCACTGAACACCTTCGAGCTGAAGAGGTTTTGCGTTTTCGCGACCATGCCTGGCAACATTACTTTACAAACCCAAAATACCTGAGCATGCTAGGAGAAAAGTTTGGTCAAAGTGCCGTAGACCATATCAGCGAAGTAAGTTCAATCACCCTAAAACGCAAACTCCTTGAAGAATCTCCAACGCCATAAACTCTGCTAGGGTACAAAACTGATTTCTCTGAAATTTATCGACATTAAATAAAAAACCAATTCATTCTTATTATGCAGAATTTAAAATTGCGCATAGCTCATCGATTTCCTCATTTCCCAAGTCTGGGAAATTTCCAATATAAAAACCATAAAAATGAATATGCTCGACTTCTGAAAATTCTAGATGGTGGTCTTCTGGAACCACGCCCTTCATATAAGGTTGACGAATCTGGTTCCCACCTCCTGCACTACCCCTTCGAAACTCAATACCAGAGCCTTTCATCTTCTCCATCAGGCGAAAAACTAGGGTGTCATCCTGGGCCTTTAAAATAAGGTTGAAGGCATAATTACTTGCCCCCTCCAGCTTGAAGTCGGTTCGGTACTTATTTGGATCAATCTGCCTTAAAAAACGTAACAAGTTTTCAGTTCTACGATTTACCTCTTGATCAAGTCGCTTCAATTGGCTGCGACCCATTATCCCGCCAATTTCTGTATTACGAACATTGTAAGCCGGATAAGCAAAAACAAAATCCGGATTCAAGTCCGGATTTTCATGCAAATAAGTCGAGCGCACATCCTCATTGTTCGACTCACGAACCATACCATGCGAACGTAAAATACGAAGTTGCTGATAAATTGATTCATCATCAGTACATATCATGCCCCCTTCGATGGTGGTCATATGGTGAGCGTAGTAAAAGGAAAAATTAGATATCCAACCAAAACTCCCAAGTTTTTTACCGTTATGTGTTGCTCCATGGGACTCGCATACATCTTCAACAAGAGGAATATTGCGTTTATTTAACTCATCCAGTAAATTGTCCGTCAATCCATCGAACCCTTGGACATGAGTGAGAAACACCGCCCGAGTATTGGTGTTAACCTTGGCTAAAATTTGATCAGGAGCCATGGCTAATGACCGCGGATCAATATCGGCAAAAACTGGCTTAAAGCCATTCTGCATAACTGATGAAATAGTTGAAATCCATCCTAATGGTGGAACAATGACCTCTCCTCCTTCAGGATGTTGAATCTTAAAAGCTGCCATAGTTAGCAAATTTGCCGAAGCGCCCGAATTCACAAACACACTATATTTCACTCCCAACCACTCCGACCACTCAGTTTCGAAGGCACGCACATTAGCCCCTTGAGTAAGGATAGGGTCATCCTGTTTCAAATATTCAATGATCAGGTCAAGGTCTTCACGATGGATATTGTTACGCATCAAGGGGAATTTCACGGCTTTTTTTATTATGTTAGCAAACAACGTCAGGAAAGGTTTCAATAAAGCTTTCAATATTTTTTAATACTGACTCAGGGCCTATTCCCACTCTTTCGTGAAGAACCAATCTTTCCCCAAGTTCGAAGTGGTACTTTGCCTCGACTCCAATGTTTAGCATTCGGATTTTTATTTTACAACGCGATACGTAGTCAAACATCATAGCATCCATCCCACCTCGCCCACGGAAACCCTCCTCTAGAGTGACAACACCTTTATAGGATGAAATAACTGATCCCAACTGATTCTCAGAAAACTCAGAAAGATCAAACAAATCCACCACACCTACCGACAGACCGGAAGCTGAGAGCCTATCGGCAACATTGAGAGCCGTGTGTACCATGTATCCGGTGGCTAACAGACAAATTTCAACCCCTTTGCGAAGAACATGAAAACCCGAATCTAACATTACCGGCAACGCTTCATAAAGCACCGGAAGAACTTGGGCATCAAGGCGCAAATACTTCGGACCTGTGCTACCAAGGCAATGAGCCGGCAATGCTGCGGCCATGACCTGATCTGCTGGTGAAAATATCCGCATATTAGGTAGCGCCCGCATTACCGTAATATCCTCGAAACACTGGTGTGTCGGCCCAGAAACCACGTAACTATAACCAGCGCCCACACCAATCAAATTCACATTTATGGACCGCACTTCTGACAATAAAGCCAAGTTAGTCCTGATTTGCTCATAACAGCGCATAGTAATAAATGGGGCAATTGCATAAGCAAAGACCTTAAACCCTTCCAATGCCAAACCCGCTGAAATATTAATCAGGTTCTGCTCTGCAATACCCACATTGATAAATTGGTCTGGTCGATCAGCTCGAATTTTATCTAATACGGGAGAACCAAAGTCCGCAGTTACAAAAAAAATTTCAGGATCCCGCAACATTGCTTCATGTATCGATAAAAGCAGGGTATCGCGCATAGCTTTTGACTGAGGCAATTTAACCTCATTCATATTTATCCTCCAATAACCGATCAATCAAATCCGACTTAACTGCAGTCACATGTGATAAGGCTGCATTCTCTAACCCAGGCACACGATTACCCTTTCGCGTATTCACAACAATAACCTTGGGCTTTCCAGATTCATCGCTCTGACTTTCGAGTAAAGCCTCACCTACAGCAACAACTGAATGTCCGTCCGCCACTTCTCTAGCTACCCAACCAAACGCTTTAAACTTATCCATCAAATTAAGATGGGATACGATTTCATCGGTAGGACCAAGCATACTGATTTGGTTATTGTCCACAATAACTAAAAGGTTATTCAAACTGTGCTGTGCCGCAAACATAAAGGCCTCCCAATTCGCACCCTCATGAAGTTCACCATCACCCGTCACCACATAGACAGTCTGGTCCATTTTCCGCCGCTTAAGTGCCAAAGCCATTCCAGCACCCACCCCTGCACCATGCCCCAACGAACCATTAACCGTTTCATAGCCAGGAATAACTGGGTCGGGAATACCACCTAAGAAGCTACCCTCCTGACAGACTTTCTTCAGTTCATCCATTGGGAAATATCCCAAATTAGCAAAGATGGGATACATACATAGTGAGCCGTGGCCCTTACTGATAATGCAACGGTCTCTCCCCTCCCAACGCGGGTTTTTAGGGTCCTGACGCAAAAAACCTCCATAATAAAGAACAACAAATATTTCAATAGGAGATAAAGAAGAAGCTATCCGCGTCTCTGATGAATCTCGATGTATTTTCAATGTCTCTTGCCATACCCAGCGGGCTTTTTCAGAAAGAGATTCATACTCGGACTTGCTAATTTGTTTCACATTGGTTCTCCAAATACCAATTATAAGTCTGTAGAAGACCTTCCTGAAGCGATATCTTGGCCGACCAACCCGTCTTATTCATTTTTGTAGAATCCAACAGTTTACGCGGAGCACCATCTGGCTTGCTCCGATCCCAATTAATAGAACCTTTGTAACCAACAACCTTAGCCATCGCTTCTGCAAGCTCCTTGATTGATATATCTGAGCCCACTCCAATATTCAGAGGAAATTCTAGCCCTGAGATGTCTTGTTGTAATAAATTCAGGCAAGCAACGGCAAGATCATCCGCATGAATAAACTCACGTCTCGGTAAGCCACTGCCCCAAAGGGTCACAGAGTCAATCCCATGTACTTTAGCATCATGAAACCGAACCATTAATGCCGAAAGAACATGAGAAGATTCAGGATTAAAATTATCATTGGGACCATAAGCGCTGCTCGGGATCACGGGGATGAAACTGTTAGTATTATATTGCCTGTTGTAGGCCAAACACATATAAACGCCTGCAAGTTTCGATATAGAATAAGGCAGGCTTGTTGGTTCCAGCTTATCGGTCAATAGAATATCCTCTGCCATTGGCTGAGAGCATTCCTTTGGATACATACATGAAGAACCAAAAAAAATTAAGCGGGTAACACCAACTTTTCGCGCTGCCCTCAAAACATTTAACTGAATAGCAATGTTTTCCTCCATCAAGTCGGCAGGATATGTTTTATTTTCAACTATTCCCCCAACACGCCCTGCAGCTAGCAATATATACTCAGGAAGGGTTTCACCAAAAAACTTCTCAACACATACTGTGCTCAGAAAGTCTAATTGATTCCGAGACCGCGTAATGATTTGGGTATATCCTTCACGCACTAATCTACGAAGTAATGCAGATCCAATTAGCCCTGCATGACCTGCAACAAAAATTCTTGCATCCTTTTTCATAATCAATATTAAGTCACTTCATCTGGTTGATAATGCATCACACGACTTCCGGAAAACTCGAATCTAAAAGGAACATGGACCAAACGTTTTAATCTTTCACGGACTCGAACCTGTAAATCGGGTTTCACAAAAAACACAACAAAACCACCACCACCAGCACCAAGAAGCTTGCCACTAATCGCTCCGGCATTCATGGCTTCCTCAAAAATAATGTCAATTTCTGGTGTGGAAATCTTACTAGAAAGTTTACGCTTATATTCCCAGCTCTCATGCAAAAGCGCTCCAAAATCACCGATGGAAGTATTGTTACATTGGAGGATCTTAATGGATTCATCGACCATCTCCCCCATACGTTTAAGCTCAGCTTCACGGTTTTTAAAGTTTTTAATTTTTTCTTTTGCAATATCCGGCGCAAAGCGGGTAAGGCCTGTAAAAAAAAGCATTAAATGATTCTGAAGTTCTTGCAAACGGCCTTTAGCCAAAATAACAGGTGATACCTGAAATATATCATTGCGCTTAAACTCAATATGATTTAAACCGCCAACAGCAGCGGATACCTGGTCCTGCGAGCCCACATTTTCTTTGATAATATTTTGTTCTATATGGATCGCTTTTTTCGCAAGATCTTCTTTACAGATATGTTTACCCTCAAGAGCTGCAAGGGCATGAACCAGACCAACTGTGAAAGATGAACTGGAACCAAGACCTGCTCGTGCGGGCAAATCTCCGTCGTGATGAATTTCAAGCCCCTTTTTAAAACTGGCCCAAGCAAGGGTTGCGCGAACTGAAGGATGTTTTATTTCTTCGATTTTTTTTACACTTTCAATACGAGAATACACGATACGATGCTTATGTTCGAAGAATGGCGGTAGATACCGGCAAGAAATATAACAATATTTATCAATCGTTGTAGCCAGTACCGCCCCTCCATTGTCTCGGTACCAAGTCGGGTAGTCGGTACCTCCACCAAAAAATGAAATCCGAAATGGAGTGCGTGTAATTACCATTGATGTTTAAACCAAGCCTTTCTATTTTTTTACTATTTTTACTTTCAGCCACTGATTGCAAGTCAACGCTCTCAATATAACCATAGTCTTATTTCATAAAGACTTTTGCTCTGTAATTTTTCCTAATATCATAGAAGTATCTCCGTCTTCAGCAATTCTTCCTTTATCAAGGCAGTATAAGTATTGACAATGTTTGATCGTGCTCAACCTATGAGCGACAATAATAATGGTTTTTTTACCACTTAGGGCTTTAATCTCTTGCATAATATACTGTTCAGTGTCCATATCCAACGAGCTTGTAGCTTCATCTAAAACCAACACTGCAGGATCATGATAAAGAGCACGGGCAATACCAAGACGCTGGCGCTGACCACCGGAAAGACGAATTCCTCGCTCACCAACTATCGTATCGAGTCCTTCCGGTAATTCCTTAATAAATTGTTCCAATTGAGCAGCACAAATAGCCTGACAAACAGCTTCTTCGCTAATTTGTTCAGCAGGTAAACCAAAGGCAATGTTTCGTCGAAGGGTATCATCGGTAAGGTAGATAAACTGTGGTACATAGCCGACTTGATCCTGCCACCCGCGAAGGCTTGCCTGAATATCCACTCCATCAACTTTTACAACGCCACTAGTTGGTGTGAGGAGACCCAGAATTATATCAATCAAAGTGCTTTTACCTGCACCACTGGGACCTAAAAAACCAATAGAAACATTTTTCGGAATTGAAATATTAATCTGAGACAAAGCAAAAGCTTCAGCAGATGGATACTGGAAACTAACCTGTTCCATACTCAAAGTACTGTTGAACGGTAATAGGTGATTAGACTGAGGAACCGTTATTTCATCTAGCAATTGAAACTCATCATGCAAGGTATTAATCACTGGCAAGGAAAAGTCTACGCCCTGAAAAGAACTGAGTACCCGATTAACTGAGGGCATGAGGCGAAATGCTGCAACAGAAAACAAACCTGCTACGGGCAACAGCATTTCCATAGGTCTGCCCTGACTAACCATTATCACTACCAAGGCCGCCAATCCCGATACGGCTAGTAGCTCAAGCCAGAGCCTAGGCAATGCCTGCATGGTGGTCCGGCGTTTAGTAATTTTCGCACTGCCTAAATTATGAATCTCATATTGGGTAAAAAATTCGCTTTCCCGCCCCAACACTCTCACGTCTTTAATACCACCCAATCCTTGTTGTAGGTGTTGAATACGCAATCCTTCATGTAGCTCAAACGCTTCGCCCCAGCGTAGTATGTGCTTTTGGGTAAGCCGGTTTAAACCCCAACCAGCCAGACCCAGGGCAGTTAACACCAATATAGTAGCAAGAGGCTCTACAACAAGAAGCATTGCCGAGACACCAAATATCACCAATGATTCCATTACCAGTAATAGTCCTTGACTCATTACACCTGAGATACTAGCAGCATGACCAATAGTATTGCGGATTAATTGTGCCGAGTTACGTTGTAGATGGAAGGTATAGGGCTGGCTCATATAACCTTCAAAAAGGCGCTTGGAGATATTGGTTTGAATCTTCAACACAAAATCTGCTTGTCTCCAAGCAAAAAATGCTAAGAACAGATTTTTTAATACAAACACTCCAACCAATGTCAATATTCCGGCAACAACTAACCACTCGTGACTGGGGTTACCCAGCGCGTTTAACAATGGCAGTAAAGCAGGATACTTATCTCCCAAATCGTTCTCAATCATTATGACAAGTGCCGGAACTATTAGTCCGACACCCAACATTTCCAAGAACAAGGCAAGAAACATCCAGCCCAACATTACGATAGCAGCAGAACGTTGCTTGAGAGGAAGCAAATGCCATAACTTTTGGAAAATTTTCATCAACAAATTAAATATAGCGCTCCTTAAATGTCAAAGGCGGAACAACGTAACTTACTAAAAATAAAGTGGAGCT
>CEUY01001221.1_pt1 | contig 16052 bp, 13 predicted proteins | sample 361481 | NCBI WGS metagenome assembly CEUY01 (sample SAMEA2622737, study PRJEB7988) | marine metagenome | isolation source: saline water (ENVO:00002010), including
ATCCTCTCATCCCGACTTAGAAGCAGAGAGCTGGGGACAGTTAAACAATTAGACAGTTAAACAATTGTCTAACTACTTAATTGCCTAATTATTCAACTGTCTCTATTCATCGGCGGCTTTGAGCCATGGTGTCAAAGTGGGTTCGTTGGGGCAGATTTCGGCGGGATCAAAATAGAGATTCATTTCCCGTTCCGCAGCTTCGGGGCCGTCGGAGGCATGAACCAGATTCATTTGACGGCTGGCACTGTAATCTCCACGGACCGTACCCGGAGCAGCATTGCGTCCGTTGGTGGCACCTAGCATGTCGCGTACAACCTGAATGACATCGATTCCTTCAATGCACAAAGCCACAATGGGGCCGCCTGTAATGAAAGCTTCCAAACCGGGATAGAACGGTTTTTCAACATGTTCGGCATAATGTTGCTTTGCCAATTCGGGAGTGACCTGAATCATTTTCATCCCGATTATGTTCAGTCCTTTGTTTTCAAAGCGAGTGATAATCTCACCCATCAATCGGCGTTGTACACAATCCGGTTTCAGTAAGACCAGTGATCGTTCCATGTTTCAATTCTTTTCCTGTTATTGAATGTCGACTCGACGTGATTTGTTATCTACTTATGTTCTATTTTTGTAGGCCCTATGGCAACCGCCGTGCACTCAGTTAGCGGATATTTATCCAAAACTTCAGCGATATCAGAGACGGTGACTTTTTGAAATCGGTCGATGGATTGCTGGACCGAAGCATATTCACCTCGCTGGAGCCAGTTATTTCCGATACCAAACATCCGACTCGCCGCTCGCTCAGCACGTAATACGATATGCGAGCATACTTTGCTTTTGGCTAATTCAAGTTCCTGCGTTGTCACTCCGTCCTGCTGAATCTTTACTGCAAGCGAATGGTAGGCATCCATAATTTCTGAAGCGTTCTCAGGTTGGCAGCTCAGGTAGGACATGAAGATTCCTGTTCCCTGATATTCCGATGGTTCGACCACGGCGTATTCTGCTTTGCCAGTATCAATTAATTCCCAAAACAAACGACTGTTACTCTCATCACCAAAGATCAAACCGAGCAGGCGGCTGGCGTAGCGATTATCATCTTCGGCTGCCGGGCCATTACAGATCTGAATAATATATTGCTGATGAGCGGACGGTTTTTCAATGGAATAAAATCCGCTATTCGGTTTCGCTCGAGGAGTAGCACGCTGTGTGTCATAATTTTCCCACTGACCGACCTGTGATTCCAGCTGAGCGATCACGGCGTCAAAGTCCACATTGCCGGCCATGGCCAGTACGATATTACCGGCACTATAACGCCGGTTGAAATATTCCAGCATCTGATCCCGTGTTAATGCTCCCACCGATTCCCGAGTCCCGAGAACTGATTTGCCTAGTGGGTGATTCTGGAAATGGTAGGCCAGTGCCTTTTCGTGAGCTCCAAATGGCGGTTGATCGTCATACTTGGCAATCTCTTCCAGAATGACTTGCTTCTCAGTATCAAAATCGTCCTGTCGCAAAAGAGGACGCAGGATATCACTTAGGAGTTCCAGTGCATTGAGTTGATATTCAGGAAGGACGGCACAATAGTAAACGGTTTGTTCCTCAGAGGTAAAGGCATTGCTTTGCGAGCCAATGGCGTCAAGTTCCTGATTTACCTGCTCAGCCGTACGCGTCGGTGTTCCCTTGAACACCATATGTTCCAGGAAGTGGCTGACTCCTGATACTTCAGGCGTTTCATCTCGCGAACCGGTTTTGACAAAGTATGCCAGCCCGGTACTGTATGCCCGTGCATTACATTCGGCCACAATCTGGAGACCATTACTCAGTGTATGCTGCCGGAAATTAACATCACTCATGAGGTCGCTCCTTCCACACCGGAAGTATCAAGCGGCTGTTGTCCAAGCGTAACGACTTTGAAGTTTTGAGGTGGATTTTCTTCCAAATACTTATTGATGGACGTTGTCTCAACTTCATCGAGAAGTGTGGATAGCTGCTCAAGTGTTCTTACTTTACCGAGTAGGTGCCAATCAGACGCCATCGAGATGCTACGCGAGCTACTGCTTTCCTGTTGCATGATGAGTCCCGTTTTGATTCGTGCTTTGAGTCGATCCAGTTCATCATCCAGGATGCCTTCACCCAAGCGGCGTATTTCCGCCAGCATGACATCCAGTGTCTCCTGAGCGCGTTCTGTGGTCGTCCCGGCGTATGCCAAAACGCACCCAAGGTCCTTGATCGTATGGCACATGGCATAGACCGTATAGCAGAGTCCCCGTTTCTCACGAACTTCCGTAAACAATCTGGAACTCATCCCATCGCTTAAAACGCCTATGGCACTTCGGGCTAGAAAGTAATCAGGGTCGGAGTAGGGAACACTGGGGAAAACGACACCGATTTGCGTTTGACTCGTTTCATGTTGGATATGGTGATGCCCTGCTAACGGCGGTGTCTCGAGAAGTTCATCCTGAATCGATCCCTGCCACGATCCAAATAGCGATTCGACCATGCAATGGACTTCGTTAAAATCTATTTTGCCCGCAATACTGATGATGGCTCGATCCGGCACATAGTACTGTTGGACATGATGTTGCACGTCGGCCAGTTCAATCGACTGTACCGATTCCATACAACCGGTAGTACTACGACCGTACGGATCGGGATACAGACGTTTCCTCATTTCCCGCATTAACTTCTGAGCCAGGTCGTCTTCCATAGCCAGAAGTTCCTGCATGGCCACCATGCGGCTGTCTTCAAGCTGCTCAGGTGGAAGATGTGGATTGAGAATAAGCTCTCGGTATAGCTCGAGTGTATCTCGGAGCCGAGTGGTGGGGATCGCTGCACTAAACCGCGTGTGGTAGTTTGTGACCGAAGCACTGCGAGCGGCGCCTAATCGATCGAGTTGTTCCACAAAATTTCGGCTGTTGTAAGGGCCACATCCGCGTTGCACCATTTCAGCAGTAAACCCTGCTAGTCCAGCCTTTTCTAACGGGTCACGTTGGCTACCTGCCGGGACGAGGATACTCAGCGCAGCAGACTCCAGCCAGGGCATATTTTGCATAAGCAAACTGAGCCCGTTTGGCAGTTGTTGGATTTGGATCAAATCGTCCACAGATTACTCAGTAGGTAAAAATTGGAGCAGGTTTGTATACAGTCTTTATGATGCGAAAGCCCAGACGTTTATACAACCGGAGGGCACCAATGTTTTGTGAGGTAACTTCGAGCATGACGCGTGAAAGGCCGCGAGCTTTGACATAGGTGAAACACTTAAACAACAGCGATGTGCCTAAGCCGTGACCGCGATGATCCGGGTGGATTCCGATATTTTGGATTGCTCCGCGTTGATGCACGTCAACCAGTGCCTGAATCGTTCCCACGGTGGTGGTTGTTTCTGTGGTCGGATCGTCATATTCCAATAACCAGGTTGCATCCGGCAGAAAATTGCTTCGTCCTGATATCTCGCGTAGCAATCGTTGGCAACCTTCCACGTCTCTAAAACAGGTAAACACATTGGCATCAATTTCGTTACGGAAACTGATGTGCTTGATTTCCGCATGTCGTGTTAAATCGTCTTCCGACCAGGCAGCAAAACGATAGCCGCCTGGCAATTCCGAAGTGGGAATGTCTAGTGTCTGGAGGTCCAACTCCATCTGATATCGCTTGAAGTAAGTTAAAGACATCTAAGGGACAGTGCGGAAAAATAGGTTGAGTAAATTGTTGCCGATGGCGTTGTTCGTTAGCGACATTATCACCGTGCTCTGTGACTTTATTCTATCGACTATTGCAATATTCGCTATCGAAAGATTACTAAGAAGTAGACTATGGTGGGAATGCCGGCTTAACCCGCTAAAAAACCGAAGTTTGTGGTGCTATTTAACGTGAATCAAAGTTAGCGAGTTGACACTTCTGGAACGTCTCTTTTAAATAGATTTAAAGATAAAAAAATAATACCTTTTCGGGATGATATAGATAATGAATCGACTAACTCTTTTTGCCGTGATTGCTGTGTTGACAGCATGGAACGGCACGACAATCGGGCAGGACGAAGATGCGAAGACGTTTCGTGCCGTCTGCAGTACCACTCAGGTTGCCGACTTTACGAGACAGATTGGTGGAGATCGCTGGCAGGTCGACTGCGTATTGGCTCCGGGGCAGGATCCTCACACCTACGAAGTAAAGCCGGGTGACAGCCGTTTAGTAGCGGAAGCTGATGTTTGTATTCAGAATGGTTGGCACTTGGAAGGTCACGACTGGATGCTAAATCTGGCCAAAGATGCGAACAAGCCGCTTGTGACTTGTGTTAACGGTGTGAAGCCACTTGACTTCGACGAAGACGGTATGATTGTGGAAGATCCGCACGCCTGGCTCAGTCCGATTAACGCAGCTATTTATGTCAAGAACATCACTGCCGGGCTGAAGAAGGTTGACCCGGACCATGCGGATGAATACGACGCTCGAGCTGATTACTACGTATCTCAGCTACGTAGCCTGCATAGCTGGATCCAAAAAGAGGTGAATAAGATTCCCCGAGCCAAAAGAGTGCTGATTAGTCATCATGATGCGTTTCAGTATTTCGCAACAACGTACGGATTTGAAAGTGCAGCACCGGCCGGTTGGAGCACGGGTGATGAAATCGGAGCGGGTATTACTCCGCAACGTCGGGCTGAAGTTGTTGAGTCAATTCGCAGTTATAAAGTGAAAGCGATCTTTGTGGAAACTACGATTAATCCACAGGTCGTTCGTCAAATTGCGAAGGATGCCGGAGTGTATGTCGCCGGTGCGTTATATGCTGATTCGATGGGCCCGGCAGGCTCTGTTGCAGAAACCTATTTTGGTATGATGCGAGAAAATGTTATCAAAATCGTTTCCGGACTGAAATAATTCAGCGAGACCAACGGAATTCACTTTGGCTAAGAATAATCTGGCAACGAAACTTCCCGTACGGCCTTTGATTGCTATTGGCCTGTGCTGCGTTATTTGTGGTTTAGTCGGTGGGTATCAAGGTTTCATTAATTCGTTGCCCGAACGGCAGTTGACAGAATTTGTCACGGAAACGGCAGAGGGAGACTATGCGGTAGAGGTTACGTTGTCCTTTGATGCCGAAGGAGATGCATTTGACCCGACATCGATGTTAGTTCGTTTGGATGGTGAAAATATACTGCTGAAATCCGAGCCCATAGTGGCCGGAGTCCCTATCCGAATCCATCCTGTACCTGATCTAAAGGTGGGGGTAAACGAGTTCTTTATAGAAGTCGGCACGGGGGGGAATTCGGTGCCGAGTGATTCCCCTGAGGGTGATCCATTTGCAGCAGCAGGATTCGATACTCCGGCAAGCACGAGTGTTGAGCCGATGGATGAATTGGGCGATGACGTTGATTTGTCCGTGTCGCGAGTAGTGGGTGTGGCGAAAGCCATTCGTGTCCGCGTGTTCGACGGCGACGAGGTACTGGTCGAAAAAACCGTCTGGTCAGAACCGGGCGAGAATATCAGCAGCACAATTGTGGTGGACATTCCAGCGAACCAAAGTGACGATTCCGCTTCTTCGCACGATCATAGCAGCCATAATCATTAACAGGCATTCATACAAAATCCAATGGATTCAGAACAACCAGCAATTGACGTAAAGAATCTGACGGTCAGTTATGGCCCGGTTCCGGCCTTGCTGGACATCTCGTTGAAGATCGATGCCGGTCAACTGGTCGGAATTATAGGCCCCAACGGTTCGGGAAAGTCGACGCTCATCAAATCGCTGCTTGGATTTGTCAAAGCCGATTTTGGGGAAGTGCAGTTGTTTGGCGAAGATGTGGAAAAGGCCAAGGGCCGGGTGGCGTATGTTCCTCAGCGTGGTAGCGTGGATTGGGATTTTCCGATCACGGTTCGAGAAGTCGCTTTGATGGGACGCTATGGTAAGCAACCCTGGTGGTCTGAAATGTCAGCAGAGGACCATGACATCGCAGACTATGCTCTTGAGCAGGTTCGCATGGCAGACCTTAGAGACCGTCAAATTGGTCAATTATCCGGCGGCCAGCAACAACGCGTCTTTATGGCGAGGGCCATTGCTCAGGGAGGAGATATTTTGCTGTTGGATGAACCGTTTGCCGGAGTGGATGCCGCCACGGAACGCGCTATTCTCGACGTGCTGGAATCGACACGTGAAGCTGGCCGGACACTTGTTGTCGTTCATCACGATCTGGCTACCGCCGCGGAATACTTCGATGCGCTCGTACTGCTCAAGCAACGACTGTTCGCATACGGAGCTCCCGAGCATGTACTGCATCCGGAATTGTTAAGTGAGGTTTACGAAGGAAAGCTTCGTATCTTTGCCAACCTTCAGAGTGGTCAGGCTGCCGGAGGTGGCGTGTAATGTACGATTGGCTCGTTGAGATCCATACTGCCAGCCCCCACCTTATTAAGGCGTTGTTGACCGGCCTGTTGGTGACTACAGTGTGTAGTGTCATTGGTTGTTTTATCGTCCTTAAAAGGACTTCCTTTCTGGCCGACGCTTTGGCACACTCGATGCTGGCGGGAGTCGTGGTTGGCTATCTTGTGATGAAACTAACATTTGGGCAGGAAGCCCATGCTCCGGCGATGTTAATCGGATCGATTATTTCCGGGATCATCACGGTGGCAATGATCGGTTTTGTGTCACGCATGTCGCGTGTGAAAGAAGATGCCGTCATCGGAATTATGTACACGGGCATCTTCGCATTTGGGGGTGTGCTCGTTTCACTCTTCAGCCAGTACGTTCATATCGATCTGCTTCACTTTATCGTCGGACAACTCCTTGGTGTTAGCGATGCTGATTTATGGATGATGGCGATCGTATCAGTGGTCGTACTCTCATTTATTGTCCTAATGTTCCGTAGTCTGCAGTTGATCACGTTTGATCGAGTGATGGCGGCGTCGTTGGGAATGAATGTTCTGGTGCTCGATTACATGCTAACCACATGCACAGCCATGGTAGTCGTGACAGGCGTGCAGGTGGTGGGAGTGATCCAGGTGGTGGGGCTCCTGATTGCTCCCGCCGCAACCGCGTACCTGCTGTGCGACCGCCTGAAGAATTTGCTGTGGGTCTCAGCCCTCTTTGGCTGGACGGGGTTTTTAATCGGTTACTACCTGTCGGAAACACTGAATGTGGCTCCCGGAGCGATGATTGTTGTGACACTCACAGCTCAGTTTCTGCTCGTGTTCTTAGTCGCTCCCCGATACGGACTCCTGGCAGACTTTCAACGACGGATGCGAGCAGTTCCGCAGCAGTTTGTCGAAGATATTCTAGGAGTGATCCTGCGTGCAGATCAGGAACGTTGCGGTATTGAAGATCTGATCCGGCACACGGATTACAAAGCAGAACGCATTCGAAAAGCCGTTCATTCGATGGTGAAGCAGGAGTGGCTTGTTTATGTGGGCGATGTGATTTCGTTTACAGAAGAAGGGCGTAAACACGCGCGACGACTGTTACGCGCTCATCGTTTGTGGGAAACATACCTCCAGCATCTGGGCGTGGCTGATGAGGAATTGCATCAGCGAGCGCATGTGTTGGAGCATCTTCATGATGAACAGGCGGTGGATTACCTTGACGACAAGTTGGGGCATCCGCTAACCGACCCGCATGGTGCCGAAATCCCCGAAGACTTCGAGCATCTCGTACCGGGTGAAGTGATGACACTGGCGATCCTGCGCGACGGTCACCGTGGTGAGATCGTGAAGGTTGGCAGTCTTATCGTCGAGTCCATTTCGCCTGGCGATCGGGTTGCCGTTGGTGTTAGGGAAGATGATTCACAGACCTGGGTGGTGACGGTCACCAATGCCGCTGGTAAAGAATCTAAATACCGTTTTAATCACCAAGAGGCTGACGCGATTAGTATTCGGCTTGATTAGACTCCCCGGTTTGCTCGTCCGGCTCTGGCGGGTTCTCGAGCAATTCAATTGCTAACGCCTCATCTTCGTTGGGGACGTAGATTTCAAATCCCTTGCTGAGGGTAAGTCCGGAGAAAGCCCCACCGGCATTGTCTCCCATCACCGTAACGACGATACCATTGGCGCGTAAATACTCTGCCGCGATGACCGCCTCTGTTTGAGTGGGATAGATGGCAACTTTGACCGCTGCAGACATGTGTTTTCACCTTTCAACATACTTTGGCTGTGAGCTTCAACCACTTCATTATAGAAGTGGACGAAGCATAAGGCCAAATGAGGCCGCGTCATCTTTAAGACGTGGATTCGATCAGGCCTCGCAATACAGACAGATTTGCTGCATCCCAACTCATTCCTTCATATTCGCCTTCGGCATCACCTTTGGCCGTTTCCAGATACATGGGCGTGTTAGAAAATCGCGGATCATTGACTAACAAACGAAAGGGAGCCAGCCCCATATGTCCCTGTCCAATGTGCTCGTGGCGGTCCTTACGGCTACCAAATTCCTTTTTACTGTCATTGAGATGAAACGCCTTCATTTTCTCCAGACCTATGAGCTTATCGAATTCTTCCCATGTGTCATGATAGGACTCTTCCTCACAGAGATTGTATCCGGCAGCGAACATGTGGCACGTGTCGGCACAAATTCCCACCAGGTTAGGGTCCTGGCACTGATCAAGCATCTCTGCCAATTGTTCGAATTTCCAGCCTAGATTGGTTCCCTGACCGGCGGTGGTTTCCAGCAGGCAGCGACTTGAGATTCCCCGGGTTTGCTGATGGACTTCATTAAGGCCTTCTGCGATCCGACTGATTCCTTCAGCTTCGGTGCTGGTAGTAAAGGAGCCGGGATGCACGACGACATAGGGTACTCCCAATTGGTCAGCTCTGCGTAATTCTACAATGAAGGCATCAATCGACTTTTTCCACAATTCGTCTTTCGGGGACCCGAGGTTGATCAGGTACGATGCGTGAGAGAGCGTCTGTTGGATGTTATGCTCGTCAAGCTTAGCCTGGAAACGCTCGACGTCGTCCTCGGTGATCTCCTTCGCTCGCCATTGATTATTGTTCTTTGTAAAGATCTGGACACAGTCGCAGCCATCCTGAGCGCCGCTCTGAATTGCTTTGTAATAGCCGCCCGCGATGGACATGTGAGCTCCGAGGATTGCCATCGTAATTGCCTTTAGGATTGTGGTCGTTCGTTAGCGGACTCGACTGATTTCGCCGACATTGAATCGAGATCGAAATCGGTATAGTTATCTCGATAATGTTCGATGGCTTCTTCAGCATTGAGATTGTAGATAACGTCTCCCCGCGTGCCCCAGTTTTCACCGGTGTGTACAAATAATGCCGAACCCACCCGAAGATTGCCAACGGCTTCCATGTCTTCCATCGGGCCTCCCGGAATAGCTTCAAAACTGATGACAACGGGAGTCAATGCATGAAGGTTTAACGAATGGTTTTCGATGACGAACGTGGATTGTTCCTCAAATTCGCACTTTTTCCAACGTAAACCCCGCGGCCGACCGGATTCACTGCAGATTTTAAAGAAGGAATCCTGCAATGTCGTGCGAGTCGAATGAAACTGGTCGATTTGCTGTTGGTAATCAGGCGCAATGGTGTTGGCCGGTGGTAATTCGGGCTCTGTGGGAGCGGGTGGCTGTAGCCAAGCAGAAGGATCCGCGTGATACGGTGTCTTTTTATTTTGCCGAGTGATCATCACCAAGGCGACGGTCAGTAGGAGTAGCCCGAGGACGATGATAATGATGATGGGGGAACCCATAAGTGACCTCTTACTTTGCTTGGCTCTCCATTGATAATATGGTCATTCAATCGAGGGCTTTTTCAGTAGTTCTAGGCCTCGGTTTGTCCCAAAACATCCAGAAACTTTGCAATCCAGGCTGGATGAGCAGGCCATGCCGGTGCAGTAACTAGATTGCCGTCAACGTGTGCGTTATCGAAGGTGGCAGCGGTTTCAACATAAGTCCCGCCGCTAAGGGTTACTTCTGGGGAAACGGCAGGGTAACAGCTGATACTCTTACCTTCTAAAATACCGGCGGCTGCTAGAATTTGAGGGCCGTGACAGATTGCGGCAATGGGCTTACCTGCGGTGTGATAGGATTTGACAAGTTCCAATACGCGTTGATCTAAACGTAGGTACTCGGGAGCTCGGCCACCGGGGATGATCAACGCATCGTAGTCTCCGGCAGCAGCTTCATCAAAGCTGATCGTAATCGCAAAGTTATGACCAACCTTTTCCGAGTAAGTTTGGTCTCCTTCGAAATCATGAATTGCCGTTTTAACCGTGTCTCCGGCCGATTTGTCCGGGCAGCATGTGTCGACCTGATGTCCCACCATTAAGAGCATTTGATAAGGAACCATAGCTTCGTAATCTTCTACGAAGTCCCCCACCAGCATTAAAATTCGTTTACTACTCATAGCTCAATCGTCGCAATCCTGATTATTGGTCATCCGTTGATGGGCGATGGAAGTCGTGTTTCTTTTGCAGGATTGCAATAAAGGCACCTTCCAATTGAGAACGGGTACCACTTCCCTGGCTGGGACTGTACATGTTTTCAGTCGCATTGGCAGTCATGGATGCAGTGATATTTGTCGGGGACATGGAAGCCGGTCCACCGACGAGATAGGCTGCTAAGTCCTGGAATTTTTGAGTTTTCGCCAGTTTTGCATCGACGCCGTCTTCTGCCGGAGCCTGGTAATCGATTTTACGAATGACGTAAAAGAAGCGGCCGGTCGTCGACGAAGCGACATAGACCTGGTTTACTTCTAATTCTTCAAAAATGTAGAGTTTCTCATAGTCGCTAATATCTGAGATCGTATCTCCTTCGACGATCTTTTCGATCAATTCCGGGGAGGCCGATTCGGTTTCATTTTCTGCGGCTGCCTCGTCAGTCGATTCTTTATCAGCGGATTCAGCCTCATCGGACTCTTCCCCGTCCTTTGCTTGTTCGTCGGTCGCCTCTTCAGTCGGTTTGGGGGCTTCAACCATTTCGGTCGCTGTTTTAGATAGTCGCCCAAGCTGAAGTCCTACTTCAGGGCGTCCGAACTGAGTTGGTTGCGGAACCATGCTAAACGTCGTTGTTGGGAAGGACTCAAAGACATTGGCTTGATGGCTGGCAAAATCGTCCAGAACTTCACTAAACGACTGAGCACCGTTGTCATCGTTGTATTGAGCTTTGAGTTCGTTGGCAAGGTTCCGAGTGCGTTGAACCGCCTCGCCCTTCTTCCAGGCACGAGTCGCATTTTCCAGTACTTCCTCGGTTGGCTCACGAAGATCCTCAAAGGAAGTCTCATTGGTTTGATCGACTTGCCAGAAGACATACTTGTGATTATGGAAAGAGCTGGATTCGTGGTGTGTGAGGAAATCGTTTTCAATAAAGATATCCTGCTGGGTGTTGCTGCCAGGGCCACCATGGGCAGTGTAGGCAATGCGAATCAGCTTGACCCAACTTGGTGTCGATTCATCCCAGGGAAGACCAAAATCATTCGCGTCGGGGTTTCGTCCTGAAATCGCCTGCCCATGGGCTGCAGAAATCGGAGCAGCGGTTTCGCCATAGGTTACCAGCGTAATTTGTTGCGGCTTGTCTTCGGAACCCTCTAACACTTCGGTCATGATCCCTTCCGCATCCTTTTGAATCTCTGTTATAGCGTTATCCAATACGGCTTTGGCATTTTCACGAATGTTAGTTGAGGTTTCTTTATCACCTGAAGCATCAGCGGATAAGGCCTGAGCTAGTTGTACTGCATGAGAGTTGTCCGATTCGCCCGATGCACTGGAAAATGCTTCCATGGCTTCGGTTAGTTGTAACTTGTGAGCGTCTTCGAGTTCCTGTTGGAAGGCTGTGATGGACGTGCGAATGTACTCTTCGCGTACCCGATCCTGGACTTCCTCGTAAGGCAGGTATGTCTTGGGAGGTTCTGGAAATACGTTTTGCTCGAGCGGAATCGGAGTATCCAGTTCGCTCAAATCTTCAGCAGGAGCCGCCGGTGGGGTTTCGGATTCAGGAGCTTCTTCTCCGGTTTCTTCGGGTTCCGTCTCTGCAGCCGGTTCTTCTGACGGCGCTTCTTCTGCATCGTCGCTGGCTGCGTTCTCTGATTCGGCCGGGGCTTCTTCTTTGGTCTCTTCGGACGGTGCTTCCTGGAAGAATATTAAGCAATCTTCGCCTTCTTCAGTGGATTGCTCAGCAGCGTCTTCACCCGCTTCTTTTGCCGCGTCTTCGGAGTCCTCTTTTTCAGTTTTGTCGGCACTGGATTCTTCAGACGCATCGTCTTCAGTGGCTTCGGGATCGTCAGACGCAGCATCTTCACTGTCAGTTTCTTTACCTTCCGCTTCGTTTTCGATTTCGTCGAATTTGTCGTCCGGTGCCTGGTATTGTTCGATATTGGTTTCGTAATAGGTTTTAAGGTTTTCGTCGGTAATCCCTTCCTCGAATTTGACGCGTGCGTATCGAGCATAGGCGTCCTCATTAAAGGCGACAAATTGATAGCCATATTTCCGAGGCGTTCGCACTCCATACGGGTAGAAGAATTGATTGCCAGCCTGCGTTCCGTTTATTGGAATTAAGCCGAATTGCCCTTCTGCTCCGGTATCATCGGCATAGGCTTCCCGAAATTGTTCGATCAAAGCAGCTTGTTCATCAGCCCCGGGTTTTTCCGTGACTAGATTGGTATCGACAGGTACGACAAGCACTTCGAATTTGTGTTGCTGCGTTAGCATTTCATGGGCGACATAGCGGTCTGAAATGGCAGGAGCGATTGGGATTCCCGAATTAGCGTAACGCTGCATTTTGCGAGCAGAGACGTAGTCCAGCAGGAGCTCTGCAATTTCATTGACTTCTTTGAATTCACCAAAGGCCTGCTTGTCAGCAGTCTGCACTTCTTCGTCCGTATTGTTCTTGTAAAGTTCCTGGAGCACCTTCTCGATTTCTTCCACCGAGGCTCCCATACCATATTCGTCAGCGATTCCGGAAAGGAATTTTACAGTGGTTGGGTCACTCGGCTGGAAAGCCAGACTCCAGGGGTCGAGGTTTGAGTATTCACGCGCTTGTTTTTGTTGGTAGGCTTGTTGGCGAGCCTGAAATGCCTGAAAGTTTGGGTCATTCGAATCAAATTCGGGACGCGGGCCAACGACGCGTGGTAAGGCGTTGTTGACAAGCGTTGAGATGTATTGCTGTAAACGCTGCCCGGTGTCCTGGATAGAAATCGCCTGGGCACGAGTAATCTTTCCATCATCCCATGCAGCGAGTACGACATCTCCATCGGCAACGGCGTTGTTAGGTCCACCCTGAATCGCCGCATAATAAGCCGGGCCAACAACGAACGCGAAGACAGCGATGATCGTGAGGATCCCATAAGACACGGTTTTGTACTTCGAAACGATGTCGAATATACTGATGCCGTCGTACGTTCCCTCCTCCTTCATCTTTTTAATATATGCTTGACGTTTTTCCTCACGTTCCTTCTTCAGTTTGTCGATCTGCTGATTTTTTTGACGGCCGTGAATTCGATTGGGGCGGTTTGCTTTGGACATAATTTTTTCATCTCACTGACGTGAAGATGCTTATTTTGACTTGACAGATAAAAACAACGTCTTAATGATTCGTCTAAGGAGAGCCATTCCTTTGCAACTACATATATAACCCAGATGGGGGTTGCGAGTGAAAGGCGTTCCCTGATCCAACATGTGGATCAACAGCATGCACTGGCAGACTGTGAAACTACTAATTTTAGGCCGTTTTTGGTGAATTACAAACCCCAATGTGGCCGGTTAGTACCTGTAATATAGCGTTGATTCATTGCCTGCGCCGAGTGTGTGCAAGTAATATATTTGTTCAGTTTGTAACGGTTTTTCCAATCGTGAGAATTACATCGGAATTGTAGACATCCATTAGTCTTATGATGTTGAGCGGTTTTTTTGCTGATATTTATTGCGAGGCATGCTGGTTGGCATGTTTTTAAGCAGATTCCCACTAGAAACACCTTAATTCATATCCAAACCCCATGGCCAAACACCTCGTCATAGTCGAGTCACCTGCCAAGGTGAAAACCATCTCCAAGTTTCTGGGCCCCGATTATTTGGTGGAAGCAAGCATCGGCCACGTGCTGGACTTGCCGGCCAGAAATCCGAAGGGAGTCAAGACGCCTGTTCCAGGCATCGATCTGGATAACGATTTTCAGCCTAGCTATGAAGTCATCAAAGGGAAAAATAAGACTCTCACCAAACTCAAGAAAGCAGCGAAAGAGTCTGAAGGAATCTGGCTGGCGACTGACCTTGACCGTGAAGGGGAAGCGATCGCATGGCTTCTGGCCGAAGCCATGAACGTTGATCAGGACAAAGTAAAACGCGTAGTGTTCAACGCAATTACGCGTGATGCGATCCATCAGGCATTTGAAAACCCTCGCGATATTGACATCGCCAAAGTCAACGCTCAACAGGCCCGCCGAATACTCGACCGTATTGTTGGTTATCAAGTCTCGCCCCTGCTTTGGAAAAAAGTCGCAGGTGGTCTTAGTGCCGGGCGAGTCCAAAGTGTGGCGGTGCGTTTAATTGTGGAGCGTGAGCGGGAAATACGAGCTCATATTCCCGATGAAACGTGGAACGTCAACGTGCGATTGGCGCTGGACCCAGGTCAAGCAGCCGGTTTGGTGGATCAATGGACACAGTTTATCTCGACACTAGATGACAAAGGTAAAACACCAACAATCAAACGTCAGAATGCCTGGCTCGCAGAACATGGTAGCTTGAAAACTGAACTGATTCGCATTGGCGAAGAGAAATTCAGTTTAGGTTGTCCTGCGGATAAACCTCAGGATCTCTCTCAGCAGATTCAGTCTGTTGCCGAAGCTGTTGGTTTAATCGATGTGTCTGTGGACTCCAGGCTCGACCCGGCGGGCAAGGGGCCTGCTATGTTTGAACGCAGCGTGAACGGGCAAGTCGATCCGGACGCCCGGTATGAGATTAAGTCGATCCAAACCAAGCAAACTACCAGTCGACCGTATGCTCCGTTTATCACCAGTTCGATGCAGATGTCAGCCTCCAACGCGTTGGGGTTCACTGCCAGCCGAACAATGAATCTGGCTCAGCGTCTCTATGAAGGCCTCGCTATTCCCGGGGAAGGCCATGTCGGTTTAATTACTTACATGCGTACCGACGCAACTTATATCGCGCCGGAAGCTCTGAACGCGGTGAGGGAGTACGTTGGAAAAGAATTTGGCGATGCCTACCTTCCTGAAAAACCGAAATTCTATGGTTCGACGAACAAGAATGCTCAGGAAGCTCATGAATGTATCCGTCCTACCAATATGGAACGGACTCCTGAGAAACTGGCCAAAGCACTCGATCCCGATCAACTCAAGTTATACCGCTTGATTTACAATCGATTCGTTTCCTGTCAAATGACCGATGCTAAGTGGGATTCCACAACGGTGACTTTTGAACGTAGCGATAAGTCAACCGGTGCAGAACTCAAAGCAACCGGTCGTGTATTGGCCTTTGATGGCTTCTATCGCGTTGCTGGTGTACCGACTGCAAGTGACGAACAGACGTTACCACCACTATCTGAGGGAGAGGAATCCGCTCCGTTTAACGTGGAGCCGATCCAGAAATTCTCTTCACCGCCGCCTCGATATAACGAGGGATCGTTGGTCAAGAAACTGGAGGAAGAAGGAATCGGTCGACCTTCGACATACGCGTCCATCATTAAGGTGATTCAAGATCGTAATTACGTTGAAAAAATCACGAATCGATTCCATGCGACGGATCTGGGCGAAGTGGTGACAGATAAGCTGCTGGAAGGCTTCGAGCAGATTATGAATGTCAGTTATACCCGGGAGATGGAATCCGAATTGGATGCGATCGAGGAAGGTTCCCGAGAGTGGACAGGCTTCCTGCACAGCTTCTACGGTAAATTCAAATCGGAACTGGATACAGCATTTGAAAAAATGACACACGCCAAGGCCGAAACGGAATTGGCTCCGGAAGAATACAAATGCCCGGACTGTGGAAAGCGTCTGGAGTATCGTTTTGGACGTAATGGCCGATTCCTGAGCTGCATCGGCTTCCGAGTGCCGCCCGAGCCAATTGATATTGCCTGCCCGGGTTGTGGTGCTGAGAAGATGGGCGTCAATAA
>CEUY01488269.1_pt1 | contig 16045 bp, 16 predicted proteins | sample 361481 | NCBI WGS metagenome assembly CEUY01 (sample SAMEA2622737, study PRJEB7988) | marine metagenome | isolation source: saline water (ENVO:00002010), including
ATCATTCGGTAGCCGGCCGGCATGACATGCAGGGAGTTTCGGAGGCCATAGAAAAAGCGAACTATGACTATGGTTTGCAATTCGTAAGAAGGGGATATGTCGTTGTTTGCCCATGCCTGATTCCCTTTGGCGATCGTGTCGACGCAGCCAAATACGGATCGGATCCTTGTGCAGTGACGTTTGTTCGGATGATGGCTGCAGGGCGTGTACCTCTGGCCGAAAACGTTCGTGACATTCGCTGGGCTGTGAGTTTTCTTCAGAGTCGCTCGGAAGTCGATCCCAAAAAGATCGGTTGTGCCGGCTTATCCTACGGAGGACGTATGACGATGATGGCGACAGCTTTGGATGATCGAATCCAGGTGGCGGCCATTAGCGGTGCCTTGAATTTGCTTCAGGAACGAACCTCTCTGAGATACAGCTGTGGTTTGCAAATCATTCCGGGCTTGTTGAAATATGGTGATTACAGTGAGATCGGTAGCCTCATCGCGCCGCGTCCCGTTGTGTGGGAAATGGGAGATGAAGATCAGTTGATTGTAAAAAATGGCTGGGATGAGAAGTTTAAAAACCGACTCGAGCGAATTTACGCAGCCTACGAAAAACCTGACAATCTTCATTACGACCACTTTCAGGGAGGCCATCGATGGAACGGTGAGGTAGCCTTCCCATTGTTTGACCAAGTGTTGAAAGACTAATCGTAACGCTTATTTGCGTTGATAATAAGTCAGCAGGACGGTGTCGTTAATGCGGACGGTCTGCAATTCATATTGCTGATGAAACTGTTGGTTCTGCGCTAATTCCTGGTCCGATAGAAACCAAACCAAGTCGGTCTTAGATTGATTGGCCGAATCAGCGATTGTTCCTTCAGCAGGTCCCAGAATGATGACATCGGGTTGGCGACCAAGGACATATTCTCCGTCGCCTTTAGCATGCCCCGGGAATTGCTGCCAGTGGGTTAACCACGGGAATTCACTACGCCTGGCAATCTGTTTGTCATTGAGACCGAGCATATCTATGAACCGCAGGCTGGGAGCGAAAAAGGCAACGGCTCCGGCAGAATTCGTTGCCACCAGAGAGCCTTTGGGGAAGTTGGCTTCCAAATAGCGTCCAACTTGCTTGCCGACGGCTCCTGCCGGGTCTGGACGCCTGGCATTGACTATTGATTGATCAACGGATGTAAACTGGAAGACACTAACAACGATCAGAACAGTAGGCATAATCCACAACGGTCGTCTGTGGTTAGGATTTTTATCCTGCATAAATGGGTGAGCGACGAGCCAGGCAAAAAGTGGTGTCATAGGAGCCCAAAATCGATAGGCCGGCATATGATCTCCGCCAGTCCAGACTATATAGAGAGATCCGGTGATACAGATTGCCGTCATATATTTCCATGCAGTTGTGCGGTGAGATTTTTGCATGATCAGTGTGTGGAGCCAGCAAGCAATTGCCAGCAATGTCAGCCACGGCGCTGAGCGGGCGTAGGTATGTAGGTAATAGAATCCATCCTGTAGTCGTTTGATCATAGGTGTGCCAAGTTTAGCGTGGTACGTATTGGGAAGTAACTCACCATAGTAATTCCATCGCCATAGAAAATACGGTACGTAGAATACTGCGACACTGAGGATTAGTAGCAGAGTTGTCTTAGGAGATTTCGTAACCAGTAGGCAGGTCAGGACTGAGACGACTACGAAAATAGCTGCTTCTGGCCGAGTCATCATCGCCAGTGCAAATATTAGACCGACAATAAAGATCCGGCTGGCATTCAGTCGGATGGAATAATCGGCAAAGAGATAGATTGAGCACATAACTAGCAGTGTGTAGAGGGTCGTCTCTAAGCCTCCCAACGTCCAGGCAACGATCGGAAATGAAGTAGCAAGCGTTGAAAGAAGAATCAGCAACTGGCTAAGCCGTAAGTGTCTCGTGCGATGTCGACGCCAACTATAGATCAATAAGAAAATCCAGATTCCGCCGTAAGCGATCAGGCTGATCAGGCGGGCGGAGGGCTCAGGTGAATCTTCTGATGGCTGAATCAGTGAGAGTAAGGCGAGATGTAGGAAGCTTGTATATCCTTCAACTCGTTCATTCTGATTCCAGACCGGGCCGATGCCGGCTTGCCAGTGTTGAGCGTACCGCAGCGTAATATAGGCGTCGTCATGAAAAAAGGATCGGTGCGTTCGAAATCCCATATAAGAGACCGTCGCGATGACGATCAACAATGCCACGCCAATGGCCAGACTGGCAGATTGAGATTCTGTCAATCTCTTCTCAGAAGGCTCAGAAAGTTTGCGATTGCAATCTATTGCCATGTTATTGAATCTTATCGGGTATGGAATTCAATTCAGGTCCGTCAACGAAGTTCGGCAAGTTGTATTCGATCGGATTGGGATTAAAGAATACAGAAAATACTTCGGGTTTATCATCTGCGTGATCAAATCCAGGAAGGGAACGTTCATGGATCAATTCAAGCGTTTTGGGGTCTCGTTGTAACTGGTGTTTTTTGGTGAAATGTCTGGGAGTTAACGTGATGATGTAGTCTGAACTGTATAGCAGTCCTCGTTGTGCCGCATTGACGGGCACATTTTTTCTATAGGAGATAAGTCCCCAGTCAACGACCCGGGATCGCTCTAAATTGTAGGGTAGAATTCCAGCGGCATAGACATGAACTTGTGGCGGGCGGTCCTCTCCATGCTGAGACCAGTGATTGTTAATGGATTCGGCTTGTTCGGCAAGCAGTGTCATGAATTGCATGTAGGTTTGACGTGAGAGATTGGTGTATTCTCCGTAGCGACCAGGGTTCACGGAGTGTTGGTCAATGTAGTAGAACTGAGCAGCCTGGATGACGATGGCAAAAATAATAACAACTCGCCATCCGGCTCGTCCAAATCTTCCTGCCTGATATCCTTCAGTGTGGACACTGTCGATCAGTTGGATGATGAGTAACGCCAGGATAGGTAGGTAAGGAAGCAACATGCGATACGAGAACATCATATGGGCTGTGGCAGTCCCGGTCGCGTAGCCTCCAAAGATTAGTCCCCCGATGAGTACGCCCCGGTTTTTCAGCACGGTTTGTTTGAGGGAGTAGGAGAGTTTCGATCCTTCATGTTTGGCATGATTGATGATTGTCCAGCACAGCAGTGGAATCAAGCCAGTCAGCAATCCAAATTGAATCATATAGAGGACGTTGGTTCGTTGGTGGTCCCAGCGAGCTGGCTTGTGATAGACAGATGTTGGGAAAATATCGTGGTAATACCAATAGGATGTTGCTAACCAACTCAGTGCGATGAGAAATCCTGGTAGCCACAGTCTCAGGATGGTGAAGATCTTTCCTCGGTCTGAAAGTTTCCATTGTCGATAAGCAACATGAAACCACATGGGCAGCGTCACCAGACAACTGTCAAATCTTGTAAGAAAAGCCAACCCCAGACAAATGGAGAACAGCAATTGGAATTTGTTGTGGACACTTTCAACGCAGCGGCAGGCAGCAGCATAGGCAAGGACTAGAAAGCTGGCAAGAAACATGGTTTCCAGGCCACCCGCAGTCCAGAAGATTGCAAAAGGGCTGATCCAAACCAGCAGGCCAAACAAAGTCGGATTGCGATCAAGGTGGATTAAGCGAAATGCCAACAAGGTCGCCCCGAAGTGTAGTCCCAACGCGAAGATTCGATTTGTGTATGCTGATTCGCCAGTCAGAGTATAAAGCAAGCTCACAATCAGACTGTGAAGTGGGGAGGTCAGGGCAGAGACATATTCGCCGTCATTGAAAACCAACCCGTTTCCATTGGCCAGATTCTCGCTGTATCGATACACAATGTATGCATCTTCTGCGATAAAACCGCTGAACCAACAGAACAGTGCGATGTTTGCCATGGCAAACGCGATCGTGATTTTGGTTGCTTGAGACAACTTACGTGGGTAGCCAAAAGAGATTCAAAAGACGAAGAAGGAAAGTCTATTGAATTATGGAGGATGAAACTCAGCTAAGACTAAATAATCCACGGTTTGCGTCGAGGAATAATCCTCACAAATGGTGTATTCGTATCTTTAAAGATTCTGCCCGGCAAGAAAGCCTGTGGCAAAGGCAGCTGTAAAGTTATACCCACCGATAGGACCATCCAGATTTAGGATTTCGCCTGCCAGGAACAATCCCGGTTGGCACTTACTTTCCATCGTGCTGGAATTGACTTCAAGGAGGTCGACACCACCGGCAGTGACTTCGGCTTTTGCAAATCCCAACGATCCCGTAATCGGAGTGGTGAGTGCATGTAGTGTCGCAGCCAACGATCTTTGTTTCACTTTGCTAACTTCGGCATTGCGAGTTTCTCCCGCTAGCTCGGACTCGGCCAGCACCACTTCCACCACACTGACGGGAAGTAGGTTTTTCAGGATCGTCCCCAATTGCTTCTTAGGGTGACTACGAAGCAACTTCTCAATTTCATCAGCTTTTTGTGATGGATTGAATTGAGGTAACAGATCGACTTGCATACTGAGTGTGGATTGCCGACCTCGTTCATACGTGGTTACTGCTTTACTTATATTCATAGCCGCCGGTCCGGAAACACCTAAGTGAGTGAACAGGGTTGATCCGGTGGCAGTAGCAAGAGGCGTCTCGTTGGAATCAACAATACTCAATCGAACATGTGGCAATGTGACACCCTGTAATGCGCGAACCCAGCCGTTTTCAGGAGTTTTGAGAGGTACTAAAGCGGGGTAAGTAGAAACAATGGAGTGCCCAAAGGATTTGCACCATTGGTAACCATCCCCGGTCGTTCCACAGCCGGGGAAAGACTTACCTCCGGTCGTAATCAGTACATGCGGTGTTTCATAAATGGCCTTTTCCGACTGGACTCGAAAGCGGGCATTTTCCTGATCGATTTGAATCACCGGTTCGGCGAGGTTGAGTTTGACGTCATTTTCCAGAGCGTCTTGTACCAGAGCGTCCAGTACATCTTTAGCACGATCGCTCTGAGGAAATATTTTTCCTGTGGGCTCGGTCTTGGTGGGGACTCCTCGTTGATTAAAAAACCGGACAAGGTCATCATTGGAAAACACAGATAATGCCGAATGAAGGAATCTCCCTTCCTTTCCAAAGGCAGAAATGATTCCCTGAGTGTCTGTATCTTGAGTGAGATTACAGCGTGTTCCGCCGGACATCAGAATCTTGACACCGGGTTTTCTGTTTTTTTCCAGTAACAGCGTTCGCTTGCCTCGGCGGGATGCTTCGGAAGCTGCCAGGAGTCCAGCTGCGCCAGCTCCAATGACCACACAATCAAATGGGAGTCTCACTTTCGTTCCTTTATTCGGCTATGGTGGTATTGGGTCGTTTACTTCGTATGGGTTAGTCCCAGCAGTAGGATTGCAGTGCCACAGGCAATCAAAGTGATAGGTGGCAAGTTGCCGGGCTATTGCTCTGTAGAGAACCAGTTTTTGTATCCCATGAAAGTTGTGTGCAACGCTGCGAGCAGGATGGTAATTCGACCTAACCCGCGAATCAGGCTCGTTTCAGTCCCATTATGCTTAGTAATGGACGTTCTCAAGAGATGTAGCAGACAGACAAAGGCAATTGCCCCGGCGAGCAAAGAGAGGCTGGTGTTGAAGGTAAGGCGAGAGTTTTCCGAGTCGTGGAAAAACTTAGGGTAATACGAGGGTGAAAAGAGTACCAATGAGATGATGACGTGAAGCATGAGCAACCAAATGGCTCCCATGCCGAGTTGATGGCGTTGCCTGGCATTGGATTGTAAACCGGCAATGCCCAAAGTTAGTAAACCGGCATAGGCCAATGCTTTGTTCAGTACGAATAAGGGGATATCTTCACCAGGTACGTCTCCCATGACGTTATGACGTACGATGGCATACCCATACGATAGAAGCAAAACTAATAAAGATGTGCTTTTCGGTGACATAGAAACTCTTCAACGATTGGCTAAGCACCTATTATCGCTTCGAACGATTAAGCACACAACCTGAGAAGCTTGTCAAAACAAATGGCTGGAAATTCATGTCTGATACAATGATATCAACTAGACCATTCTGATTCGAAGGTGATCCCGCTTTGCCTGAACAAATCATCCCGATTGCGATTTCTGCCTGCTTACTCGGGGAAGAAGTGCGTTACGACGGCAAACACAAGCAGCAAACCTGGATTCATGCTATGGCAGACGTTCGTTGGATTCCAATCTGTCCGGAAGTTGAGGCAGGGATGGGAGTGCCACGAGAAAAGATTCACTTAGAGTTACATCATCAGCAGCTCAAGCTTATGTCGATTGACACTCGGCAGGATTGGTCCGCTGTCATGGATGAACAGGCCAGCGTTTGGATTGCAAAACTCCAGCAGCAAAACGTCAGTGGATATATTTTTAAGTCGAAGTCGCCAAGTTGTGGAATTAAAGACGTTCCGATTTGGCAAGAGGGGCGAAGCGAACCAGTAGCCGCCGGGCGGGGCCGGTTTGTTCAGCGAGTTACGCAGCAGTGGCCGGAGTTGCCGTTAGTTGACGAGATGGCGCTTCAGGATGAAACAGGGCGCCAGCGATTTATGCAGCAGGTTCGTGAATACCATTTCGGTTCGAGTTGATTAGCGTGCGATTGGTTTCTAAAGTTGTCTGTGGCCGGATTCTTTTGTAGGATTTGAACAATGGCTAGCAGTGGTTACCAGAATGCTCAAAAAAACTGTTTTGCTGTTAGTGATGAATACCTGCTCGACGACGTTTTAGAAATCAACCGGACTTAGAATTCAATGTTACGATACGAATTATCATTTTTCTACTTCTGTTTACTAGCAGTGTCGTCTGTGCACGGAGATGATGCCAAGACGTTCACAGGCGATTGGGAAGTTGCCGGAGCAATTATTGAAGGCAATGAAGTCCCGGTAGACTTCAATAAAATGATGCAGATCAAAATGCGAGGGAATCGCTATCTGACCTCGCGATTGGGAGAAGTGGTTGACGAAGGCACGTTTGCATTGCAACCTAAGGAGTCCCCCGCCAAGATTGTGATTACGGGCGTTAAGGGAGAGAATGCTGGTATGAAGTTCCGCGGAATCTACCGTCTTGATGGCGAAGATAAATTGACTATCTGCTATGCATTGGATGGGAAAGCCTTTCCTGAGAAGTTTGACGGTAAGCCACCGGGAATGGTGCTGATTACCTACTCACGCAGGAAAACCAAGTAACTGCAACCTCCGTAATCTCACTGATGTGTCAGTATTCTCCGGGAACTTCTGGTTGCGTCAATGTATCCAAGATGATCGATACGAATCGTTTGAATGTTAAGACATTACGATTTTTCCGCGTTAGTTTTAATTTCTGTGTCCCGTTTTGACTCTGTTTTTGTTTGAATTACGAAAAAAAGGTTATTTTGGTCGAAAGGGATGAAGTGGTTATGTGCCTTTTGTTTCCATTGAAAATGGTTCCTAGAATTGACTTAGGATTTCATCGGTACGTATCATAGTAGAAGGAGAATAGTCCTCGCATGGGGGCTGACAACAGCTAATTCAAAGGGGAATACTGTGCTGTTCAAAAAGACTTGGTTTGTCCTGCTTGCCGTCGTTTCGCTGTCTTCACTTTCGGCTTCGGCTCAACAGCCTTCACCGTACACGGAATTACCAATTGCAGCAGCGTTTGATCTGGAGGCTCATCAAGCCCCGGAATCACGTGCGCAGTTGAATCAGGTTAAACAAAACATCAATCAGACCCGGGCTCAGCTCGCCGTGATTTTGCGTGGAGAAGCTGCCTTAGGTGCTAACTTTACCCTGGCCGAGGGATCTCCGAATCCCATCCAAATGACCAATCAGGGACTCCTCAAGGGGTGGTATGAAAACTATGTGTTTGCACAGTTTACGCATGCCAGGTCGATGGGAGAGCTCGCCACACAGCGTTTGACTTTTGTTAACGAGCTCAACACACGCTGCCCAAATGATGGTGTTTATCAGCACATTGTTAACAATATTGTGCTTCCCCAGATGCAGACATTCATCACTGGAAATTTCCACCCTGCTGTTCAGTACAATGCCATGCTGATCGTTGGCCAGGTCAATCAACAGTCCAATTATAATCCGGATCAGACGCGAAGAGTTCCAGTCCCTTCAACAGCAGCTTTGGGATTCTTAGTCAACAATATACAGGGTGGAGCCAGCAACGATGCGTTGTTATTGGCCAGCTGGGTCGGTGTACTAAGGCATGTCAGCCTCAATCGAGTGACTCAGCATATCCCGGGAAACCAACAGGTTGCCATCGCAACGTTGGCTCTGAACTTATTGAATCAGGATGCGACGACGGCGGGACGAAGTTTGTCGGGACATACCTGGTTACAACGTCGAGCGTTGGAAGTACTGTCTGCAATCGGGCGGGACAATGGTCAGATTTTGACTCGAATCATTGAGTTAGTAAACGATGACACAGCGTCGATGCCTTTACGCTTGTCGGCTGCAAAAGCTCTGCATTTCTTCTATTATGACGGGCAAACTAAAGTGGTCGTGGCTGAGACGTCCAAAGCCTTGGGATTGTTGACGATTCAAATCTGCCGTAATGAATTGGCTCGTGTCGAACAGGAAAAAGAGCTTGAAGCAGCTCAGGCTGCAGGTGGCGTAGGAGACGCTGGTGCTGGCATGATGGGTGGCATGGGCGGTATGGAAGGCGGCATGGGTGGCGCGATGGGCGGCATGGATGGCGGCATGGGCGCGATGGGCGGCATGGGCGGCATGGGTGGTATGGAAGGTGGCATGGGAGGAGCTATGGGCGGTGACGTCTTTGGTGGTGGTGCTTCCGTGTTAAGTAAAGAAGATAAACGCCGGGTAGATTACTCCCGGAGAATTCTCGCTTACCAGCTTTATCATGTTGTGATGGCGATTGGAAAAGAAGGGCGGCAAGCAGGACCCAATACGATTCCATCGACGGGGATGGTGTTGGCTGTTACTCAGGACGCGGCAGGCCAAGCGGCACTGACGAAACTCCAGGAAAGTATGGACGCTTTGATCGGTACGATTCGAATACCTAGTGATGATAGTACCATTTCACCCGATGAACCGGTTGATGAACCAGATCGCGAAACGATGCTGGCAAATTTGGAAGATGAAGTTCGTAAACTCGAAAGCTTTTTACTACCTGCTGCATCCCCGGTCGAAATTGATAATCCCGCAGTCGCTCCGGATCAAACCGCCCCGGTTCAACCAGGAAGCTAACGAGAAAAGTGATACAGGTCTCGCACTAATGAATAAGACTCTCAGAACAGATTTGGCCATTGCATTGTTACTTGTTTGCCTGGGCGTTGCACTTCGCCTCGGATTACAGGACTATCCAAATGTATCACCTGTGGCAGCATTAGCGTTGTTTTCCGGTTATCTGTTTCGCGGACGTTTGACAGCAGTCGTGGTACCGCTGGGTATCCTGGCAGTCAGTGATTTGTACTTTGGCGGGTATGCTCCGATTATCATGGCAACGGTTTATGTCCTGCTTAGTGTTCCATTTCTGATGGGGAATTCGTTGAGACGCCTGCATGCTCAAAAGAATTCCAACGCCCGGGGCATTGGTTTGACAGGTCTGGCCGGATTCTGTTTTGCAGGTTTATTCTTTATCGGGACGAATCTGGCAGTTTGGAGTACTAGTTCTTATTACTCAAATGACTTCACCGGGTTATTGGAATGCTACACAGCCGCTCTACCCTTCTTTCGCCAAACCTTGATGGGTGATCTGATATTTATCACTTTGTTCTTTGGCAGTTACGCATTGTGTCGCAGTCTTCTGGCATCACGAGTGCAACGAGTTGTGACGCAGTAACCAAGCGTTACTTGAAGACTTCAAACTTCCAAACGATCTGATCGTTAGCATTGATCCTGAAGCCTCCGACTCCCACATTGGCTCGCTTTCCATTCACGTAAAACATCCAGTTCTTACCGTTCCCTTCATTTGGAATTTTGTCGATTTCATAAACAAAGGAAAGCGTTCCTGAGCCACGAGTTTTAAACGGGATGCGGTGAGCATGTTTTTGCATCGCCTTCATTACATCCAGTACAGTGGATTCCTCCGGCACGCTTATTGCAGAAAACTGCTTGCTAAACCCGCTACCATATTCAAACTGTAATAAGACCTTTACCTGACGAGTGTTTCCGGCCTGACAGAGTGTGGTTAGAAATACTAAGGTTAGGCATAGTGAGAAAAGTCGTCGCGGTCGCATTGTATTGTTTCCTCGAAGCCGGGGAATAAAGTCTCACGTACAATAAATGAAACGTGAAATCGGATATATCGTACGTCACAGTCAAGTTATAAGCACATTATAGAACGGTCATGATTAACGAAGCATGACCACCGACGAAGATTCATGAAATTCCTGGAAGTCCTTAGACAGTATTCTCAACGAACAAGCAGACAGCAGGCAATCCAGCGATTGTCCGCCAGTGATAGTGGTTGGGTGTCGTGGTCCCGTATTTGGCAGGATGTGCAGACGACAGTGACCGTCCTCAGGCAATTGGGAGTGCAGCAGGGAAACCGAGTCGGAATACTCGCGGGTAACAGCCTTGCCTGGATACTGGTAGATCTGGCCTGCCATCAACTTCATGCCGTCTCTGTACCTCTCAATACAGATTTAAGCCAGGCTCAGCTTGAACAGCAAATTCAACACGCCGGAATCAGCCTTTTGTTTATTTCCCCGAATGGTTTCCCCAAAGTATCTTCACTCAGTCAAATCCCGATTGTGACAACGGGGATGAGGCACGACGAGTATGATTTGTCAGGTTTGCTGATTCTTGGTGAGTTTGATGAATTTCTGGCAATGGCCCGTGGAGAGGAAATCGCGTTGCAGATTCCCGCTCCTTCACCTCACCGAATCGCCTCGATCGTTTACACGTCCGGGACGACAGGCGAGTCGAAAGGCGTCATGCTGACTGAGGATAACCTGGTGTTTAATGCGGAAATGGCATTGGCTCGTTACCAATTTGACGAAGAGACCCATCAGTTTAATTTCTTACCATTCTTTCATGCCTTTGGTAGAACCTGCGACCTCTATGTATGGCTCCTGGGTGGTCATAGGATTACCCTGGCATCTGATCGTCAACAGGCGGCAGTCGAGGTTGCCCAGGTTTCGCCCACTCACATCAACGGCGTTCCCTATTTCTTTGAAAAACTGAAAGCACTTTGTTTACCAGAGACGAATCTTCACGATGGTTTAGGATCCTCGCTAACGCAAATTAATTCCGGCGGGGCAGCACTCAATAGTGATACGTATGCCTTTTTCGAGGAGCAGAGTGTTGCTGTATTGGAAGGTTATGGATTAACAGAAACTTCTCCTGTTGCTGCCTTGAATGGCAGAGATTTAACACGTGCAGGTTCCGTTGGTACAGCTATTGACCAAACAACGATGGTGATTAGTCAGCAGAACGAAGTCTTAATTCAAGGCCGCCATGTTTGTGCCGGATACTATCGTGATCAACAGGCAACGAATGAATTAATTCAGGATGGATGGTTGCAGACCGGTGATTTGGGAGTTATTGACGAGGATGGATTTCTTTTCTTAACGGGTAGAAAAGGAGACTTGATCGTCACGTCGGGTGGCCATAATATTTGGCCTCATGTCATCGAGTCGTTGCTTGAAGAACATATTGGAATTGAACAAGCCATCGTTTTTGGTGACCGAAAGAGATATCTTGTGGCAATTCTATTCCCCAATTGGTCTTATTTTGCTGACAATGTAGACGTCTCCGGTACTTCGGATCATTGGAAGGACAGCCCCAACGTTGAACGATGGTTTCAGAATCTGGTGGATCGTATTCTTGAATCGCGAGCCAGATACGAACGGATTGGGAAGTTGGCGTTGCTGAGTCAGCCTCTGACAGCCGACAAAGAACAGCTGACGGTAAAGGGAACATTACGTCGCGTGGCAATCAAAGAACAATTTGCAGATATTCTCGATCGGCTCTATAGCAGTTAGGATGTAATGAAACAACGATTGGTCCTGTTAAGAATGATTCTATGTCAGATGCCGCTGTCATCATCGTCGCCGCTGGGAAGAGCTCGCGGTTCAACGATAAGAACTACAAAAAGCCGTTTGTATCGATTCGATCGCGGGCGTTGTGGTTGCATAGTGTTGACAGGTTTTTAAGTCGGGAAGATGTTAAGCAGGTGATCGTCGTTATTGCTGATGAGGATCAAACGGAATTTCACCAGAGATTTGGTGGTGAGACCGCCGTATTGGGGCTGGACGTTGTCGTCGGAGGTGACACACGAGCTGATTCTGTTTTGAACGGATTGCGAGCGGTACGTCATGAACTGGAATATGTTGCTGTGCATGATGCAGCCAGACCATGTATTGCCGAAACATGGCTGGATGAATTGTTTGTCAAAGCCAGACAGACCGGAGCAGCGATTCTGGCGACTCCGGTGGTTTCCACAGTGAAACGAGTGAGTAGTGGTCAGGTGGTCGAGACGGTACCTAGAGATGGATTGTGGGAGTCCCAAACTCCACAGATGTTTCAAAAACACAAATTGTTGCAAGCTTATGAAGAAGTTGACGATTACACATTAGCGACAGACGAGTCGCAGTTGATGGAATGGACGGGACAGCAGGTCTCTATTGTGGAGGCTTCGGCATTAAATCGAAAAGTAACCACTCAGGCTGATCTGCAATTTGTAGAGATGGCTTTGGATTTACTTCCTAAGCCCAAACTGGATGGACCGGCCCGTCCGTTTGAGGATGGGGATATCTGGAGATAGGAGACTCAATTGATGGCCAATGTATTTCTGGCAGTTGCTCGAGACGATGCGAAGGCTTTGTTCGCTGCACGTAATCCGGATGCCTTACGATCGTTCGTTTTGTCCTATGAACCTTCGGACGAGCAACGACTGGAAGTGAGTTCTGAATGGATGGAAGCGAATGATTACTTGCAGAGAATCGGGCAACAGAATGATCAGATTGCCATGCCCCTCACGATGGCCTTTAACGGGGGTCGGCCTTTGCTACAGGAAGGTTCACAGCAGGTGTATCTTGTACGTCCCGATATAGTGGGATATCTGGGGGCGATCCTATCCGACTTGAATCTCGAAGAGATATCCGAAGATAGCCAATTAAAGACGGATATTATCAGATTACAGGAATTCTATATTCAGGCGGCTGAGAGTCGGCAATGTGTCATATTCACCATTGGAATTCTCTGAGATAATCAAATTCATCCAAACCCTAAAACTAAGAAACTGATTGTTCACAATGAATGACCTCTACGCAGATTTCACCGCTCGCGGCTTAATCCATCAGACGACCGACGAACTGGGCCCCTGGCTTATGGAAAAACCACGGACGATGTATATCGGTTTTGATCCCACTGCAGATAGCATGCATGTAGGGCATCTGATGCAGGTGATGACCCTGCGTCGATTCCAGCAGGCAGGGCACCGCCCGATTGCATTAGTCGGTGGCGCTACCGGGATGATTGGAGATCCCAGTGGAAAAAGTCAGGAGCGAAACCTGCTGACGGTGGAACAGTTACACGCCAATACCGAAGCTTTGAAACAGCAAATGCAGAGTTTCATTGATTTTGATGAAGCAGCAGGTGGTGCCGTATTGGCTAACAATCTGGACTGGATGCAGAAGTTTTCATTCCTCGAGTTCCTTCGTGATATTGGAAAAAACTTCCCAGTGAATGTGATGCTTGGCAAAGATTCCGTCAAGAGTCGGCTCGAAGGTGAAAGTGGTCTCAGCTACACCGAATTCAGCTATATGCTATTACAAGCTTATGACTTTGCCCATTTACACCAACAGTATGATTGCGAATTGCAAGTTGGTGGTAGTGATCAATGGGGTAATATTACCGCCGGGATTGATTTGGGGCGTCGCATGCATGGAGCGTCACTCTACGGGATGACCTGTCCACTGTTAACCAAGTCAGACGGGACGAAAATGGGTAAGACCGAGTCGGGAGCGATTTGGTTAGCTCCGGAACGCACGAGCCCTTATAAGTTCTATCAGTACTGGATAAACGTTGCCGATGATGATGCCGGAAAGTGCTTACGGTTCCTTACCGAATTACCACTTGATGAAATCGATGCACTGGACGAATCCCGCGAGAATGAACCTCATCTTCGAACGAGTCAAAAGAGACTAGCCGAAGTGCTCACGCTGATCGTCCATCGTCAGGAAGGACTGGATGCAGCCAGGAAGGCCACGGAGATCTTTTTTGGTTCAGAAATTCAGGAACTCAATGACGCTCAACTATTGGATATCTTTGCTGACGTACCGAGTGTGGAAGTTTCCAGAGATGCGTTGGCAGGCGGTCAGATTAATATCATCGACGCTTTGGTGGATAGCGGGCTGTGTAATAGTCGAGGTGATGCACGCCGCGCAATTGAACAGGGAGGCGGTTACGTGAATAACCGTCGTATTGAGTCCATTGATACCAATTTGACGATGGAAGATCTGGCCAGCGAAACCGTCATCGTACTTCGTCGAGGAAAGAAGAAGTACGCTCTGATTCGTCTGACCAGTTAATCGCCCGGTTAGCTAGCTGGAGACATTACGTAATGAAGAAGATGACTTGGCGCAAATTCTTCTATATCCTTCTCGGACTGGCGATGCTGTTGGTCCTGGGGGCTCTGTATATTCTCTATTTGGTACGGTCCGTTCCAGAACGCTACTACAATGAATTACAGCGTCCGCCTTATGTCCATCAGGACCCTGTGGAGGAACTACTTGAAGTTGCCGAGCAGGTGCAATCTGATATTCGCTTTGGAGACGATCTGGATTTCGAAATTACAGAGAAGCAGATTAATGGATGGCTAGCTACCAATCTCGAAAGTAATCCGTCCGTTTCCCTGCCTGCTGGTATTAAAAAACCCAGATTGTTTTTAGATGATCAGGGGCAGCAGCTCTTTTTCACGATTGAACGATCTCGATTTTCCTCGGCGATCTCCATTCATCTCACCGTTCACCTAACAACAGAACCGAATGTCGTAGAAGTCAGACTCAAGGACATTCGAGCAGGGAGTCTTCCTATTCGTATCAAACGGGTATTCGACGAGATAGAGTCCGCGATGGCGCGATCAGGTGTTGATTTTAAGTGGAAAGCGGGAACGGATCGTACGGTTGGAATCGTTCGTATTCCAACAGAAGTCCGAGTTAAACGAGATCGCCAACTGACAGTGACCGGACTGGAGTTCGGGAAAGGCAAGGTTCGGGTTACAGCCGAAGTGGATTAAGAACGGAAGTAAGTAAATTGCCACTGTTCTGCAGATTTGCGATTTGCTTTTAAATGTCCCTGAAGTAGATCGCCACGTAACTGTATATCCCATTGGTTTGCTTCTGCCGAAACGTCTCCCGAGTATTGACCGTGCTCATGCCTTTTAACATGGCCTCTGTTTTGCGACACCTCACCTTCATAGATAAGGTATTCAATGCGATGGGGACTTAGAGCTGTTCCGGTAAACGGTTCGGAATTGGTTGGAATGGCATCCCATCTCCACGTTAAGAGAGTGTTACTATCTTCATCTTCCAGCATGAAATCAAAGTGCGATTGCTGGTTCGATCCAGTCGCAGGTGTATGTAGAAGAATTACGAATTGGGGCATAGTTTATTTCGCCGGTAGAATTCGGATTTCTCCAACTGTCTCGATAGGCTTTTTAAAACCGTCGGCTTTTACGATCACAGTTAACGTACCCATACCTTCCTTGATCGAGATCACTTTGATTTGATAGGGCAGAATTGACTTTCCGGTTGATAGTTGAGCGATTACCGGAATAGTTGCTAATTGCTGTTGGGCATCGACAGAATTTTCAAAGACCGAAGCCGCAGTCTCTTTCTGAGCGACGGACAGGATTTTGTAATGTTCACCAGCAGCAACCTTGAGTTCAATTTGAGATGCCGGCGTTGGCCCGTCATTACGCAAGTAAACAAAGAAGGTGTTTTCATCCCCCACTGTGATCGGGTTATTAAGACTCAGTATTTTCGCAGATAGAACGGGCCGGTCGGCATTGTCCATCGGCTGATTATTGTCATTCGATTGGTCGGGCGCAGTGGTGTCGGCAGGTTGATTGGAGTCCAGAGCTGGGGGAGGAGTATTATCCGGCGGATCTTCAGT
>CEUY01026405.1_pt1 | contig 15995 bp, 14 predicted proteins | sample 361481 | NCBI WGS metagenome assembly CEUY01 (sample SAMEA2622737, study PRJEB7988) | marine metagenome | isolation source: saline water (ENVO:00002010), including
TTAAAAATTGGAAGTCCAATTTCTCCCAAACCAATAACTAAATCTTTTTCCATTATATGAAGACATTATTTATGAATATTAACATGACTGATAACTTTTCAGTTTAATTTTTTTGGATATTTTCTTCATTACTAATGATTTCATCTAAAACACGTAAAATTTCAGACACATCATTTTCAGTTAAGACTAAGGGTGGCAATAAACGTAAAATATTTTTATCAGAATATAGGGAAAATAAGAAAATTATACGTTGCTCAATTGCACGGAGCAATAATTCTCTTACATCAATCTCAAATTCTATTGCTATCATCAAACCCTTGCCACGAATTTCACGGATGATTTTATGTTTATTTTTTAATTTTTCTAATCCAGACCAAAGTAATGATCCAATTTTTGCGGCATTGTCAATTAAACCATCATCGGTTAATGCAGTTAAAGTTGCAGCAGAGGCAGCACATGCAAGAGGGTTCCCACCAAATGTAGAAGATTGCTCTCCTTTTTCCATGCTATCTAAAATTTCAGATTTTGTTAGTGTAGCGCTGAATGGAATTCCTCCAGCTAGACCTTTGGAGGTACACAATATGTCTGGAATAACATTCCAATTTTCACATGCCCACATTTTTCCTGTTCTGCCTAAGCCACATTGTACCTCATCAAAAACAAGAACAATATTTTTTTCATCACACAATTTTCTTACTTGTTGAAGAAATCCATCAGGTGCAGGGTGAATTCCACTTTCCCCTTGGATAGGTTCTAGAATAATGAATCCAGTCTCAGAATTTATTTTAGATTCAAGATCAGTAATATTGCCAAATTCAGAAAATTGTGTATTTTCCACCATGGGTTCAAAGGATTTTTTGTATTTTGGGGTAAATGTTAGTGATAAAGAACCCATTGTTCTACCATGATATGAGCCCTTCATGGCAATCATTCCTTTTTTTCCAGTATATTTTCTAGAAAATTTAATTGCAGCTTCAATTGCTTCAGTTCCACTATTTCCAAGATATACATTTGAAAGGTTTTTTGGAGCAACATGTGAAATAGTTTCAAGAAAGTTTTCACGAGTTTTATTGTAAAAAGAACTATGGACTGAAATAATTTTATCAATTTGGTTTTTGATTGCATTATTTACTCGTTGATTTCTGTGGCCTGTAATTGCAACTCCGTATGCACCCATACAATCTATGTACTCATTTCCATCAATATCCCAAACATGAGAGCCAAGACCTTTTTCAAGAGTTACTGGAAGTTTTTGATATAAATTTCCAAGTATTTCGTCTTCAAGCATGACTATCCTCTTCACTTTTAATTTTTTGAATATATGCATTTGCTAAAATTGTAAATTCATTACTATTTTTGGAGATATATTCATTCACTTGTTCATCGGTAATTGTAACATCAACATATGCACCTCCAAACTGAAAATGATCAGATATAGATTTCCAGATTTGGGATAAATTAAGTTGAAAAGAGTTTTTCTCAACATAATCATGAAAATCAGCAACATCGGAATAATCAATTTTTTTTGTTAGCATAGTTCGAATTAAAGCTGGAAGTTCAGATAATTGATTGATTTTTGTGACAGAGTTGAGATTAGAAAAAGGTGTGTTACCAAAGATAATTGAAGGTTTCATATAATATGCAGATTCCAAGGCTGTTGTTCCAACTATACTTATGACTAGAGAACACTTTTTGAGAATTTCATTCGGATCAACTGTTGGATGTAGTAAGACCAAATTCGGTAAATCAAGCAATTTTTTATAATCAGAGATTTTTCTCCAATCACGTACAGCATTATTTGGTGATTCTTTAACGAATAATTTGTAACCAACAGGTAAGGATTTTATTATATTTTTGATTAATTGTATTTGATCAGTAAAAAATGGTGCACCAACTAAAGTAGATTCTTCTTCATCTTGATGTAACGGAAAATATATAAAATTTTTTTCAGAGTCAACAGAATATTTTGAATGTTTATCAAGAAAGTTTTTTCGTAATTTTCCTTTGACAGACATAATGAAAGTTGTAAATAAAACATTGATTTTTGTTCTACCATAATATGTGTAGTGTGTTTGTAAATTAGAATTAGAACTAAAAATATAATTTATTACAGCACCAAACTTGTTTGAACTATTATTACTTTCTGATTTCATTGTATTTTCAAAATTTTTAATTGATTTTAATTTATTTTGAATTAAATCAAATGAAAATTCTTCATTTTGTGCAGAACGTTCAAAATTAATTGGCGTGTATGCATCATTATTATCAATCATACAACGATTAGGATCTAATCTAGTAGGTCGACTTAGAAGACATATTATTCCAAGTTTTTTACACATTTTGATTAATAAGTTATCATGGTGGAAGTAGGGTTGAGGGATAATCAAATAATCAGGTTTTATTTCATCTAGAATTTTTTCATAAAATTTACATTCTTGTTCTAAAATTGATAATACTTCATCTGAAGAAAATTTATGAAATTTATTAAAATCGTAAAAATTTCGTTCATAAAATGCTTGTAACCATAAATTGATATTAAATTTAGATTCAAACAATTCCAGATATTTCATATCAGGTTTTTTACCATCACTAACAATTTGATCATGAAAAAACCAGGATTTTTTGAAGGGAACTATTTTCTGTTTTTTAAAAAATATTTTTGGCGTATCAGTTATATCATAAATAGAATAAAGATCACAATCAAATTTTTCACCAATAAATTTTGCATTTATAAAATTATAAAGCGATGAATCAATCCAAAATAATAATTTTTTTTTCATAAAAAATCCTCTAATTATTGATTAAAAGGATTAACTATCATTTTATGTGTATTCTCTAATTATCTTAAATATCAAGTAATAGAATTGTTTTTTATTACGAGTAATTTTTCTGAAATATGACTCAAAAAAATATTTTTTTTAGAGTTGATTCAAGTTTTAATATTGGATTTGGGCATTTAAACAGATGTTTAATTTTAGCTGAAATTTTCAAGAAGAAAAAAATCAAAGTGCATTTCATATGTAAAAATCTCAAGGGAAATGTAACGAATGAAATTAAATTCAGAGGTTACAATCTCCATTTAATAAAAAATATTAGAAATTCAAATTATGAAGATTATATTAATACAAGAAAAATTTTAGAGAAATTTGAAACTGAGACATGTTATTTGGTTATTGACAATTATCATTGGGATGAAAAATATGAACAAAAATTAAGATTTCTGGTTGAAAAAATAATCGTGATTGATGATCTTGCAAATAGGAAACATGATTGCGATCTAATAATAGACCAAAATCTGTATTCAAAATTTGAGCGCAGATATGATAAACTAGTTCCTAAAAATTGTCACAAATTATTAGGTCCTAAATACGTCTTATTAAGAAAAGAATTTTTGACATCAAAGAAAAAAATTCAAATTAACTCAACAAATAAAATTTTTGTTTCATTTGGAGGACAAGATGTATCAAATCAAACAGTCAGGGTTTTATCTGCGATTAAAAAATCTAAATTAAATTATAAAAGAATAAATTTTCTAGTTAACAAATCAAATACTAATTTGAAAGATTTGAAAAAAATATCAAAGAATATGAAGGGAGTTGTAATTTCTACAGATGAAAAAAAACTTACAAAGTTAATTCAAAATTCAGATCTTTGTATAGGTGGAGGGGGAAGTATGACTTGGGAAAGAGCATATTTAGGAATTCCAAGTGTTGTTTTAATACTTTCAGAAAATCAATTAGAAATAGCAAAAACCATGGAAAGGAAAAAATGTATTTACAATATGGGATGGTCAAAAAATATCAAAATATCAGACTATCAAAAAATTTTTGAACAATTAAAAATTAATGAATTAAATTCTATGTCTCAAAGAAACAAGAAAGTTATTGATGGGAAAGGTATATCCAGAATTAATAAAATAATTTTTTCTAAACTAATCAAATTATAAAAAAATACAGAAATGTTTGAATTTCTTCTACATAGCGATTAGGTATTCTTTTAGAATAAAGATGGGAACCACCTTCAGCATTCGCCCAATGATAATATCCTGATAAAACTAAGAAAAGTAATCTATCATCTAAATGAATTTCCCATCTAGGTTCTAAATCATCAACATTCTTTTTTTCTAAAACTCCACTGTTTTCTTTTGTATTAAATACTAAAAAGTTTGAATTGTTTTTGGGTTTGAAGCAAATCCACCAATTTTCATTTGTGGAATGTTTCAAAATTGCTTTTTCATAGATTGTTTCACATAGTCTTTTTAGTGGTAGCGGTTTATCACCAATTGGTTGAAATTCTGTTTCATATGTATAGCCCTGAAATGGTACAGAGTTTAGATATTCATCTATATCTTTATAGGAATATGGATTTGTACGCAGTTTGTTTGCGCTCAATGTTGTTAAATCAAATTCTGCATCACCTCCATCGTCAAGAACAAATGATATGTTTCCACAACCATTTAACGAAAGTACTTCGGTAGCATCAGCAACACCTCGTATAGAATTGTATTTTGATAATGGACCACCTAGAACATAGGAACCTGCAAAGGGCATAGCACGAACAGGATCTAATACTTTACAAAAATCACTATAGACTTTTAAAAACTGTTCACGTTTTGATTTTTCTGCTTTTTTTCTTTCATCATCATTCTCAAAATAATATGTTTGAGGGTATGGACCAGCTCCTGCATATGTAAGAAGGGCAACGGTAGGTCTTCCTTCAGGACACTGTTTTTTGATATAAGCGATTTGATCATCATCAATTCTATTATCGTTCATGTTAGCAATACTATATTTTCCATGAACAATGAGCATTGCAGTATCCATTTCATAGTCATAACCTCCATTAACAGTGAAATAGAATTTGGTATCTCCAAATGTTTGAGTTTTACATACTATCGGATCAAATCCATCTTGAATCATCCTACGTTCTAACATTTTGTGACCAGTGTCAGAAATGATTAATTTTGCATCGGGAAATTTTTTAAAGTATTTTCTAAGAAATAGAGGATCATAATGATCAGAGTGTAAGTGTGAGACATAAATTAGATCAACTTTTCCAATTATGTCAACTGGATCGTCGGGAAGTGGTGGATAATGCATCCAAGAACCATATTCTCCAGGAGTAAACCATGGATCACTAACAATTTTGATATCCGGAGTTTCAACTACGACGCAAGCTGAAAAAATATAACGAATTTTCAAACAATTTTTTTGTTAGGTATTCTGATTTAAACATTTCAACTAAATTATAATTCTAAAATATTTCAAATTTTGATTCATGTATAGAAACAAACAGATTGACATTAAACATGCATAAAGACCATATATGATTTTTCATATCTTATTGATTTGTACTTAATTCGTATAAATTATCATTATAATTTAATTAAGATGAGTTTAAGTTCAATGTAATGAATGGTTGTATTATACAGGCTAGAACTGGTTCGACTAGATTTCCAAATAAAATTTTGAATAAAATAGATGAAGAAAATACAGTTCTTGAATTTCTAATAAAACAGTTAAAAAATTCAGAAAAAATAGACAAGATAGTAATAGCAACAACTTGTTCAAACAATGATGAAAAAATTATCGAGTTATGTAAGCATCTAGACTTAGACTTTTTCCAAGGTGATGAAAATGATCTTGTAGATAGATACTATAAATGTGCTAAAAAATTCAATTTTGAAAACATAATCAGAGTAACTTCGGATTGTCCATTAATGGACCCAAATTTAGTTGATGAAGGAATAAGCAAATTTCTAGATGAAAAATGCGATTATTTAACAAATTCAACAGGTAAGTTTCCTCACGGAGTAGATTTTTCAATATTTACATTTAGCATATTAGAAAAAACCTGGAAAAATGCAAGACTTCTATCAGAAAAAGAACATGTTATTCCATACATGGAAAAAAAAGAAAATAACTTTAATACAATTTTTTTAAAAAATCAAAGTGATCAATCAAAGTTTCGTATAACGCTTGATTGGACAGAGGATTTGGAATTATTAAGAATATTAGTTGATAAAATTAAGTCTAGACCAATTTTAGTACATGATGTTACAACATATTTAGAAAATAATCCTAATTTGTTAAAAATTAATGAAGGACATCACAAAGAAGAAGGGTATTTGAAATCATTGAAGAACGATAAAATATCAAATAAAAGGATGGTAGATTCGAATGAATGAGATTAAAATTGAAAATTTTCTTATAAATACATCATCAGAACCATTTACAATTGCAGAAGCCGGAATTAATCATAATGGAAATTTAGATATTGCACTCAAAATGATTGAAACAGCAAAAAAAGCTGGGGTATGCGCAATAAAATTTTTTACATATAAAACAGAAGAATTCATTATAGATTCAAAGTTAGAATACACGTACAAATCACAAGGTAAAGATATTTCAGAATCAATGAAAGCAATGTTTCAACGATGTGAATTATCAAGAGAGGATTGGAAAAAAATAAAACAAAAATGTGACGAGGAAAATATAATATTTTTAAGTACACCAGAAAATATTTCAGATTTAAAATTTTTGATTGAATTAGGAATGAAAGCAATTAAAATTGGTTCAGATGATTTTACAAATATTTCTATGATAAAAAAATTTTCAGAAACAAAATTACCAATAATCGTATCATGTGGCATGAGTGATTTGGATGAAATTAGAACAACAATTTCAGAAATTAATAATAAAAGTGCTTATCCATTGATTCTAATGTTCACAACATCACAATATCCTGTACCAGATGTAGATGTGAATATGTTAAAACTTAAAACCATAAGAGATGAATTTAGGGATATTATTTTAGGCTATTCGGACCACACTCAAGGAAGCATTGCATCAACATTGGCTAACACACTAGGTGCCAAAGTTTTTGAAAAACACTTCACGATAGATAAAAATTTACCAGGTCCAGACCATTGGTTTTCTGCATCACCAGATGAATTAGAAGAATGGAATAAATCAATCAAAAGATCATGGATTATGCTAGGTAATAATGAAGTAAAACCAACAGTTAATGAATTGAAAAATAAAAAGGCATTTAGAAGAAAATTGGTTGCATTAAAAAATATTGAAAAAGGAGATAAATTTTCAGAAGACATTATAGGAATGAGAAGAACAAAAAATGAAAGTTCATTTTTAGATATTGAGAAAGTTATTGGGCGTTTATCTAGTAGAAGAATAGATTATGGAGAAATAATTGATGTAGGATGTATAGAATAAAAAAAAATACAATCGATGTGAAAGAAATTAGTAAATTTCTAGATGTAGAATATTCAGGAGATAATTTTCAAATTAGTACAATTAGTTCTTTAAACAATCCAAAAGATAATTCAATATTATTTTTTTCAGAAAAAATTAATTCAAAATTTAATTTTTCAGATAATGTAAAATATGAATTAAAAAATTTGGAAAATTTTAAAAAAATTATTTTAATTGCAAAAACAGGAATTAAAGATAAATTAAATATTCCAATTATCGAGTCAAATAACCCTAGACATGATTTTTATCGTGTGATAATGAAATATTTCGCGGAAAATAGATTTGATTCCGGAATACATGAAACAGCAGTTATTGAAAAAGATGTAAAGATTGGAGATAATGTCTACATTGGTCCTCATTGTTTTATTGATAAAAATGTGGAAATTGAAGATAATGTAAAAATTCTTAGCAATGTTTCAATTTATGGAGAAACAAAAATTGGGAAAAATTCTGTAATTCAATCCAATACAACAATAGGTGCAGAAGGATTTAGTTTTAGTTTTAATGAAGATGAATTTGTACACTTTGCACATTTAGGTTCAATACGAATTGGAAATAATGTATGGATTGGGTCTAACACAACAATAGAAAAAGCACAGATAGATCAAACGATAATTGAAGATAATGTGAACATAGATGATCATGTAACAATTGGACATAATGCACGAATAGGTGAATTCTCACAAATTACTGTAGGAAGTATCGTAGCTGGAAGAGCAAGAATTGGAAAAGGTTGTTGGATTTCTCCTAACTCAGTTGTTGATAACGGATTTCAAATTGGAAATAATTGTGTAGTTGGCTCAGGGAGTTTAGTTAGAACAAATTTTCCAGATAACTGTGTAATTTTTGGTAGTCCAGCAAAACTTATTCGTAAAAATTAAAATTTTCTTATTGTAATTTTATAACGATGCCCATTATGCATGAAAAAACATGGATAACGGTTTTCATCAGCTATTCGAAGTAAGTTAAACTGTTCTAAAATTGTTTTATTGATATTCAATTCACTATCTGATGGAAATCGACGTGGGAAAAAAGATTCACCAATACTAGATTGAGGCGTAGGTTTTATTGAATTAAAATTTTGAATTGCAAAATTCATTAGTTCAATGGTATGAATTGAAACTAAATTATTTATTTCATCATGAAGTTCATGGCCTTCTAATTCAAAGCTAGTTTTTTTCCAAATATCACCACTATCAATTTTTTCAGAGATTTCAAAAAGTGTTAATGGAATTTTATTTTTGCCATCTAAAATATAGTGTACACAAGGAGACCATCCTTTTCCTTCAGGTAAATTGCTTTCATGTATACATAATACTTTATCAAATTTATTTTTGATATCATCGTTAATAATTTCGCTACACGCTATCAAAAATAGAATATTCCCATCTTTAATTTCAAGAGATTTGTTAACAAGGGAAATCTCATGTGAAGTAGAATTTTTTTCAATCCACCTTAACAGATGGGCATACACAGGATGATTTTTAGTGCTACAGAGAATTGTAATTTTCATTTTAGTCTTCAATTTTTCTAATTATTTCAAAAGCTTCTGCAGCTTCAAAACCAGAAACAGAACCCCATCTGCCTGCTACATAATTCATATTTTTCGATGAACGTGGATGTGGAAAATCTCTAATTTCTCCCTTAAATTTCTCCATGGCTTTGATTTTTTTTGGTAATTCTTTTTTAATATTTACAAAGTAATTTGGTTTGAAACTATACGGAATACTCCATTCAGTTGATGAAAGAACTTCAAAAGAGAATATTTCTTTTACAGGTCCATTTAATGGTCTACATGCAGTGATAGTTGCATTTGATACGATTTTATGATCAACGTTAAGATCACCGTAATGATTTGTGTACACTCTTTGAGGTTTAACTAATTTAATTTCTTTTTCAATTGCTTTAACAACTTTTAGTAATGTTATACTATCCATCTGATTATCCGGAAAATCATAGAATTTTACATTTTTAACATTTAGAATTTTAGCAGCTTTTAATGCATCTTGTCTTAATTCTAAAATATCCTTTTGGAGTTTCTTATCCTCACTAGATTTAATTTCATTAGTTGATTTTCTGGCAGTAATACCAGTTGCCATATAAACAATTGTTACATTATCCTTTGTTGACGCATGTTTTAAAATAGTTCCGCCCATGCCTAAAATTTCATCATCAGGGTGTGCAGCTACAACTAGAACATTCAATAGAATAATGAACAAATCTTTGTATATTAATTATATTATGGAATTGAACTAAGAAAAAAATTATTTTGAAAATTTATTAGATAATAATATGATTTTTTCTAGTTGATTATTTGTCAAGTTAGGATGAATTGGTAAGGTAACAATCTCTTTGCCAACTTTTTCAGTTACAGGTAATTTCACTTTAGAATTATACAATTTGAAAGTATGAATTGGTTTATAGTGAGTTCCAGTTTGAATGCCATTTTTGTATAATTCTTTTCTGAAATTATTTCTATTTTTAACACAAATCCAATACAAGTGATAAGAACAGTTGTTATCAAACTGCATTTTTGATTCATTTTCTAATTCTAAGAAATATTTTTTTGCAATTTTTTTTCTAATTGAATTCATTTTATTTAATTTCTTTAATTGTTGTATTCCAATTGCTGCAGAAATTTCATTCAAATAATAATTATCCCCGATTTCATTAATTTCGTATTTATCATCATGTCTATTTGAAATTCCACACCATCTTCTAGATTCAATTTTATTTCTAAGTTGTTTGTGATTTCTATCATTAATTGCAATCAGTCCACCAGTAGGCATTCCAAGATTTTTTATCGGATGAAAACTAAAACATACTGCAAATCCATGATTCCCAATTCTTTTTTTATCGTAAACTGCACCAGTTGCATGTGCAGCATCTTCAATGACTTTCAGTCTAAATTTTCTAGAAATTTTTAAAATTTTTTCAAGATCACATGGCAGCCCACCAAAATGAACAGGTAAAATGGCTTTAGTTCGTTTTGTAATTAATTTTTCAATCTTGTATGGATCAATACATAGTGTATTTGGATCAATATCAGCAAAGACAGGTTTACCTCCATTACGCAAAACACAGTTTGCAGTAGAGACAAAACTTAATGATGGCATAATAACTTCATCATTTTGTTTTAGTTCCAATAAAGATACTGCAATATTCAGAGCTGCAGTACCACTGTTTACAGCTAAACAATCATCTGCATTAACAAATTTTTTAAATTTCGATTCAAATTTTGCAACATTACGCACTCCAGAACCTGATGCCCAAAATTTACTCCGTAATACATCTAAAACTGCTTTTTCTTCAGATTTATCAATATACGGTTCAAATAATTTAATCGTCATTCTTTTGCCTCGTTTCTATTCATTTATCAATCTATAGTGATTTTATTCATTTCTTTAAAAGATCATCTACCAATAAATCATTTAGATTATTTCAAAAATTCTTGTACGATGTTTTTTACATTTGAATTATCATTTTTGAATGATTCAAAATATTGAATATTATTAAAATCAATTTCTATTTGTCCATCTTTCCAGTTTGGAATTCTATTATGTATGCCATAATCAGATAGATGTTTTAACATAGCATTCTGTTCAGGGTGTAATTCATCAGCTATTAATTGGAAGGGAGTTCCATTAGTCAAACATTCCGAGATCATCCCATATCCACATTTAGATATGACAAGATTAGATGAATTGATTAAATTCTGGCCTTCTATCCAGGGCTCAATAAAGATGGTATTCTTTGATGATGTTTTAGCCCCAGTTGAGATAACTTGAAAATTTTCAAAATTTTTTAATGTCACATTAAAAAATTTTGGTAAATTAATTAAAATCAAAAATTTTGATGCATCAATGTTTAATTTTTTTCTAATTGATAAATTATTATCCGTTGGGAATTTACAAACAATTCCAACTTGCTTTTTTTGTTTAAACACATCCATTGATGTATTCAAAGGTAGTTGGATACAAAATGATGTATTTTCATATGATTCTTGAATAGGATTTAAATTGAAATTATCCAATTTTGAAAAAATATCCAACCATGTGAAGTTAGATATTGCAATTGATTGAATTCCAAATTTTTTAGAAGCAGATAAAGGAATTGGAGAAATATCGGATATTATAACATCAGGTTTCATTTTTTTTATAAAATTATATTCAGTTTCGACATTAGAATTAAAATTCGAATACCAATCGGTCACAGAATTGAAAGTTTTTTTCCAATCAATAGATATAGAATTTTCAGAAATTATTGGTCCTTGATCAGTTTTTCCGCTAAATGTAGGAATAGAGGGTACGGATTTTTTCAGAAAAGATTCATTTGAATTTCTAATCATAATTTGAGATTCATTTTCTAATTCACGAATTAATGCAATTGATCGTGTAAGATGACCCAAACCATGTTCAGATACATAGTACAAAATCTTTTTCATCAAATATACTAAATTTTTATTATCATATCAACTTTTAATGAGCATGAAAAACAAAATCATTCTTTTTGGGTATGGATTTTTAGGAAAGAATGTTTATTCAGGATTAAAAGAAAACAATTCTACAGTAATAAAAACAAAATTAAATAAAATAGATGATGTATTACAATTAGACATTAGTGATCACAAAAGAGTTTCAGATTTGATTGATCAAGAAAAACCAAATATTGTGATTAATTGTGCAGGAAGAAATGATATAGATTTTCTTGAAAATAACCCAGAGAAAGCAAGATCAATAAATTCAATCTCTCCAGAAATTATTGCAAAAAAGTGCCAACAAAATAATTCAAGATTGATCCATATTTCAACAGATTCAGTATTTGATGGTAAAAGAGGAATGTATAGTGAAAATGATTTACCAAATCCGAAAAATGTTTATGCTAAAACCAAATTAGAAGGGGAAAAAAAAGTGATGAATCAGTGTAATGATTCAGTAATCATTAGATCGAATTTTTATGGAATTGATAATTCACAGAGATATTTGTTCAACAACATGTTAGAAAAACTCAAACGAAAGCAAGAGATTATTGGTTTTGATGATGTTTACTTTACACCGCTACCAGTTGAAAATCTTGGTGAACAAATTATTGATATTGTATTTTCAGATTTTAAAGGAATTATTCATTTAGGCTCCGATGAAAAAATTTCAAAATATGAATTTTGTAAAATTATGTCTGAAAAATTAGGTTTTGGAGAAGAACAAATTAAACCAGGTTCGATAGATGATACAGGATTTCTTGCAAAAAGGCCAAAAAATACATCTTTGAATAACGGATTTAGTAAATCAATAGTTAAACATAAGTCAATTGGATTTGCAGATTGGTTAGAAATAAAAAAAGATGATATAACAAAATTGTATAATTTGAAAAATCTGTGATAAATTTGAAAATAAAACCAATTAAAATAAAAAATAAAATAATCGGAAAAGGAAAACCATGCTATATTATTGCAGAAATTGGTTCAAATTTTAATGGAGACATCAACTTAGCTAAAAAATTAATTAAAAAAGCAAAAGAATCAGGTGCAGATGCAGCAAAATTCCAATCATTTGAAACGGAAAAAATTTTATCAAAAAGAGGATTTGAAAAAAAAGTTTCTTTTCAGTCTAAATGGAAAAGCTCTGTATGGAATGTGTATAAAAATGCAGAATTACCAATTGAATGGATAGAAAAATTAGAGAAATATGCAAGAAAATATAAAATTCAATTTCTGTCAGCTCCATATCATATTGAAGCAGTAGATGAACTTGTTAGAAATAATGCCCCAGCGATAAAAGTTGGTTCAGGTGAAATTACAAATACAGAATTTCTAAAATATATAGCAAAAAAAAATTTGCCAATATTTTTAGCTGCAGGAGCAAGTACACTAAAAGACGTTAATTTAGCGATGAAAACAATTCGTACTCAGAAAAATAATAAAATTATTTTAATGCAAGCAACAACACAGTATCCATCACCTATGAAAGATACTAATTTGAAAGTTATGCAGAAATTTTCTAAAAAATTTAATGTGAATGTAGGATATTCGGATCATACACCAGGCTACACAGCAGTTTTAGGAAGTATAGCTCTGGGTGCATGTGTTGTTGAAAAACATTTTACATTAGATATTAAATCTGCTGGTCCAGATCATCCACATTCATTAGATCCTAAGCAGTTTAAGGAGATGGTAAAAAAAATTAGAGAAATGGAAATTGCATTGGGTTCCGAAGAAAAAAATATTGAACAAAGTGAAAATCATACAAAAATAATTCAAAGAAGGGGAATTTGGACTACTAGATGTATTAAAAAAGGTGAGAAGTTTTCTAAGGAAAATGTGGACGTATTACGTCCATGTATTGGACTTCCAGCTTCAGATTTTTTAAAAATCTTAAATAAAAAAGCAAAAAGAAATTATGAAGAATTTGCTGCTTTAAAAAAGAACGATCTTTAATTTTTTTCTATTATATGATTTTCGAGCCATAGTAGATCGAGTTTTGAATTTTGGAAAACATGTAATGCATCATCAATTGTTCTTACTATCGGATAACCATGTAGATTTAATGAAGTGTTGAGAACAGCAGGTATTCCAGTTTTTTCATAAAAATTGTAAATTAGATTCCAAAGTTCAGGATTTACTGATTTTTTCAACAATTGCGCTCTAGCAGTTCCATCTGAACGATGTACCGAGGCAGGGATAAGCTCTTTACCATTTTTGGTTTCAAATGCAATTGTCATGTGAGGGGATTCCAATTTTTTGGGATTTTCAATTAAGACATCCTGATATTCGTCCAAGATGATTGGCGCAAAAGGCATCCAAAAATCCCTATTCTTTATGGAATCATTAATCTTTTCAACATTTTGAATATTTCTTGGATCACAGATTATACTTCTATTTCCTAACGCACGTTGACCCATTTCCATTCGTCCTCGACATACTCCAATAATTTTATTATCTAATAGCTGATCCAGAATTTGTTCAATTGAACTAAAGCTATTGATTTTAATTTCATCTATCTGTGTTAATTGATTTTCAGTATAACTAGCATTATCACCTAAATACAAATCAGTCAATGGTTTTGGAGAGATTTGGGATAGGGTCGCTTGATGATAACAAGCACCCATAGGAAGTGTTTCGTCAGTACCCGCACCGCAGACAAAAAAATTCTTAATTTGAGGAATTTTGGATATAACCAAATTTGCTTTGACATTCATTGAAATTCCACCGGAGTATACAATAGAAGATGCATTGAATTTTGTACTCATATTAGAAAACCATGTTGTAAGAAGTTTTTCAGTAAAAGATTGTAAACCTGATGCTATTTGATCAAATCTAAAATTTCTTAGATTTTCTTCAAGATAATGAAAAATATCTTTAATTTCAGAATTAAATGAAAATTCTAGGTCATTAATTGACTGCATGTTATTAAAAATCTCTTCAACCTCAATTGTTTTCTTACTATTATGATATGGAGCTAATCCCATCACTTTATACTCATGTTCATTTGCTAGCATCCTAAGAACCAATGTAGTGTATCTATAGATACGAGCTAGTTGAAAATCTTTATGATGATATTCCTTTACACGGTTAATTTTTTCACCATCAAAAATAGATATTGTTGCACTTAAATCGTCACCCCATGCATCTGCTGTTACAACTAAAGTATTTTTTTCACGAATTGGACTTCCATAAAGTGCGTATGATGCATGACATGTATCATGCTCCACATGAGATATTTTGGATTTTTCAATATTTAAAAAAGAAGACAATGTAGTGATGAAAAACTCTGAAACTTTTCTCTCATCATCAACAGAGTATGGGTTTTCAAGTGAGAAATAATCAAATTTTTTACCCCATTCAGTATTAAATGGGTAATTTTCAAGATTGATTTTATTCTTAAAAAGTTTGACATAGGAGATATTTTTTTTTTCAACTAGTTTTGGATACCAATATTCTTTCATTGAACGTAATTGATCATCTACATTGAATGTTGAATATTCTCGCATGATAGATGGAATTAAACTTAAACGGTTACCACAGATCAGAATATGATCTAATTCATTTGGTTCTACATTGCAATATTCAAGAGCATGTTTTATTGAATTCTCTGGAAAAAGTGAATCAGATTTTTTTCTTGTGTAACGTTCTTCGCTTGATGAAAAAACAATTTTATCATCTACAAATAAAGAACATCCCGAACATCGTTCAAGTGTCACAGCAAGAATTTTCATGATTTTAAAAATCTATTCTTTTATAAATAGGCATGTACTTTTTTAAAAAAAATAATTCTAATTAATCAAATCTAAATCTAAAATTTTTTGTTTTAATTCATCTTTAGATATTTTTGGTGCCAAATGAGATGAGTATGATTCCATGTTTTCAATTTTTTTAATTCCCGGATATCTATCATCAAGTTCTTTCTGATTAAAGGGACGCATGTTTGGACTAGAATTACTAGATGGGTGAATTAATGGACTTAGAATTACATAAACATCATCTATTTCATATGTGTACGGCAATTCATCAGAATTAATCAACATTTCATGTAATTTTTCTCCAGGTCTAATTCCAATGATTTCTTCGTTAGTTTTTTCAATTAATTCATAGAGTGAAGATGTTAAGAGATTCATGTCATAGGCAACCATTTTTGGAATAAAGATTTCCGAACCTTTTGCAATTTTTGTTGAATTTAGAATGAAATTTAATGCATCATTCATGGAAATGGTAAATCTGGTCATTCTAGG
>CEUY01037542.1_pt1 | contig 15962 bp, 18 predicted proteins | sample 361481 | NCBI WGS metagenome assembly CEUY01 (sample SAMEA2622737, study PRJEB7988) | marine metagenome | isolation source: saline water (ENVO:00002010), including
TGTCATACTCCAGCACCCAGTCCCTTTCCCAGCACCGCTTTCGCGTGATCGCAAGCGCATCATGCGGGGATTTCCCGCGCCGATACCCGTACGAGTCCACATGAAAGACAGGTTCCAGGATAGGTTCCAGCGTCATAGTAACCACAGTTTGCGCTATACGATCGCTAACCGTGGGTACCCCGAGCAATCTTTCTCCTCCACTTTTCTTCGGAATTGGAACTGCTTTGACGGACGGTGGGAAATAGCTGCCGGAGGACATCCGATTCCAAATTAGATAGAGGTTCTTACTCAAGTCTCGATCAAAGTCCTGAATCGTCTGGCCATCTACACCGGCCGCACCTCGATTTGATTTAACGCGCTGATACGCCTTCCATACCTGGCGCTTGGAATTTTTTTCTCTAATTGCGGAAATACCGAAATTAGATAAAACACAGCACGCCCCTCAGTTAGTAATATGGCTGCCCGATATCCCGGAATGATTATGAAGCGGAGATTGGTGTTGGCTTCATTTATGTTTTTTGATGCGCCTTAATAGAATGATGGTACCAATTCAGCCGAAGGCGAAACTGGAAATGAATACAACGGCAAAGCAGGCCGTCAGCCTGCTTTGCGTCTGCGTGAAGATAGGAATTAGTGCCCCTGCCCTCCAGCAGCGCCATGCACGCCCTCTATATAGTGAATGTAATTGACGTAGTCAGCGACAAAGGCACGCCCCTTATCGCTGCTTTGATCAGCCATGGCCCTTGCACGCTGAGCCTCATGATAACGCTCACGAATACCGTTCTCGATCTTGCGGGTTATATTTGCCACGAGGCGATCAATTTGCCCGTTTTCCAACGCCGCATCCGCCGCCATTAAACCCGGATCAATCTGTCCGGAAGGCTTGATGCCGGTAAAGGGTGCGCCTTCGGAGGCACGATGAACCTCAACGAGCGTCGAGAACAGATGCTGATCTGCAATGTTTTTCGCAGTTTCGCTTTGCCCGCGGACTTGGCGCACATCGGCGAATACCCTTTTGATTTCGGCCTCATCCTTTGCCGGCACCCATTTGAGCAAGGGCTTAACATTGCCTGACTCCAGTGCCGCACGGGCTTCGGTAATCACGGGACCGTCCAGAGCATCACAATGAGCTTGGGCGCTACCGGCAAACATCAGGCTGAAGATTGCTGCGGCCACTGCGGGAACAGCGGTTTTGCGTAATTTGGTTTTCATACATGACCTCTTCATATTGCGTTGAGCTTCACGAGCACCGGGTTTGGTGTCGCTTGGCAATCAGAGTACGGAAGGGAGGTCAAAGAAGCGTTCTCAGGTACGAAACCGAACCGATTCCATGGTTTGGAAATAAAATATATAATTCAAAAGGATAGAGGTTTCAGTATCGGGTGAGAGCGTACTCGAACGCCGGGTAGCCAGGTTCAGGATCGTGGCTAGGGTCGGATATCGCCCTGCAGGGCTCGTCGGCGATATTCACTGGGGGTAAATCCTGTCTCTTTCTTGAAAGCAGTGTTGAATACGGACTTCGAGTTGAAGCCAGAGTCATACATAGTTTGCAGAATATTTGCCTGATTGGCTGCATCGGCCAGGCGCGATTTCGCCTCGTCGATGCGATAGCGACTGACGAACTCAAAGAAATTGCAGCCAAAGCCTTGGTTAATGGCCCGTGAAACCTCTCTTGAAGGGGCGCCCAATTTCCGTGAAAGTTGTTCCAGGGTCAGGTTGGGGTGCAAGTGGGGCTTTTCCTGGTGCATTAACTGTTGGAGCCTGACCTTTAAAGTTTGATCAAACTGCGGCGTGGGCTCTTCTTCCAGCAAGGCGGCCTGGTCTGCTGCCAATCCAGAGAAAACAACGGGTTGGCGAAGAGAGTTTATCATCAGAAAATTGATGAAAATGAAGCCCGTTACAGCGCCAGCGCCGGCCACCCACTCGGTTCCAGGCACGCTTCTAAACACATGCGCTGTAAGGCAGTACATCATGCTCACGGTCCAAGCCACTGCATAGCCGATCAGAAGCGTCCGTAACCACGCAAGTTGTTTGTTTTCAATACTCGAGAAAATCTGTCGAATACCAAGGCCGAAACGGTTAATCGCACGAATCGTCGCGTACAGGTAGCCCAGAAAGACCGCGTGAATAGCGACTGCAAGAAGGGGAGAGGTAAGTACGCCCGGGTGGTCCCGTTCAAGCAGAATCTGAACTTTGGTCTCGCTTGGCTGTAAATAATATTCAATCAGAAAAATTGCGCCGACCACCCAGAAGAGCAACGTGTGCACGAGATGCTTCCCGCGTAACTGGAAATTCTGATACATCAGCGATTGCGCATATAGATAGAGCGAGCCGGCTTGTAGAAGTCCGATGAGTGTTCCGAGGTAGGCGAAGTTTGGGTACTGGAGCGCAAGCCCGCTGCCATAGAGGAAGATCTCTCCCAGCCCGGCGGCGAAGAACACCAGAGTGGCAACCAGGAGTCGGTTAGATATGAGCCCACTGTTGGATGGAAGTAGGAGAAAAACGGCAAGAGCCAGCGATTGAATGATGCTCGTCAGCAGCACAATGTCGGTGAGTGTCAGATACATGCCAGATTCAGCTCCGCTTCAAAACCATCCTGCCGTCCTGTTGCCGGCGATCTGAGATGCAGGGTCATGCCGGCACCTTTAGCAATCGCATCGGCAATCGCGAGGCCCAGGCCAGAACCTGCAGCGTCCGTTTTGGCGCGTGCAAACCGGTTTCTTAAAAGAGCGAGCTGTTCCGGTGGCACTCTTGCACCGCCATTGCAGACCCTTAAAACCCCATTATCGTTCAGGTTGATCTTCACCGGCTCGCTACGGGAACCATGCTTAAGGGCATTCTCGATCAGGTTACGCACCAGGATGGCGAAGGCATCGGGATCAAGAAAGGAGTTCACTTCGCGCTCCGGCAGGGATAAAACAACTCGCCCGGGTGCCTGGGCCTCAAAATCCCGGGCAATCATCGCGAGGATGGGCACAAGATCCTGCTGACTTTGTGAGAGTGCACCGCCACCTTCTGCTTTTGCCAACTCGAGCAGTTTTCCGGACAGCACCGAGAGACTGCGTAACGCTTCTTCAATTTCTGCAACATCATTCTTGAGATAATCATCGGGCATTCTGGTTTTCAGCCGCTGCACTTTGGCGAGTGCTGTTGCGAGAGGTGTCCGCAGTTCATGGGCACTGTTGGCGGTAAAGCTCCGTTCCGATTCAAGTGCACGGTGTAATCGCTCAAGCAGTCGGTTGACGGCAATAGCGATTGGTTCGAATTCACGGGGTAAGTGCTTTTCTACAACAGGGGACAGATCTCCCGCGCCGCGGGATTCAATGTCTTGCTGAAAATCGACCACCTTGCGAAGGGAAAGCCGGACAATCCACCAGACACCCACCAGGCTGACCGGAATCAAAACCATTAAAGGCATCAGTAAGGCCAAACCCGCCTCCAGGGCGGATTCACGCCGGTGCGCCAAGGGTTCGGCCACTTCAAGATAGATGGTATTACTGACTGCAGATACGCCATATAGCCGGTGGGTCAGAGTGTCTGAAAACCCTTCCGCGGGGATTGTACTAAACACGCCAGGGTCTGCATCGTGGGACTGGAGCAGAATATTTCCGTGTTCATCCCGTACCAGATAAGTCAGATATTCGTCATGGTCTTTCAGGGCTGGGGCCTTTTGATTGCCCGCTCCGTTCTCCCGGTTCAGGATGTCGGTGACCGCCAGTGGCAGTATTCGCTGGGCGGTTTCTTCCAGGGCACTGTCGAAGACCTCGTTCATTTCGTGCTGCGCCACCAGTCCCGAAGCGGTCACGCCCAGCAGCCAGAGGAGGGTGACGCCGAGCGTCAGGCCGATACCGAGTGTTTTTTGCAGACTGGTTCTAATGGCCATGTGTTTCCAGGCGATAGCCCATTCCCCTGACGGTTACGATGGCGTCCCGCCCCAGCTTTTTACGCAGACGGCTGACATAAACTTCGATGGTGTTACTTTCGATTTCGGCCCCGAAAGCGTATAGACGATCCTCCAGTTGCGATCGCGATAACAGCATTCCGGGTCGCTGGATAAAGCCCTCAAACAATGCCCACTCCCGTGCCGTAAGTTCTACCGGCAGGCCGTTGCGACTGATGCGGTGATCGCCAAGATCAATCATCAGCTCGCCCACTTGTATGATCGGGCTTGGATTGCCGCGATATCGGCGAGCCACCGCGGCCACGCGGGCCGACAACTCCGAAAGATCAAAGGGTTTGACCAGGTAGTCGTCAGCACCGGCATTCAATCCTTCAATCCGGTCAGACACCTGATCCCTGGCGGTCAGAATGATCACCGGTGTTGTTATTCCGGTAGCCCGGATCGTTCGCAAAAAGCCGAAGCCATGGCCGTCGGGCAGCATCAGGTCCAGCAGAATCAGGTCGTAGGCTGTGGTCCTGATACTCGCCTCAGCAAAGCGCAGAGTTTGCACCCAGTCCACGGCGTGGCCGTCGTCCGCAATCTGATCCCGGACCGCCTCGCCCAATCCCGCCGTATCCTCCACCAAAAGAACCCGCATTGTTCACCTCTGACCCAGCCCTGAAATCAAGATACTACAGCTCGAACCTGACAACAGCCTGAATGGTCAATAACGCTTCGATCTCTCTTCACCGACCTTCAGCTGGCTGTCAGGTTTGGGCGCTAGCCTTCGGGGGAATATTCCAGGTACCGATCGCAGGAGATGTGATGATGCGGATGATTTTTCCTTTCGTTGTGTTGGTTTTGGGCCTATGGGCCTGGAACCTCTTTGCAGGTCCTGGGGCCGGTTCTCCCTGGGCAGTCTATGACCAGAGCCTGCTGCTCAGTGGGCTGTTATCCATTGCTCTGATGTCACTAGCCATGATGTTGGCACTGCGCCCAGCCTGGTTGGAGAGACCGCTGGGCGGGTTGGATCAGATCTATCGCACCCACAAATGGGCGGGCATTCTGGCAGTGGTATTCGCCGCCGCCCATTGGCTGATTGAAATGGGTGACGATGTAATAGAGTCGGTGTTCGGAAAAGCCGGCAAGCTGCACGATCAGGATTATTCCGGGTTCATCGACACCATGCGCGATGCGGCGGAAGAGGTAGGGGAGTTCGCCATCTATCTGCTGTTCGCCATGCTGCTGATCACCTTGTTGCGCAAGTTCCCCTACAAATACTGGCGCTATTTGCATCGCGGCATGCCGGTGCTTTATCTGTTGCTCGCTTTCCACGCGGCGTGGCTTACTCCGCTGCAATGGTGGCAGCAGCCAATCGGTGTGCTGATGGCCATTTTGCTCTTTGGCGGCAGCATCGCCAGCGGGCTATCCCTGACCGGCAGAGTTGGTCGTCGTCGCCAGGTTCGCGGCATGGTCACCGCGATCAAAACACCAGACCGGGACGTCACCGAAGTTACCTGCCACATGGGGCCGGCATGGCCCGGTCACCGTGCGGGGCAATTCGCCTTTGTGACCTTCGACCGACTAGAGGGCGCGCACCCGTTCACGATTGCCAGTGCCGATAGGGAAAATGGCACGGTTACGTTCATCATTAAATCGCTCGGCGACTTCACCCGCAATCTGAGCCAAAAAATCAGCGTGGGGCAAACCGTAAATATAGAAGGCCCTTACGGCTGTTTTAACTTCGATCGCCGCAACCGCAAATCCCACCAGATCTGGATAGCCGGTGGCATCGGGATCACGCCGTTTCTGGCCTGGCTCGAAGCTCTAAGCAGCGCCACCGACGCCACCGTGCCTGAAGCCGATCTGCATTACTGCACGCGCAACGCCGGCCAGGATCCCATGGTGGATCGACTTCGGGCGCTTTGCGATGGCTTTCCCGGGATACACCTCGAGATTCATGACAGCAGCAAGGGGCAGAGGTTGTCTGCCGAGACGTTGTCTACCAACGGACGCTCGGCAGCAGGCGCAGAGGTCTGGTTCTGCGGCCCGGCAGGGCTGGGGGAAGCCATTAGAAACGGCTTGCGGGCAGCACCCTTCCGCCTGACTCGCTTCCATAAAGAAGCTTTTCAGTTCCGCTGAAATGGCCTCGTTTGTTCAGGTCGTTGTCAGGTTAGCGCCTTAGAGTGGATTTAACACAACCAGCAGGAGAGACACCATGAAGACCAAACCCATTATTCTGAGCCTGTCTTTGTTACTTCTGAGCGGTACCGCAGTGGCCGATGACGACTGCGATGATCCGGTGGCGAGTTGGCAGCCCCGTGAAAATCTGCGTGAAAAGCTGGAAGCCGAAGGCTGGACAGTTCACCGAATAAAGGTTGACGACGGTTGTTATGAAGTCCGGGGCCTCGATGCCGATGGGGTCAGGGCAGAAGCCTCTTTCGCGCCCGCTTCATTGACCATGATGAAATGGGAGCGTGAAGACAGTGACGATGAGGAGAGGGACCGCGGCAACAGGAAAAATGGACAGGACAATCCCAAAAGTCAGGCGCCACGCAACGGCATCGTCAAGGGGCGTCCCACGGTTACCGTTGAGTAACTCAGCGAATTTGCCCTGTTCCTTTAACGTTCATCAGGTTTTTGGAGACCATTTATGAAAACGTTTGTTCTCACTTGCAGCCTTTTCGCCGCCTTGGCTTTACCGGTATTCGCCCAGGCCCGTGACGTGACCTTCACTACGGAACTACAGAATTACGGCGGCGATGGAGCCTATCTGGCGCTGTATCTTACCGATGCCGCCGGAGAGTATCAGGGTACCCTTTGGGTTTCCGGGAAGAAATCTAAATACTACAAACACCTGGGAGGCTGGGCCCGGGGCAGTGGGCTTGATCCTGCAGAGTATGACGGCTTGACTGGCGCCAGTGTTACCAGTGGCCGCACGCTGAAAGTGACTCTGAACCTCGATGATTCGCTGATCGACAACGGCTATGAGGTTCGAGTCGACTCTGCTGTTGAAGATATGCGCGATATCAGAGCCGATGTGATAGCCCCCCTGACCACCGAAGGGTCCGGAAAGCCGGTTTCAGGACGTGGTTACGTGCGCGCTCTGACCTACGAGCTTCAATAATTCACCAGGAGCATCGACTATTATGTTGCGCAAGTTCCACAGTTTACCGGGTTTGCTTGCAGGCGTGTTCCTGATCGTTCTCTCGGTCACGGGAGCTGTGTTGGCTTTGGCTCCGACGCTGGATAGAGTGTCAGCGGTCATTCCGGCTTCCGGTGAAGTCAGTATTGCCGAGCTGGCAGACCGGGTCGTTGCTCACTATCCCGGGACTGAGCAGATCGTGCGAGAGCCTTCTGGCAAGGTCATTGTCTATTACAGCCGTGACGGCCAGGCCGGTGCGGATCTGGTGAATCCGGTAACAGGTGAGGGCACCGCACCCTACGAACCTTCCGCATTTTTTGGCTGGGTCAAGGACCTGCACCGTGCGTTTATGCTGGATGATGCCGGTAGAGCGCTGGCCGGCGTATTAGCTGCTTTGATGGTACTTCTGTGTCTTTCGGGAATATTGTTGATAGCCCGGCGTACCGGGGGTTGGAAGAATATACTAAGACCGCTTTCCGGCTCAGGCGGGAAACGAATCCATGCCGAGCTGGCCCGGTTTGCCGTGCTCGGCCTACTGTTATCCGCACTGACCGGTAGCTATATGTCGGCACAGCGCTTTGGTTTGCTGCCGGAAGCGCCTGACACAGGGCCAGGGTTTCCGGCTGAGGTCTCGGGCGGGCAACCATCGCCTGTGGGCACCTTAAAAGCGCTAGGCAATTTCGATCTTGGCGAACTCCGGGAACTGGTGTTTCCCTATCCCGGTGATCCGCAGGACGTCTATTCGCTGTCAACCGCCGGCGGCTCCGGATTCGTGGACCAGGCTACGGGCGAGTTGCTGCAGTTCCAGCCGCGCTCTGACAGCGGCGTATTGCAGGACTGGATTGTACGTTTGCACACCGGTGAAGGCCTATGGTGGCTTGGCCTGATTCTTGGCGCTGCGGCACTGACTGTGCCAGCTCTCTCGATAACAGGTGCAACCATCTGGTGGCAGCGTCGCCGGTCTTCAGGGCAGCTTCCTGACAACGCCGATGCCGCTCAGGCGGATACAATTATTCTGGTCGGCTCCGAAGGTAATGCCACCTGGGGATTTGCCCAGGAACTCCATAGCAGCCTGAATAAGGCCGGTTTCCGCGTGCATTGCAGCGAGATGAATGCCCTGGCTAAGCAGTATCCGCAGGCTTCCAGGCTGTTCGTGCTGACTTCGACATACGGTGATGGTGATGCACCCGCATCGGCCCGGCAGTTTATGGCCAGGCTCAAAGAATTCCGGGCTGAGAAGAACCTGCGATACACGGTACTGGGTTTTGGTGACCGGCAGTTTCCGAACTTCTGTCAGTTTGCCTTGTCGGTGGATGCTGCGCTCGCCGGTAAAGGCGTCAGCCGTTTGCACGCCATTGAACTGATTGATCGGTGTTCTGCCTCGCAATTCAGTGAGTGGGGAAACCGGGTTGGTGAGGTTATCGGTACTCCGCTTTTCTTGAACTACTGTGCATTGCAGCCAGCAACGGTCAAACTGGAACTGGTAGAAAGGGCGGATTACGGGATTGCGGTTCAGGCGCCCACCAGTATCTTCCGGTTCAAACCGGCGGAGCAGGGCGGATGGCTAACGGCTTCTCCAAGAAGATTTAAAGCGCTGCCACCGTTCGAGGCGGGAGACCTTTTGGGGGTTATTCCCCCACACGGTCAACCCCCGCGGTTCTACTCGCTCGCGTCCTCGGCAAATGACGAAATTGTTGAGATATGCGTCCGTAAGCAGGCCGGCGGTCTTTGCTCCGGTTATTTGCATGACCTCAAGCCGGGTGATTGTATCGATGGCTTCATCCGCCCCAATCCAGGCTTTCGGCCAGCTACCGGTAACCGACCAGTGATTCTTGTCGGTGCAGGTGCCGGGATTGGTCCGTTAACCGGTTTCATCAGAAACAATACCAGTTGCAACCCTATGTATCTGTACTGGGGCGGTCGCGATGCCAGGTCAGATTTTCTCTACCAACCTGAGCTTGGGCGCTATCTTGAGGATCATCGACTGAGCGGGCTGAACACAGCCTTCTCAAGAACAGACGAGCGCGCCTACGTGCAGGATAAGCTCAAACAGGATGAATTAGCCGTGCGACAGATGGTTAACACCGGTGCGCAGATACTGGTCTGTGGTGGCCGGGATATGGCGGCGGCTGTGCGGCAGGTTATAGAAGACATTATCAAACCCTTGCACATCGATATTGAAACTCTGAGAGGCCAGGGACGTTATCTTGAAGATGTATATTGACAGATAAAGTGACAAGGTCGAACTGAGCCTATAATCCCAAAGCACCAAATCGCGTCCTGAACAGGAAGCTGAAAGATGCCATCCACAGAAAATGAAAGACTGCTCAGCGAGCACCAGCCTAATGCCGTTCGTGCACGGCTTGCTGGTCCCGTTAAGGCCTCGACGCTACCAGATGCTGTGCTTGGCGGCATCGATGGCTGCGTTACAACGTTTGCGGTTGTATCGGGTGCGTTCGGCGCAGGTTTCTCGCCACAGGTTGCGTTGGTACTCGGCTTTGCAAACCTGATTGCAGACGGCTTCAGCATGGCGGTAAGTAATTACGAAGCGGGCCAGGCGCAGTTGAATCAGATCAAATTTGCTGAACGCACAGAACGTGAACATATCCGTGCTGTGCCAGAAGGTGAACGTGAGGAAATTCGCCAGCTGTTTCAGGCGAAGGGATTCGACGGCGAATTGCTGGAGCAAGTAGTGGAGGCTATCAGTCGTAATCCCGATGTGTGGGTAGCAACCATGTTGCGAGAAGAGTACGGACTCTCGGGTGCCGGACTCAGCCCACGCCGAGCCGCGTTGACTACCTTCGCCGCATTTTTGTCGGTTGGTGCTTTACCTTTACTGCCTTATGCCATCCCGGGTATGGAGAGTCAGATTCAGTTCCTGACGAGTCTTGGTTTGGCAGGCGTCGTCTTCTTGGGTATCGGAATGCTTAAAAGTATCGTCTATGGCTTACCAGCAATGCGATCAGGACTCCGGACTTTGATCATGGGTACGGCCGCAGCGGGGCTGGCGTTTGCTACTGGGCATTTTGCGCAGGGGTTATTGGGGGGTTAGTTCTTCAGCGGTGAATAGACAATTTAACATAATATTCCCCTAAGAGCTGATATTCATTCGCGTACCCGCTATTGGAATTAACGGCGGATTTCTCGCTCTGTTCGCCCAATGAGTGTAGTTGCAGAATTGAATTTTTAAAGCACAACTCATGCTGAAATGAAAATTATTTAGCAAGGGCCAGTCGTCGACTAATTACTGCGCAACTTTATGAATTGTGGAAAAAATGGTGTCGATATCATTGATGCCAAAGGCTTAGCGTACAATTTTTTCCGTTTCGTGAACTGACCCCAGAATGTTCGCTTTGCGACCAGCACCTAAACAAAAGCGAACATTCTAGTCACGCCTTCCCTCCGCCTCCGAAAGCACCACTGCCAAATCCTCGGGCACCGGCATGGGTGCAAATGCGCTGATGTTTGCACCAGTGTTTCCCAACGGAACCTAAATTCGGGAAAAGACCAGGGCGGCAATGGTTCGAATAGACTGCCCCAGCACTTCACGAACGTCTCTTGTTCGCCAACCCAGTCTGAGCATCCGTAAGTGGGTTGCAGCGTGCGCCAGAGCATACCTCTGGCTGAGGATATGGGCACGTTCCAGATGGGTGAAGGCTGTCTGGAAATCGCCTGCGCCTTCCGCCCTGCGTGTCGCCTCAAGCTCCGTAAGATCGGACGCCTTCAATTCACTGTGCATCGATGTTTACTCCCCCTGAAATGCCAACGACGGGCCAATAATCGACCATTTGACTCCGAATGGTTCAGCCTTTCAGTGCCAGTATGCGTTTGGCACCCATCAATACGATGGCACCAACAATTCCCCCAATAATCAGATCTGGGTAGTTGGTACCGGTCCAGGCAACGAGCAGCCCCGCAAGTATTACACCCAGGTTGATGACCACGTCGTTTGCTGAAAATATCCAGCTGGCTTTCATGTGAGCACCGCCCTCACGGTGTTTTGCGATCAGAAGAAGGCAACTGATATTCGCGATGAGAGCAACAGATGCGACGGCCATCATCATTAACGACTGGGGATCACTCCCAAACAGAAAGCGCCTGCCAACTTCAACCAATACCCCAGCGGCAAGGATAAGCTGGAGGATGCCAGCCACATGCGCCGCTCTGACCTGCATTTTGATTCCGTGTCCAACGGCGTAAAGTGCGAGACCGTAGACGGCGGCATCGGCAAGCATGTCTAGCGAGTCTGCAATCAGGCCAGCAGACTGGGCGATCAGGCCCATCGTCATCTCGACCAGAAACATCAGAGCGTTGATTGCCAGCAGTATCCATAAAGTGCCGGATTCTCCGCTTTCCGTTGGCCTTAGAAGATTCAGCCGCTCTGACGGATTCAGCGCTGGCGTCTTCTGTCCGCTGCAAGGAAGCACCCAGGCCCAGGTTTTCCAGTTTGCTGGTAATAGGACCGGTTTCTCCATGGTGGATAATTTCCAATGTACGACCCGATAAATCGAATGACAGCGACTGAATGTTTTCAACGCCAGTCAGTGCCATTCGAATCATTCGCTCTTCCGAGGGACAATCCATTTTTGGTATTTTGTAGGTGCTTAGCTGGCTACCTGTTTCGGCGGTGGCGCGTCCCTGAAACTTGTCATCTACGACAGAGTCTTCACTACCACACTGCCCATTGCAGGGTTTGCTCATTTTCTCGGCTCCGGTTTTCGTACAAATGATGCAATTTAAAACCCTGTAGCCACTACAGGGTCAATAACTAATCTACACTAGTAGTCGTCAAAATCGGCGTTTGTCTGGATAAAGATCTACAATGATAAGTGCGATGGTGTGGACGTCTAATTTTATTTCGAGGGTAAACTTTATGATTTCATTTAAAGGACTTACAGCAACCGCTGCGTTGTTGGTTTTTCCTGCATTCGTGCTAGCGCATGGTGATCAAGGCTCATGGCAAGGGCATGGTCCTGGCATGATGATGGATCAGGAGCAAATGCAACAGATGCACCAGAACTGGTCTCACATGAACCAGCTGATGCAACGCATTCCTGATGAAGCTTCACCGCAAGAACGGCAACGATTGATGCGAGAACACAGGGAGGCGATGCAAGAGCAAATGGGTTTTATGCATCACGGTATGATGGGCCCCGGCATGATGCGTGGACAAAACGGCATGATGGGAGGTCAGCACATGATGAACGGCGGCGGTAAATCAAAGAATGGTGGTAGTCTGTCTAACGAGCAACAAATTCAGATGATGCAGGAGCGCATGGATCAAATGCAGCTGATGATGGAGCAAATGCTGCAATACCAGCAAAATCTAAAGGTAGAGTGATCGAGAAGCCTTCAAATACTTTTACTTAACAGACGCGTAGTAACTGGCGAGTTTGATAGGCTGAAGTTTGTGAAAACGGCGCAGTAGCTGGGTTTCGGTCTCAACGAAATCCCTGGCCTTTTACGGCTGGAAGATGGCGCTCTGGGCACCACTTCGAATGTTCGCTTTGCGACCAAGGTGAAAGAAGAGCTGGAGTACATTCCCGCACAGTTGAAGGTGCTGGAATACTGGCAGGAAAAAGCCGTCTTCGAGCAGGGTGGCCAGGAGCATATTGTGGCTGCACCGCGCTCAGCCCACCCACTGGGCAAATGCATTGCGACACCGTCACTGCGGGCTTACCTGATTACCTCCAAATACGCCGACGGCCTGCCCTTGTACCGCCAGGAGCAAATGCTCAAGCGCCTGGGACACGAAGTCAGCCGAACCAGCATGGCGCACTGGATCATCCGCCTGAACGACGTGTTCAAACCGCTGATGACCCTGATGCGGGAAACCCAGAATGGCAGTAATTACCTGCAAGCTGATGAAACCCGGATCCAGGTGCTCAAGGAAATATTCCTACAGCGATGAACTCACACCTTATGCCGGGCTGATATATGACTTTGATCACCGGTTCAGTGGCTATGTCAGCTATACCGAAATTTTTCAGACTCAGAACGTACGTTCCACAAACGGCTCTCTGCTTGATCCTATCACCGGCCGCAACTATGAGCTGGGCTTGAAAGCGACGCTGGCGGATGCGCTGGACATGAACGTGGCCGTTTTCAGGAGTGAACAGGACGGCCTGGGTGAAGCCATTCCGGGTGAAACGGTGAGCGGTCGCCCGGACACCCAGGCGTATCGGGCCGCCGATGGCGCCACCGTTGAAGGGCTTGAAACCGAGCTGGTTGGGCAATTGGCGCCGGGCTGGAACCTCAATGCCAGCTTTACTCTGGCAAATCCGAAAAATGCAGATGGGGATCGCATGAATACCACACACCCTCACCGGCAAGCCAAACTGTTTACCAGCTATCAATTTACCGGTAACTGGCGTCCGCTTCGCCTTGGCGGAGGCCTGCGCTGGCAGAGTGACATCTACCGGGATACTCGAGGACCGGCAGGCACAACACGTGTTACCCAGGGCAGTTACTCCGTGATAGACCTGATGGCCCGTTACGACTTTACTCCTGATATCAGTGCTCAACTGAACCTGAACAACGTGTTAGACAAGGAGTACCACGATCAGGTCGGATTTTATAGCCAGGCCTGGTGGGGCGCACCACGCAACCTTCGCTTGTCACTGAGCTACGACTTTTAAGTGGTAACAAGCCCCTGCTGATATCTGTAGCTCATGGCCGACAGATAAGTCTGCCGTGAGCCATCGACGCAGATATGAAGTCAGCTCGTTGATAGGTGAGTAATAATGTCCTCAATGGGACAACTCAAACCCGACAATTTGAAGTCGCTCAAAAGCGTGCGACAATGGCGTTTCATCGAAATACTGATGCGCGGAACAAAGGTCGAAGTGTCCGAATTTGGTCAATCCATTCCAGACACATCTGTGCCCAAAAATGGCGTTAATCGGTGAAAACCGCTCAGGATAAGGGCTTCATGCAATCAGGTCTTCTTACTGTATCTGCTTGAACAGTCTCGAATCAGCCCCTATTATGCCGTTCAGCCCCGACCAGAATCTGTGCACTCCGGAGGCAAAGGTCATAGGTTCGAATCCTATCGGGCGCGCCATGAATATCAAGGACTTGCGTGAGAGCGCAGGTCCTTTTTTTTTGGTTTGTGCCCAAATGGTGCCCTGACAGTGCTCGGCGTTCACTGGCTGATCAGTAAATTGGCGGGCACAACGACGCTCACCAGCTGTTAACGCGTCTTTCAAGGTACCGGATTGAATCGATAATTTCCCCAAAGCTCGGAGGTGTTGAGTACATCATGCCCGCACCCACCATTTTTTCATAATCAGCACGCAAGCTTTCCAGAGTATCCGTCTCCGGCAATAGCTTCAGCCGCCCATCCAGACATGCGTCATAGTTCGCGTAGCCCGTATGAAAGAAAACTTTCTTGTGTCGGACAACCTCCTCAAACAGTTCCCGGTTTTCAACGGCTGACTGACCGGCAGGATGTGCTGAAAGCATGACCAAGTCGTACCAATGCCTGGAAAGCCTTTCAGCACTCTCCCTAAGCTTGCCCCTGTTGCATTCGACATGTATGAGCGTGGCTTTCTCCCAGAAGGTCCGTTCCGGAGATAGAACCACGACCTCACTGCTCGGATAGACCAGGCCTTGCGTTAGCTCGGCGATGTACGGGGAGACTATATGAGTTTCGTTGGGATCGATAACGTTCCTGCCACCCAGCTCAATGAGTACCTGGGAACGGATGTATTCGTCCGTACCCTCTACAACCGATGGGTAAGTGACCCAGATCTTTTCACCGCCATCGTCTAACTCAACGGTATGCTGCTCAGCCGTTGGCAATTTGGCCAGCTCACTTTCGAGGTATGGAACAACCACTTCGGTCGCATAGGCCAAGACATAACTTTTCAGTCGGTCACTGAACTGCTTGGTTTTGGTCCGACTCACCCCCTCCGCGAAAGGATCAAAGCCCTCATCGAAGGCCCGGTAATCCAACGTGATATCAACGTCCTCGGAAAAGCGATCAATGACACCGTATACCTTGGAGAGTGATGTACCTCCTTTGAAAGCCATCGGATGCGTTCCAGGCATGGAGAACAGAGCCTGCAAGGTCCAGCAGACCCATATATCCTTCTCCAGCACCGAGGCTCCGCGAGCCAGTTGAGGCGCAACAGTTTGAAGGATATCGCTTTGTTCTTCTGCGGACAGGTCGAGAAACACCTGCTCAGCCACGGGCACGCCCTGTCTCATATTGCCTGAACGCCTCGCTCATCCACGCTGGCATACGTGAGGAAAGCAGCGTCTCGAACTCTTCTTCGCTCAGTCTTTCCTGGATCCGCTTCACTACCTCGGTGCTGATATTGTTTTTACCCAGGTACCAAAGCGCGGAGAGGGCCAAACCAGGCCTCTTGCCTGCATGCTGAAGCTTCCTCTGACTGCTGGTGTGCATGAGCTTCACCTTAAGATTCCCGATGCGAATTTCACGGGTAGGTCCATTGGTGTAGTAGACCGGCGTCGTTGGCATTTGCGTACTTAGCTTGAAACGGCGAGCCGCTTCGGCCCCATGGACCTGTATGGTTTCTCCATGATCCCTAGCGATCACCTCGACCACACGTGAAACATCCGGCATGACATTGCCGACGAACCGGCTTTGTTTGGGACGGACGAAAACACCCCGTGCGACCCGTTGGATAGCGCCTTCTTCTACGAGCCTGGACAGGGCTTTGTCGACAGCAGCACGCGACCCCAGCCTCAGGAAACGGCTGTTGGTAAAAGGTTCACCTTGCGGAACTTTGGCGATCTGACGCTGAATAGACTCTGTAACGGACATGGCATTCACCTTTAAACAGATGTCAGAAAAACTACCATTTTTTCTGACATAGTTCAAAATATAATCGGCGCTTGCCTACAACGACTGCGACACGACATGCGCATTAGCTTGATGACGATATCTTGCTGTGTTCTTGAGCTCATAGT
>CEUY01194463.1_pt1 | contig 15883 bp, 15 predicted proteins | sample 361481 | NCBI WGS metagenome assembly CEUY01 (sample SAMEA2622737, study PRJEB7988) | marine metagenome | isolation source: saline water (ENVO:00002010), including
CTCCGCCACAACTGAGTGGGACGGCAAGTACATGATGCTCAATAACTACGAGTACTCCAAAGAGCTGCTTCACTACTGTTTAGAGCGTGAAATTCCTTTCCTTTACGCATCATCAGCTGCGACTTATGGTGAAACAGATACCTTCATTGAAGAAAAAGAATATGAAGGGGCACTCAATGTATACGGCTATTCTAAACAGCAATTTGACAACTATGTTCGTCGAATCTGGCAAGATGCTGAAGAACATGGTGAAACGCTTTCTCAAATTACAGGCTTCCGCTACTTCAACGTTTACGGACCACGTGAACAGCACAAAGGTTCGATGGCATCTGTAGCGTTTCATCTAAACAATCAGATGAATGCAGGTGAAAACCCAAAATTGTTTGAGGGCAGCGAACAGTTCAAACGTGACTTTGTATACGTTGGCGATGTTGCTGAAGTAAACCTATGGTTCTTACAAAATGGTGTTTCCGGTATTTTCAACCTAGGAACTGGCAGTGCGGAGTCTTTTGAAGAAGTCGCGAAAGCAGTTATAGCTTATCATGGCAAAGGCGAAGTGGAGACTATTCCATTCCCAGAGCATCTCAAAGGCGCCTACCAAGAATATACTCAAGCGGATCTAACCAAACTTCGCGCTGCAGGCTGCAACCATACTTTCAAACCAGTTGCTCAAGGTGTTGCAGAGTACATGGCAATCATTAACAAATAATAGCGACGCATTGTGAGTAAACCACGTAACGATTTCGATCCGAAAGCATACAACCCCGCTTTTGAGTGGGGGTTTCTTGCGCCTAAATATTGGGGGACTTGGCTAGGCGTATTAGTTTCTCTGCCAATATCCCTACTGCCAGTTAAAGTTCACAAATGGATCGCACACCAAGTCGCTTCTCGTTTGGCCAATAAACGCAAAGGCGCAGTGCATAACATTCGAGTTAACCTTTCTCTTTGCTTCCCAGATAAAACGGAGCAAGAGAGAGAAAAATTAGTGTATGAATCACTATTAACTGCTGGCGTCTTTATGATGCGTTTCGGCTTGCTAACGTTACGCTCCCCACAGTGGCTTCAAACTCAGTGTACTCTGGTGAACGAGCACTATTTGACCGACTGTACTGAACAAAATGAAAATGTGATCCTTTTAGTTCCTCATTCTTGGGCGATTGACATCCCCGCCGTATTGCTTGCATCAAAAGGGTTACCTGTCTCAGCCATGGCGAAAAAGCAAAAAAATCCTGTGAGTGACTGGTTGATGCATCGTCAACGCGTGCAATACGGTGGACGTGTTTACGAGCGTTCTGGAGGAATCAAACCTTTCATCAAGTCGATCAAAGACGGTTATCTTGGGTATTACCTTCCTGACCAAGACCACGGTGCTGATATCAGTGAGTTTGTCGATTTCTTTGCAACCACTAAAGCGACCTTGCCAGGGCTAACAAAGTTGGCGAAGCTATCCAAGTCCAAGATAATCCCAACATTTGCGTCTATCGATCCTGATACGGGCACATACTCCATTGAGTTTATGCCGCCGCTCGAATTGCAAGATACCGACCCTGAAGATGCTCGTGGAATGAATAAGGCAATCGAGTACTTCGTTGCTAAAGAGCCAAGCCAATACATGTGGATACTTCGCTTACTCAGAACCCAGCAAGATGGTCGCAACCTCTACCGGGAAATGCGTGATAAACAATAAGATCTCCTTTAGAGAGGCAATGTGAAGAAAATACTAGTTATAGGCCCATCCTGGGTGGGCGACATGGTGATGTCACAATCACTCTACATTACCCTGAAACAGCAGTCTCCTGACGCAATCATTGATGTTATCGCGCCGGGTTGGTGTAAACCAATCTTGGAAAGAATGCCCGAAGTCAACAGAGCCATTGAGATGCCATTTGGTCATGGTGAGTTCAACTGGTCAGGAAGAAGAAGCCTTGGCCGATCACTTATTGATGAGCATTACACTCACGCTTTTATTCTGCCTAACTCTGCCAAATCAGCACTCATTCCTTGGTTTGCCAAAGTACCGGTTAGAACGGGGTGGAAAGGAGAAATGCGCTACGGACTACTCAATGACCTAAGACCAAACAAAAAAGCCTTTCAGTACATGGTGGAGCGATACGTCGCATTAGCGCATTCTAGAAAGGATATGATCGGTTCGCAGTCTCTAGGTGGTATTGAAGCACAGCCAAAACCAAGCTTGTCGATCGATGCAGACATACAAACAGCAACACTAACAAAATTTAATCTAATCAAAGATAAACCAGTTGTGGGTTTATGTCCTGGTGCAGAGTTTGGCCCTGCAAAACAATGGCCAGTTGAGCACTACGCTGCTGTTGCCGCTGAAATGATTAATCGAGGCCATCAAGTCTGGTTGTTTGGATCAGCAAAAGACCAACAAACCACATCGTCAATAAAGCAGCAGTTAACCTCACAGCAGCAAACCGCTTGTTTTGACTTAGCCGGAAAAACATCGCTAATTGAAGCGGTAGACCTATTAGCAGCATGTCAAAGCGTTGTCAGCAATGATTCGGGACTAATGCATGTTGCGGCAGCAGTTGGCTGTCATGTGGTAGGAGTGTATGGTTCAACATCACCGAAATATACTCCACCGCTTGCACAAAAAGTGGATATTGTAAGTACCGATATTGAGTGCCGTCCGTGTTTTAAGCGCGAATGTCCGTTGGGGCATTTAGAATGCTTAAAAAATTTGGAACCAATCAAAGTAATTAATAGGTTATCAGAGTGAAAAAACCTCTAACCAAATTTGACAAATGGATAATTTCCAAGCTTTGGAGAAAGATAGCATCTTCGAAGAATGAACAGAGCTTATTTATTAGAAAGCTGTGCAAGATTTATTTAGATAAGAAAGATACATATAGATACATTGCTTATAAATATTTCGGATTCTCAGTCGGAAAATACACATACAGATATAAACAGTTTTTTAACAATGGCTCTTACCAGCTATTATCATCTATCGGAAACTTTTGCTCTATAGGAGATAATGTAACTATTGCTAAATCCAACCACCCAACAAGCTATATTTCCACGCATCCTTTTTTATATGAAAAAAAAAGAGGGATCATAAGCAAAGATATCACTATAGATAACAACGACAAGGTTACTATAGGTCATGATGTTTGGCTGGGTGTAAATAGTACAATCCTTCCAGGAGTTTCTATTGGCAACGGTGCAATAATCGCTGCTGGAGCTGTAGTAACGAAAGATGTTGAACCTTATGCCATTGTTGGAGGCGTTCCTGCCACACTTATTCGTTATCGATTTAGCAAAAAACATATCGATTTTCTCCAAAAAGCACAATGGTGGAATTTACCGTCAAGTGAAATAAAAGAAGAAATCGACTCATTTTACAATATAAATGAATTTCAGCGTAGGTTTAGACATAATGACAATAAATAAGCTTACATCTATTATAACTACTCTCCCACTGTTATGGGTTTTTACTGGTCTATTTATTTACGACTCAGACAAAGATTTTGTTTTTATCTGCGTAGTTTGTTTTCTATTCCACATTATTTCTAACAGGAAAATCAATATTAGGGACCAAATATCTCAATCTCCTTTTATTGCCATACTAATAGCATCAAGCATTCTAGCTATCATAACTAAGTTATATGTTGGTCAGAGCACATCCGTACTAAGGGTATTAATATCCGTAACTCTTTTATCAATGGTAATTAATAATACAATAATTCAAAGAGTAAAAAATAATTCTGTGTACTTAGTTAGCCTATCTGGTGTTATTTCTTTTTTTTACATATATATACACTCAGAACTTTGGCATTTACCTCGTCACGAATGGAGTGTCAATGCAATACCTTATACGACTATGGCAGCTGCCATATCCATCATATCTCTGTATTATTTTTTTAGATTAAAATCAAGAACCCAAAAATTATTTGCAATTATTGGTTATATTTTTTCATTCTACGGTGTAATTATGAGTGAAACAAGAGGCACTCTAATTGCTTTAATTACAGCAACAATCATTCTATTCACTTACCAAGTAATACAGAACAAAAGTAAAAAACACATAGTTAAACTTAGCATAGTACCTATTTTAATTTTGACTCTTTTGGCAATAAATACTAATTTCTTCAAGCAACGGTATATATCTACAAAAAATGAAATTTCATCTATTTACAATGGAAATCTAAACACTTCTATCGGTTATAGAATTGCAATGTGGCAAGCGGGTTTAGAATTGTCAAAAGAACCAACATTGCTAGGACTTGGTGATTCCCACATCCAAGAAAAGCAAAGATTAGTAGACGACGGTAAAGCGTTGCAAATATCAGTAAAATGGAGCCATTACCATAACGATTATATATCTACTTTTGTTAAAAAAGGCATTTTGGGGTTCATACTTTTAATTATCACTTTATGCTTTCCATTTTATTATCATTTGAAATTCAAAAATGAAGACTCATTGATCCCCTGCTATGTTTCGATTGTATACGCTGTGGCTTCTTTAACAGATATACCACTATCACAATCAAATAGTCTAATATTATACTTGATGATTATCCTTCTTTTTTGTAGAAACCCTATATCTGAAGGGGCATCTTATGAAAAATAACGTTGCGATTGTCGTCAACTGTCTGAAAATCGGCGGAATGGAACGAGTTGCGGTCAACCTTGCGGATGCTTTCCATGATGCTGGACACCAGACAGATTTAATTTACCTAAAGAATCGCAAGAAAGAAATTGAACCCAAAAACAACGATCTTCCAGTACACCTTTTCAACCTAAAAAAGTCAGTGTTTTCTACTGGGTTTGGTGCACTTTGGTTCGTTGTTTGCAAAGTATTGAATCTTGTATTCAGCAAAACCTTTCCGCTTTGGTTTGCATACGCTGAATCTATGGCTTTCAAAAAGCAGCTAAGCAAGCTCGAAGCGCAAAACGGGCAACCTTTTGACTTAATTATATTTCGTGGCCAAGGAACCTTTGAGCAACTTTGGCCAATTCAAGATAAACGCTTTGTATATGTGTGTGAAAACGTACAAAAGAAAAACATGTACGGCCGACTGTCCCGCTGGGTTTTCACCAAGCTTTTCCAAAATAGAAACGTCACCTGCGTATCCCAAGGCGCACTAGATAGCTTTCAAGATATGGTCGAAACGCACCAAATTACGCCAAAGAAAGCAATTGTGGTCAATAATCCTAATGACTTTATCAACATCCGGCAGCAGGCAGAGTGCATTCAAGAAAAATTGCACGACAAGCCATACGTTTTGGGTCTTGGAAGACTGGTTCCTCAAAAAAATTTCTCGCTGTTGGTACAAGCGTATCACTACGCTACGAATACATATAACCTACAGCAAGACTTGGTGATTGTCGGTGCAGGAAACGATAGAGATAACATTGAAGCTGAAGTGAAGCGACTTAACCTCACAGAGCGAGTTCACTTTAAAGGCCAACAAACCAATCCATTTCCGTGGTACAAAGCCGCCGATCTTTATGTTCTCAGTTCTAAGCATGAAGGATTAGGCATGGTGTTAATTGAGTCACTGGCTTGCGGAACCCCTGTCGTTAGCACAGATAGCCGAGGTGGTGTTCGCCAAATCATGAATGGGGCATTGGAACCATTTTTAGCAAAAGAAACGCCTGAGTCTTTAGGTGAAGCCATCTATTTTGCTCTCAAACATGAATGGGATACATCATTTAATGACTATGTCCAAGAGACTCTCGATAAGTTTGATGGTAAGAAAATCGTCGAAGCTTATAATGACGAATTCGCGGAGAAACAATGATTCGTTTTCTTTATACAATCCTTCTCTTCTTAGTGTCGCCAATCCTGCTCTTTGGACTTTACAAACGTAAACCTGGTAAACCCTCTTTTGGTCCAAGATGGAAAGAGCATTTTGGTATAACTCCAAAGTTAAAGAGCCAAACTTCTCCCATCTGGATTCACGCCGTCTCTGTAGGTGAAGTGATTGCTGTTACTCCCATCATCAAAGCATTAAAGCTCCAAAATCCAGAAAAACCTATTGTGGTGACCACAACCACCAGCACAGGGGCAGAACAAGTAGAAAAGCTCGCAGATTTAGTTGAGCATCGCTACATGCCGATTGACTTTTCTTTCGCTGTGCGCGGTTTTTTAAGAAGTATCAACCCAAGTAAGATGCTGATTATGGAGACTGAACTCTGGCCAAATACGCTCCATATTGTGGCACGTAATGGCATCACAATTACCGTTCTGAATGCACGTTTATCTGAGAAGTCTTATCGCAACTATCAAAAAGTCCACCCTCTGTTCGATATGCTTGCAAACAACCTTTCTCATATATGCTGCCAATATCGAGATGATGCTGACCGCTTTGAGAAACTTGGTGTAGATAAAAGTAAGGTTTCTGTAACAGGCTCAGTTAAGTTTGACATTTCAATTCCCGAAGAAACGAAACAGGCAGGAATGCAATTGCGCATCCAGATTGGTAAAAGTCGTCCAGTTTGGATCGCGGCCAGCACCCACAAAGGTGAAGATGAGAGAGTCCTCGCAGTGCATAAAGAACTCGTTAAACAACAACCTGACTCTCTACTTATCTTAGTTCCTAGGCACCCTGAACGCTTTGACTCTGTTCATGACCTATGCCAGCAGGCTAATTTTACGGTATCTCGCAGAACCCAAGGCGACGTAAGTATCCAAAGCCAAATTTACCTTGGTGATACCATGGGAGAGATGCTCACTCTGCTTGGCGCTGCAGACGTCTGCTTTATGGGGGGGAGTTTACTCGGCGATAAAGTTGGTGGGCATAATATGCTGGAACCCATTGCTCTCGGAGTACCGGTTATCACAGGCCCGAGTTACTTTAACTTCCAAGAAATCAGTGACCAGTTGTTGGCGGAAGGCCTCATGACTGTATCCAGTTCTGAGTCAGAGATAGCTAACGGTGTACTAAAAGTCTGGGATAACACCGCTCTAGAGGGCCTTCAGGAGAGAATGAATGAATTTATGGTTCGCCATCAAGGGTGTATTGATAAGACATTAAAGCTCATTTAAAAAAATGGCCGGATATTCCGGCCATTTTTCTCTATTACTTCCTAAAACGACTAATGTTATCTAACGCCTCTTGAACATACTGATAGTTCATTGCCTCATCTTTCTTCGGTCGATAAGTGCTGTCTAAAATCTGCGATTGACCTGCCCCATTTACTTCAATAATGGTATCGTCATAAATAATACCGTAGGCGCTGTAGCTGGAAGTCATTATCCAATTACGTTTTACGCTATCACCATACAGATCTTCTCCTGTCGAGTAATCACGAACGTCATTCAGTGAGCCTAAATAGTTGTTCATCAATGTCGGCGCAAAGTCTTCATGGGAAGTGGTATAGGTAACGGTTTCTGCTAACTTATCTTTATCCACGCCTGGACCAAACATCACAAACGGTACTTGGGTTTGAGCACGGGTAAAGTTGCCGTTGTGTCCCCAGAAGTTCTGTTTGTTATCATTCATTTCTTGGCTGTGGTCACCAGTAATGATCACCAGTGTATTCTCTAAGTCACCCGATTCTTTCAATGTATCCAGAGCACGCTTAACCTGAGTATCAACGTAGCGGACAGAAGTCTTATAACGATTAAAGAACTTCTCTTGATCACTGTTGTTATCCAGTTTTAGATAATCCACACGCGGGATCATTGGCTCATACTTAGGCTCAAAGTTCTTCGGAAAATCGTAACCATGTGGCGCGTCATAGAATAGGAATGAGAATACTGGCTTAGAAGTATCTCGATTCTTATACCACTCAATCCAATCATCGGTTAAATGCCTATCTCGTTGAGATGGTGTGAGACCTTCAGAACCAACGCGTAAGTTCGGAACATTAACAAAAACCGTTTGGTGGAATTCTGGATTCGTTAAGCGCGCAGCCGCAAATAGGCCCAGTTGATAATCCAACGCTTGGAGACGGTCAACCAATACCGGAGATTGGTGGTTGGCAACAAAACCGTGCCAATAAGTACCCGGCAGACCGTAAAATAAGCCAAAAATACCCGTACGAGTGGCGTTACCTGTAGCGATGTGATCTTGGAAAATAGCGCCGTTTTTCGCGTACTCCCACATATAAGGGGTATTGTCCGCATTAAAGGTATCAGCGCGCCATGAATCCACTGTTATCAGCATGATGTTTACTGGTTTGACTGACTTAAATTCAACCGGCTTTAGCGGATAGTTCAAGTCACTCTTTGGCGGCACTCGCATCGCTTTTTGGCGAGCAATCGCTTCTTTATCTAGCCAACCGCGTCTTTCCATGAATTTGTTGGCCGTTGCTGGATAGAATAATGGCAAGTAACGCTTCACCATAGTAACAGGCTGATACGCATGCGCTGCAGCCCAGATGTGGATACCGTTGGTTAAGAGCAACGCAATAATAGTAACGTAAGTAAACTTTCGCCCCAACTTCCATTGACGTACTGGAGCATCATTCTCTAACCATCGAATTAACCACCATTGACCACCAATCAACGCAGCAATAGAGCCTAATACTGTGACCCAAGTGATCAACGGGAAACTCACGACTTGACCAGACATCACCAGTTCAAGAACAACTGCATTAATGTGGAAACGATATTGCGCGTAAACAATGGTATCGATAAATAAAACCGCTAAACCGAGAGAAGCCACCAGCGCTTGAACAACGTTGCGAGCCCTTTTCGGCAGCAATAATGCGGGTAAGCTGACAAGACCAATCAACGCAGCAAGCAAAGTCATCTGACCGAGTGTGCCAGCAAAGATAAAGCTTATCCCCAATAGGTCTGATGGGAACTCAGGTAAAAAAGCAAAATAGCGACTCGCTATCGCTATGGCCACTAAAGCATTGACGAGAATAAACCAGCCGTGGGCATGAAGTTTTTGTTTAAAAGACATCGTATATCCAAATAACTCTTAATGTTTTTGCTCTGATAGCAAGTGATAACGGCTTAGCACTCCTGCTGGTAACCCGTTAATAAATGATGAAAGTCCGCTTCTGTCCAACGAATAGAACGCTTATTGAGCTCTTTTCTAAACGAACGCAGTAACCTATCTAGATTACCCTGTCGCCAATTCGTTCCGCGCTGTTGGTAACACTTATCAAAATCGATGATCCAAGCTTTTCCATCAGCATCCAACAAAATATTGTGTATGTTCAAATCCGTATGATTCACGCCTACTTTGTGCATCTTGCCAATCTCTTGACCAATGACTTGGTATTCCTTGGCGGACAACGCTCTATTTTGAAGAATATCGACTAAGTCTGAGGCGTTAGCGATTTTTTCACTCAGCAGATCGGCTTTATATAACAAGCCACGCTTGCTTGCTCTAGCTGCAATAGGTTTAGGTACATTAACTCCAGCATCTGCTAACTGTTTAAGTAAGTGGAACTCGGCGTAACTGCGAGTGTTTTCCCAGTGACTAAACCAGTAACTATCCGCAACTAACTTGCCAAATAAACCACCACGACGGTAGTGACGGAGCGCTGCTGTAATAGTTTGAGTTTTTACAAACCAAGTCGTTCCTCGCCCTTCGGCACTACCAATAACTAGCCCATTATCTTGCCAGTAATCGACATTAAACGCTTGCTCTGGTTCCTCTCGTAACAATTGATCGTCGTACCAGATAACCTGATGAGAAGACTTATATTGTTTAATCACTAGCGGCCTCATTGCGGATTACGAAACTCAATTTAATCAATTCTAAGATTGTAATTAGGCGAAAAAGTGGTGGTAAAGGATATAGCCCCAAGTAAAGGCCGCTAAAGTGAGAGCTACAAGTACCGCAGCAGAACCAATATCTTTTGCGCGACCACTAAGCTCATGTCTTTCGGTACCAACTCGATCAACAACAGCTTCAATAGCGGAGTTGATTAATTCCACGACCAAAACTAAGACAACTGTTGCGAGCATCAAGATAGTTTCGACTACTGGTAGAGATAGCCACAACAACGCCAAAATTGCGACGACCAACAACCCAATTTCTTGCCTGATTGCAGCTTCGTGGCGAAATGCCGCCTTTAAACCTTGTATCGAGTACCCAGTAGCATTAACAATACGAGTGATACCCGTTGCTCCTGGTTTGCCGCTTTGTTCAGGGTTCATAGCTAACCTTTTGAATAAGAGAATTGCTGGCTATTTTACATTTCTTGAGCTTATCTGCATAATTCTAGCCAACTTAAATCTTTGAGCCCTTGCCATGCCTCTGTTCAATGCTGCGCCTAAGTCAGTGTGTTTTCTTCGTTTATCTGCCATTGGTGACACTTGCCATGCTGTTGCTGCCATTCAGGCTTTGCAACGTTATTGGCCAGAAACCAAAGTGACTTGGGTAGTAGGAAAAATAGAAGCGCAGCTACTGGATGGCTTAGAGAATGTCGAACTGGTTGTTTTTGATAAAAAAGCTGGCCTTAAAGGCATGCAAGATGTGTGGCAACAACTGAGTAGCCGCCGATTTGATGTGTTAGTACATATGCAGTTGGCTCTGAGAGCTAGCTTATTAACTCTTGGTATCAAAGCGCGCTACAAAGTAGGTTTCAACTTTAAGCGAGCGAAAGAAGCCCAATGGCTCTTTACCAATAAAAAAATCTCAGACACGTCATCGGCTCATGTCTTAGATAGCTTCTTCTCTTTCACTGAATATCTTGGCGTCCCTAAGACTAAGCCCACTTGGCAATTACCCATCAGCGAGAATGATATCCGCTTTGCTCAAGATACCTTGGGCTCTAAGCCAACAGTGGTGATTAGCCCGGCAGCAAGTAAAGACGAGCGTAATTGGCTGACCTCTCGATACGCAGAGCTAGCCGATTGGATTATTGACCAAGGCTACCAAGTTGCCCTGTGCGGCTCACCCGCGGAGCGTGAAATAAAACTCGGCAACGCGATTAAAGAGAAAATGACGCATACGCCAGTCAATCTAATCGGTCAAACAAGCTTAAAGCAGCTCACGGCGGTTTTGGCAAAGGCTAAAGTGGTTATTGCTCCTGATTCAGGCCCCGCGCATATCGCCACAACGCAAGGAACTACTGTGATTGGTCTCTATGGCCACAGCAACCCCAAACGGACAGGTCCTTACAACAACTTAGACTCTATCGTGAGCGTCTATGAGCACTTTGTCGAGCAGCAACAAGGCAAGCCAGCCGAGCAACTGCCATGGAGTACCCGAGTGAAAGGCGATCATGTTATGCAGTCCATCACTTTGGACATGGTACAATCCCAGCTCAAACCACTATTAAATCAACACTAATGAAGGCAAATCTATGATTACGGGCGTTGTTATTACTCTTAACGAGTCAAAAAATATTGTTGAGTGCATTCAATCTCTAAAACAAGTTTGCTCAGAGGTTGTCGTGGTAGATTCAAATAGTGTTGATAATACTCGCGAACTTGCGGAGCAGGCTGGCGCAAAGGTTGTTATTCAAAGCTATTTGGGTGATGGCTTCCAGAAGAATGTCGGTCTAGAGCATACCGAAAATAACTGGATTTTAAGTATTGATGCCGATGAAAGGCTGACTGATGAAATGGTTACCGCAATCAATAACCTAGATCTCATTACCACCAAGCACGATGCTTTCGCGTTCCGTCGTCGTAACTACATTGGCGGTCGATGGATTAAACACTGTGGATGGTACCCAGATTTCTGTATTCGTCTCTACGATAAAACTCAAACTCGTTTTGCTGAAGTTAAGCAGCACGCGGCAGTCCAAGCTAAAAACCCGGAGCGCATTAGCGCAGATTTGATTCACTATTCATTTGAAAATCTAGGCCAGCTGTTTGCCAAACCTGGCCGAGACTTCAGTGGTCGCGCCGCTAAGATCATGTACCAAAAAGGCAAACGCGTGAATGCAATGAGTCCATTTCTGCACGGCTTGAACGCATTTATCAAATCTTACTTTATCAAAAAGGGCTTTTTGGGTGGCGCAGACGGTTTAACGGTCTCTATCAGTGCTTCTCTTAGCAGTTACTTAAAGTACGCACGCTTACTCGAATTCCAACGCGACCCTAAAGTACTTGAGAAAGAAGACTTCAATAAAGTGTGGTAACTCACCACACTTGGTCATAACAAGCAATATAGCGCTCAGCCATACTTTCAGGGCTATATTGCTGCTTTTTCTGTTGGATGTTTTGTTGGATCTGCTGATACAAGTCTTTACTGGAAACCAAATCTACTAAGTACTGTTTTGCTTGTTCGCAGCTATCCGTATCCACTAAATAACCTGTCGTCCCATGCTCTACAATCTCCGGTAACCCTCCCACTTTTGAAGTGATCACGGGCGTATCATGTTGGTAAGCTTCCAGCACAGCAGAGCCTAGCCCTTCACTGTTTGACGGCATCATCAATACATCAGTGCGTTTTAACACCGACCCCACATAAGGAGTAAAACCAAAGAAAGTGATGTTCGATAAGCCATTCGCCAACTGTTTTAACGACGCTTCTTCCTTTCCTTTACCAACGATTAGAAAGTGAATACCTGGGTGGGTGTGCTCAATTTGCTTAGCCAGTTCAATGGTAAAAGGGATATTTTTCACTTCAAGCAGACTTCCAAGCTGAGTCACTACAAATTTACTCTTAAGTTCAGTCAGCTTTTTATCAACCGCCCTATCTGAAGGAAGGTTAGAGTAACTGTCATGTACAATAGACACATGACTATTAAGATGTCGGATATTGTCAGCCACTTTCTGACTGACCGCGACCAGAGCGGCTGCTTTTTGATAAGTTTTGGTAGAGGCTTTGCCCTTTAAGGCTTTATCGACTCGGCGTGAAATAAGGTAAGGCTTGCCCGTCAACCAACCTATTAGCCGAGCTAAATGAGCCCCTCGTCCATCATGAGCATGAATCAGCACTTCTTTTGACATCATGGCGGTGTACACCACACTCCAAAAGCTGGCGACCTTAATACTGTGAGATTGAGAGAAGCTCTCCTTTGCCTTCAGGGTAAAAGGCTTATCCTTTTTACCTAAGATTAGCTGGCGGAAACCGGATAGATTCGCGATCAGGTTTAAGGTTTGAACTTCGCCACCACCAAAACCGGATGCCAAGTTTATGTGTATAAGGGTTTTATCTGTCATATAATAACCAGCTGATACTCTCTATTACGCCGAACTATACAATAAAATGAACACGAACGTTATCTACCCAGGGACCTTTGATCCTATAACTAATGGGCACGTAGACATCATTCAACGCGCTTCAAAAATGTTTCACAAGGTGACTGTTGCTGTAGCAGAAAGCCCACGTAAGAATACGCTCTTCACACTGGATGAGCGTATCGATATGGTGCAAGAAGTGTTCAAGGGCCACTCTAATATTGTCGTTAAGGGCTTTTCAGGTTTACTTGTCGATTTCGCGAAAGCGGAAAATGCCAATATTCTCATCCGTGGTTTACGCACCACAATCGATTTTGAGTACGAGTTGGGGCTATCAACAATGTACCAGAAGCTGATGCCAGAAATAGAGAGCCTATTCTTACCACCAAATGAAAAATACGCGTTTTTGTCTTCGACCATTGTTCGCGAGGTCGCACTTCACGGTGGGGATGTAGCAGACTTTGTTCACCCATATGTGGCAAAGCAACTGCAAAATAAATAGAAGTCATACAATAAAGGCTGTCGGATGACAGCCTTTAATGTCTCTAATCCATCGCGTAAAACGCCTTAGCCTTAGAAAGCTCTTTTTCTGAGTGGTTACGTGCCCAGTAAATTCCACCTTCTTTTACCACTTTGGCAGGAACGCCAACCGCAATAGCATCACTTGGAACACTTTTAGTGAGAGTGCTAAACGCTCCAATAATCGACCCTTTGCCAATCGTCACACCTTTAATGATCTTAACATCACGACAAAGCCAAACATGAGGGCCAACAAACACCCCAGAGATGCGTTGATTGATGACATTTCCTTGTTCGTCAAAGATAGGGTGTCCGTCGTACTCTTGAATCAATATATTGGCTGACAGCATGGCATCATCACCTAATACCAGTTGGCCATACGATTTAATGTTTGCACCAGCTCGAATACCAACATGCTCCCCAACAGCGAAAAGAGTATCATCCCTAAGCAAAGAGAACTTACTCTTCTTAATCACAGCATCATCGCCTATATAGAGCGTGCTATTGCAGCCCTTGATCAGAATATTGACATTGCCGTTAAAGTTATCGCCAATGACGACACGATTTCCCTTCGCGCGCTTATCAAATTTAATCACAATGCGTGAACGATGCTTGGTTTTACCTATCGAAACTTGATTGCCCTTTGCCCCTTTGACAAACAACACCTGATTGCGAAACAAACCGCTAACCATTTTAATCAGCAAAGCAAATTGACTCATACCATGCTGAAAAGAGTCAGGAAATTTGGCGATATACTGCCGAATCTGTTTATTATCGAGCATCAATAAAGTTCCTTCTAAATTTCTCAAGCCGGCGCTTGGTTTGAATATAAGTAATGACCCTTGTGACTTTAAAAACATTCTTCAAAAAGTCATTGGTAAAGCCATAGCCATCAATCATAACGATACGCTCGTTGTCACCATTTTTCTGTAGCACTAAATTCTGTAAGCGCAGGTCCGTCAACGAAAGATTGTTAGTTAAAATCGAATCTTCGAACTCATCAAACAACTCAGAAAGCTTTGATTTAATGTCCAGCTTGCCTAGTGACATCGACAAGCTACCATCATCATCTCGGATTAGAGGAAAAACAAGCCCCTTACCTTCTGAGGTCTCAAGCCACTCGATTGGCAACGCATAGGGCACCAAATCTGGATGCTTGAGGCTTTGGGCATATTCAAACTCACGTTGACTTTCGTCACGTGAACGTTTCACTCGATAACGCACCTTAATACAGAGATTGGCGTCATTCGGATGTTGGTAACAAATTCTCTCAGAGCCTTTTCCAATGACTACCGCATCAGTCAGATCAAGCATACTTTCTCCTACCCTTTACTTCACGCCAGCGACTTGCGAGCGTAAGTAATAGTTTTGCAGCTTATGGTACTCTTGCGCCCAGTCAGACTCTGGATTTTCAGTAGGTGTATCTTGCGTCATCACCCCGTCATCCCAAGCATAAAGTTTCGTCGGGTTGCCATTCTCATAAGCTCCCCACTGATTAATGCTGCGCACTTTGTTGTAGCCACGGTTGCTCACACCATCCACTGAGAGCATATTCTCACCACCTAAGCTAATGTAGCTCTGATCGGATAAACTAAATTGGTACAACGTAGGGAAGATATCGCGATGTGAACCGATTCTCTCCGGTTGGTACTGGTATTGGCTATGTTCGAGGATAGCCTCAGGTACATATAAATAGAATGGAACCGCGTAGCTCACCGCAAATTCATCCAAATTCTTAGTCGAAATAGAACGTACACGGTGATCACCTGAAGCTGCGATCAGTGTTTTCTGAGCTAAGCTAGAATCTTTGATGTCTTGAATGAAGTTCCCTAGCGAATCATTTGCGTATTGGTACGCCTCAAGCATCTCGATTTCTTGTCCGGCAATACTACCAATCACATCTTTGAGACGCTCACTCGCATGGGTTACCTTAGGTTGATAATCGCTTGGCGGGCGGTATGGAGAATGATTAGTCACCGTCATAATGTAAATCAGAGTCGGTTTGGTCGCTTCACCCAACAACTTACGAGCAAACTTGAATGTGTATTCATCCGCGACGCCCCAAGTATCGGCGTGTTCTTTAGCCTCAGGGAAGGCCGCTTTAATACTGTTTTCATCGTACACAGTATCGAAACCTTGAAGCGGAAGGTAATTTGCCAAGTTACGCCACATGCTGTTTCCGCCGTAGATAAACACGACATCATATCCCGCACGCTTATACGGCAATACCGCAGAGCTCGGCAACGCAACTTTTTGAGCACCTGAATGACTGATTGTCGGCACATCACTATGGAG